>Ga0214481_100035_pt1 | contig 52764 bp, 33 predicted proteins | sample M1_20Mar14CPVII9_4_FD_165057 | JGI IMG/M metagenome (GOLD analysis project Ga0214481, IMG submission 165057) | Marine eukaryotic communities from Monterey Bay, California, United States - M1_20Mar14CPVII9sort6BwellG10 | ecosystem: Environmental > Aquatic > Marine > Unclassified | place: USA...
GTTTGCTCGTCCCAGTTTTGGTAGAGGGCTTGGAGTTCTGTAACTTTTTCAGGATGTTGTTCGGCGAGATTTTTATATTCACTCAGATCGGCTTGCAGGTTGTATAGCATGGTTGGCAAACCTTGCGTTTGGATCATTTTCCAATTGCCGGAACGGACGGCGGAACCTTCGAGTTTCTTCCAGAATAAGTTTTGATGGGGAGGTGCGATTGCCTCGTTATTCAGAAATGGCATTAGATCGACACCGTCGAGCGGACGTGGCGTGGTTTTACCGCCAGCCAATTTAAAACTGGTTGGAAAAATATCCATCGTTGAGGTTAAGCCGTTAAATGTTTTCCCCGCGGGCACATGATTAGGCCAGTTCATGATAAACGGTACGCGTTGACCTCCTTCGAATTTGATTCCTTTTTTTCCATTGAGCGGGGCATTGGATGCAGAAGCGCAAACTCCGCCGTTGTCACTGAAGAACCAAATTAGCGTATTGTCGCGAATCCCCTGCTCTTCCAACGATGCGACAAGACGGCCAATGTTGTCGTCCATGTTCTGAACGAGTGCGACGTAGGCGTCTTGATTCGCGCGATCTAAGTCCGCTTGTTCAGCTTCTAGTGGAGCGTGAGGCGCCGTGTAGGACAGGAATAGAAAAAACGGATTTTTTGACGAACTGGCCATTCGAATCGCCTCGTCCGTAAATCGGTCCGTCAAAAACCCTTCGAATTTGACTTGTTTTCCGTTGTGTTCGATTGCATGCGGGTCGCCCTGTTTATCCGATTTTGATTCGTCGTACCAGTAGCGACGGCTCCCTTCACGGAGTCCCCAGAATTCGTCGAATCCGCGTCGCGTTGGGTAGCAGCGATCAGGGTCTCCAAGGTGCCACTTTCCAACGAGGAACGTAGAATAGCCAAGTGATTGAAATGCCTGGCCAAGCGTGTACTCGCTGGTGTCCATTCCGTGTTCCGGAGGGGGCACATTAGCTTCGTGTCCAAATCGTTGTTGATAGCGACCGGTCATGAAACCTGCTCTCGATGGACTGCAGACCGACGCCGTCGTATGAGCATCGGTAAAAATAGTACCGCCGGCAGCGAGTTGATCAAGATTGGGGGTTTTGATGTTCTGCGATCCCTGGAAGCCAAGGTCGTGATAGCCGAGGTCATCGGCGAGAATCACAATGATGTTGGGCTTGTCCTTTGGGCTGTCCGTTTCCGCAAAGAGCGTGACCGGTGTTATCAACAAGAGGGCCAGGATATAAGTTTTGATGTTTAGCATAGTTGGATTGCAAGAAGTTGAGTTTTGTATTGAAGCGAATCATCGGCTTAAAAAGCTTCAGAAAAAAGCCCGCCGCTCGAAGTTTGAGCGGCTCGTCGAAACGGATCCTCCGACACACTGTTTTAATTTTGTTTGGATCGTTTTTCGGTAAGCGAGTACGCCGACTTGATTTTGCGTTATTTGGGAAATGAAATCAAATTAGAATGTAGTGTTTAATTCGAAGTTTATGTGCTTTATAGAATTACTGAAATGCAGGTTCGGCTGTTTTCTGAGATTCGCAGGGGGCAACACAGTTGAGAGCAGGTAGCCTTTGCGATTTAACAGGATCGTATTCCTGTTAAATCGGTTTGGGGGATTAATCAATCGCGGTTGTCTGGGAGTTTCGAAGGCGACGCGTCTGGTGGGATTCGCCGCCAAATCTCAGCTGCCTCAGTTTCATTAGTTTGGATAGGGCCGGCGATTAACTTCCAGTTTCCCGTTTCAATTTTTGTACGGAGCGATTGAAGGTGTCGGTTGATATAATTTTGAGGCACTGTTTTTTCGATCGTGATGCACGATGGAAGGTCTGGCAAGACGAGGTAATTGAGCCGTTTATTGGTTAGTTGGAAAAGGTGGCTTAGTTTTTCCGAATCGGTGAGTCCTGGGATAACGGCCCAGTCAGCTGCCGCGTACTTTGAAAAAATTGGTTGGTCGATGAGCTGTGTTTGTTTCAAGGTCACGGAATTTAAATTCGCAGTCGCATCCTCGCGATCGAACAGGAGAATTGATTTTAGGCTTTTTGTATTGATGTCGGTTGTATGCATGACAGCGTAATTCACTAGAGCAAAATTTTGTTCAGCACTATCAGTAATGATGTGATCAATGATTTGCTGCTGTGCGGCCATTGAGTTAAACGAAGTCTCCTGATGTTGCTCCCATCCGCGAAACGAAGCCGTGACCAAGCAAAAAGTAAGGCAAATCCACGCAAAGATGGTTAAGCGTGTATCATTTAGTCGATCCTGATTTTTTAAGATGGGAATCAAAAAGAGCAGCAACAGTCCAATGACCGCTGGCATGCAGACGAATGGATTTAATCCGGCCCGGCAGGCGATCATTAAAGCAACGGGACTAATACCAATCCAGGCAATTCGTAAGTCAATATCCCCAGCCTTCCAGGCAGCTTTGGTAACGGCCCGCAGTTGATGGTGAACGATGGCGGTTATTCCCACGCCCGCTTGAAGAATGACGATGAAATATATGAGTGGATTGCCGAGGCATCTCTGGGTTAATTTAAGATGCAGGAGTGCTTCGTTCCATGGGATTTTCGCGTTGGCGTCTGTATTCCAGACGGCGTAGTAGTAATACAAGTAATCAAAGTTAAGAATGAAAAACCAGCCAGCCAAAGCGATCGTTGTCAGAGTGGCAACTGTCAGGCCAATCAGTTTTTTCTTTCGATTGTCTGCATGAATTAGTTCAATCAAAGCCAGTGGCGCAAGGCTCACGACGAGATAGATCGGCGCTGTTGCACGCGATAGGCAGCAAAACGCTGCAGCAATTCCAAATAAAACAAAGTGCGTTAAGTTTGGTTTGGCTATCGCCACCAGGTACCAGCAAATAGTGATTCCAAAGGTTAGGCAAAGGCCAATATCCATCCTGAAATCGGAGAGCCCACCGTTGGAGAAAAATAGGCAAGCGGTCGCGAGGAACGTCAGACATCCGAGTGCTGCGGTTGGCAGTCGTAATTTTTTAATCTGAGTTAGGTAGTAAAACAAACTGATTTGGAAGAGTACCAAATAGCTCACCTGTATCCAAATACCGACGAAACGAGTCGGCTCAACCCACTCTCCGACGGTGGCAGCGAATATAAACGGCAGGCAGACCGTGGTGTAATTAAAGCAGCCTTCTTTCATTCCACTGGGAAAACCATCGGTACCTGAGATGGTCATCACCCGAAAAAGACTTTCGTAATAGCTAAGTGAATCAAAGAAGGGGTTTTTGTGTTCGTAGAGTTGCCGGTTGAGCTCGCAACAATAAAGTCCCAGGAGAACACAGCCAACAAGCGGTAGCGAAAGCCAGGCGAGAGATCGTAGGTTAAGCCATCGTTGAATTGGAACGGCGTGATGGTTGGGGTTGGCTTTTTTTATCTCACACGGCTCGGGCATCAACTGGCTTTTCTGTTGTGGTAGTTGATCGGCTCACAAATCTTTGAGGCAATCTCAAGTTCTTGATCAACAATATAGGCTGGACGTCGCCTGACCTCATCGTAAATTCGACCGACATACTCTCCAAGCACACCAATGGCAATCACTTGGAACCCGCCAAGAGCCAGAATGGCACACGATAAAGTCTTGAGGCCAAATGAAGAAGTTTCCCAACCGCCAAGTTCTATGAGGACAAAATAGCCAATGGCCATGAGTGCGAAACCACAGATGGTTGTACCGATGGCCGTGAGGACTCTCAGTGGTTTTAGGGAGTATCCAAAAATCGCATCCAACGCATACTGGGTAAGCCGCCCTAAGGTTTGTTTAGGGGATCCACCCGCACGGGGTGGACGCTCAAGTGGAATGAATGATTGTCGGAAACCGACCCACGCTCGAAGGCCCGGAAAAAAACGGTGGGACTCTGACAGGCGACAGACAGCCTCAACGGCTTGGCGATCCAGTAAACAGAAGGTGCCCGTATTCGCGGGCATTTTTGAGTCGGAAAGGTAGCGGAAGATTTTGTGAAAAATCTTAAAACCAATTCCGCGAATCAACGACTCTTTCCTCGATGTTCTCTGGGCGATGACAATTTGATCACCTTTCATCCAGCGTTCCAGCATTTCTGGAATTAACTCTGGCGGATCCTGGAGGTCACCGTCCATCAGCACTACGCATTCTGCGTGACTCGCTTTTAGTCCTGCGTGAATTGCCGCCGGTTGACCAAAATTTCGAGATAAACGAATTAGTTTTGTTCGGCCTTGTGGTCCCAGATTGATTGCGGTGGCGTTCGTCGCAATCCAGTGAGCGGTGCCATCTGAACTTCCATCGTCAATATAAATGACTTGGAATGATTCGCCAGTTTGACGACACGCGGTAACGACCCGTTCGTGAAGCTGTTCAATGATTTCTATCTCATTGAAAACAGGGATGACGATATCGAGTTTGGTGTGAGGCATTCTAGGGCGTCAGACGCGTAATTGAGGGAGGCATTAGGCGAGATGTTTTTTAAAAGAAGGCCGGTTCTCGGGCAACCTCAAGTGGTCGCTAGCAGTAGCCCGTAAGGCGTGTTCCCTTGGCCACAGGTCGAGTGGTGTTCTCTCTGATTCCTCGCCGAGTCATGGCGATGGGAGTCGATGGCGAGGGTGCCCAATTGTTTGCCGGCCGTAGTTGGTGCGTTAAAGATTGGATTCTGTTGCCAACGTAGATTTAGATTTGCTTTTTATTAGCCTTTGTTTCACCAGAGTGTTATCATCACAACCCACCAATTTAAGGAGCCGTATTGGCTAAGTCCATAAAATAATTGAGGATTCAGGTCCGACTTAGAGCTCAATCACTGAAGATGAAAAGGTAAGTTGATGACATTGTTATTTAAGAAGGTTGTTTGTTTGGCGATGCTGTTAGGCCTTGTCCTGCCCGTTTGTTCGCTGGCAGATGAGCGTCCAAATTTGTTATTCATCATTGTGGATGATCAATCTCCGTTCGATTTGAAAATTTACAATCCTAAATCGAAACTCGACACGCCGGTCATTGATAAAATAGCCCGTGAGGGAATGGTGTTTGATCGGGCGTATCACATGGGGGCGTGGTCAGGTGCTGTTTGTACCGCGTCGCGACACATGGTGATGTCGGGCCGGACCGTTTGGCATCTGCCTCGCAACCGTCGCCGCAAGAGCAAAGGGGTAGTGACGGAGAAGTTGACCGCACCGGAGTTGGCTAATGCTTCGATGGCGGCTGTGTTCAATCAAGCGGGGTACGAAACCGTTCGGACCTGCAAGAAAGGGAATAGTTTCGAGGCTGCAAACGCAAAGTTTAAAATCCGCAATGATAGTACCAAACGTGGTGGAACTGACGAGTCAGGAAGTGCCTGGCACGCCGAACAAGTGTTGCAGTATCTCAATCAGCGAGAGACAGCAACTAAAACGGATCCATTTCTGATCTACTTTGGCTTCTCACATCCTCATGACACTCGCGATGGAAAACCTGACCTGTTAGATAAATACGGAGCGATAAATCATAAGGATACTAGGTCTTTGCCTCCAGCGCATCCAGCGCAGCCAGAATTGCCATCTAATTATTTACCAGCCCATCCGTTCCACCATGGTCATCCCGGTCTCCGAGATGAAGTGAATGTCTCGGGAGTTTGGAAAAATCGCGACGAGCAAACGATTCGGAATGAAATTGGTCGCGAGTTTGCATGCAGCGAAAACATCGATACCCAGATTGGTCGTGTTCTCGAAAAACTTGAGGCAATGGGCGAGCTTGATAATACCTACATCTTTTACACATCTGATCACGGGATGGCGATCGGACGTCATGGGCTTCAGGGGAAACAGAATCTTTACGAGCATACTTGGCGAGTCCCCATGATCGTAAAGGGGCCGGGGATTGAGGCGGGGCAACGTTGTCAGGGCAATGTTTACTTGTTGGATGTGTTAGCGACGATGTGCGACCTGACGGAAACTGAATTTCCTGTGACTAACGAGGGGAAAAGTTTTAAACCTGTGCTAGAAGGCGAACAGGAAGTTGTGCGGGATGTTTTGTTTGGCGTTTATTGCGGTGGAACAAAGCCAGGCATGCGGTCTGTGCGTAAGGGGGACTGGAAGCTGATAAAATACGATGTTCTCGATGGAGAAGTCCAAGAGACTCAACTGTTTAATCTGAAAGACAATCCAGAGGAATATATTGAGCAGCATCACCACTCGGATGTGATCAAGTTGACTGGAAATTCACCTGCCGACGGGCAGTTGAATCTAGCCAATGATCCGAAATATGCTGAGAAACGGAAAGAGATGGAGGCCCTGCTATATCAGGAAATGGTGAGGTTGGATGATCCGTATCGTCTCTGGGATCAAACGCCAATTAACGAGAAGGAATCAGTGAAATGAAAATTCCTTTCGCCATAATTGCCTTCCTCTTACTCGCTGTCCCAGCTTTCGGACAGGAGCAGCCTAATGTCGTTTTTATTATTTGCGATGATCTTGGGTACGGGGATGTCCAATGTTTGAATCCTGAACACGGCAAGATAAAAACTCCCCACGTTGATCAGTTGGCCACCGAGGGCATGATTTTCACTGATGCTCACTCCGGATCCTCCGTGTGCACGCCGACTCGTTACGGTCTTTTGACTGGCCGTTATAGTTGGCGAACCAAGTTGCAAAAAGGAGTTGTTCAGGGGTTTTCTCCATGTTTGATTGCAGAAGATCGACCGACGGTTGCCGGGTTTTATCGAGCTCAAGGATACGATACTGCCATCATTGGAAAGTGGCATTTAAATTTTGAGTATCTCGATCCCCAAACGGGGAAACGCCTGAAGGCGAAAGGCAAAGCAGTGCCACCGGTGGGATCGACCATTCCTGACGGTCCAGTTCATCGAGGTTTTGATTATTTTCATGGAATTCACCATGCTCGCAGTATGGAGGCAATCATTGAAAACGGGGAAGTGATTGAACATGATCCAGTTGAGAATTTTCTTCCCCGAGTGACAAAAAAGAGTGTCGACTATATTAATTCTCGCAAGGGAAAGGAAAAACCATTTTTTCTTTACGTCCCACTTGGGTCGCCCCACACTCCGATCGTGCCAACAGGGCGTTGGGTTGGGATGAGTGGACTGGGAGATTATGGTGATTTTGTCATGCAGACGGATCACGCCGTTGGGGAAATTTCGAAAGCTCTTCAAGCTCAAGGTTTCAGCGAAAATACACTTGTGATTTTTACGAGTGACAATGGCTGTTCTAAGGCGGCTGACATTAAAGGACTGGCTGAGCAGGGGCACAAGGTAAGTGGTGAGATGCGAGGGTCGAAGGCTGATATCTGGGACGGCGGTCATCGTGTTCCGTTCATTGTTCGATGGCCGGGGAAAGTTACTCCCGGATCACAATGTTCACAGTTGATCTGTTTGACCGATTTCTTCCGAACGGCTGTAGAAGTACTTGGTGTACAGGTACCTTCGGGCAGTTGTGAAGATAGTGTCAGTTTTTTACCGGCTTTATTTGGGAATCCAATTGAATCCAACCGCGCCGGCGTAGTCCACCATTCGATATCCGGGCATTTTGCGTATCGTTCGGGAGACTGGAAGTTGTTACTGGCTCGAGGGTCTGGTGGCTGGAGTTCACCCAAAGAAAAAGATATGGGAGCTGATTCTGAGGAGGCACAACTTTATAATCTGGCGAAGGATCCACGAGAGCAAGATAATCTTTACCGTCAACAACCGGATGTCGCGAAAAAACTGTTGGATCAATTAGTAAACGATGTCGAATCTGGAAGAAGCGTCGAGGGAGCTCCATCAAAAAACGATGTCGACAAAATTAATCTCTGGAAATCAAAGCGTGCTAACCCTGGAAAGACGAAAAAGAATTCCGGGGATTAATGTTCTCTCTGCCATTTAGGTAAGGGGCTTGTTGTCATGAGCCCAAACAAAATCGCTAACAAAGAATTTGTTAGAATCAACCATTCAAACGAAGTAACAAGAGGTCAGGCTATGGTGTGTCGCGGTGTAATGTTTTTGGGTCTGATTTGGTTTTTTGCGGCACCGGTTGAGTTGATGGCAGACGAAGCCCCTGCCCGCCCTAATGTCCTCTTGATTATGTCGGACGACCTGAACACAGCCCTTAGTGGATTTGGGCATCCTCAATGCAAGACACCGAATCTGGATAGGCTTGCTCGCCGGGGGGTTAGTTTTCAGCGAATGTACTGTCAGTTTCCTGTCTGCGGCGCCTCGCGTTCGTCGATGATGAATGGGCTGTATCCGTACAGTACAGGCGACTTGCAAAACACAACGATCTTTCGCAAGTATCGCCCTAAAGCGGTTACCCTTCCTCAATTGTTTTTGAATAACGGATACTATGTTGCCCGGGTTGGGAAAATCTACCACATGGGAATTCCGCAGGAAGTGATCGATGGGACTGCGATTGCAGACGATCCGCAATCATGGGGCGAGACCTACAATATTCAATGCGGTGAGCAGAATTTGCCCGGTAAGACGATTCAACATTCGCCGGGTTGGAAAGCGAGTCAAACATTTCAGCGGGTTGAGGCGACCGATGGTGATCTGGCAATGGCCGATGGCTTGGCGGCAACCAAGACAATTGAACTGATGAAGAAACATCGGGAAGAGCCATTTTTTATCGCCTGTGGATTTGTGCGGCCCCACGTGCCGTTAGTCGCGCCCGAGGCATATTTCAGAATGTACCCTGAGCAGGAAATGGTTTTGCCCGAAGTGCCCGCCGATGATCTCGAGGATGTGGGTCAGCCGACGAAAACATACAAAACAAACGAATCTTTAAAAATTACAACCGAACAAATGCCCGGTATTTTGAGTGCTTACTATGGGTGCGTCAGCCACATGGATTTTCAAGTGGGGCGTCTGTTAGATGCCCTCGATGAACTGGATTTGAAACAAAAAACGCTCGTTGTGTTTACCAGTGATCACGGTTATCACTTGGGCGAACATCATAAATGGCAAAAGCAGCATTTGTTCGAAGAGACTACCAGAGTCCCGTTTATTTTCAGTGCGCCCTGGTTAAGCAAGTTTCATGGGAAATCAACGCAACACATGTGTGAGTTGATTGATCTCTATCCAACCGTTAGTTCTCTTTGTCAGTTGTCTCCGCCAAAATACCTTCAGGGAAAAAGTATGGTGCCAATTCTCAACGATGTGGAAACAGATTTGTGGACTAAGGATACGGTTTTTTCTGTTTCTACGCGTAAAGGCGCCAGTCTAAGAAATGGCAGTTATCGCTATACAGAATGGGCTCAAGGAGCAAAGGGGACGGAACTATACGATTTGAAAAACGATCCGGGCGAATTTATAAATGTCGCCGATCGACCAGAATATCGCTCGGTTCGTGAGGATTTGGCAAACCAGATGAAAAAGAAACGAAAATCGGCTTCGAGTGAACTTGGGGTGAAATAGTTTTCTTCGTGATTCGTTTGATTAGCCGTGGTCCGCATAATTGGTGAATTAATGTTTAGTTTGAAAATGGTTGGAATCATATTTGGTTGTTGGATTTCAATCCTTCATCTCAGCTACGGGCAGGACGACACGGTCGAATTCAATCGAGACGTGCGACCGATCCTTTCGGATCGCTGTTTTTTGTGCCACGGACCTGATCGGGCCAGCGAGGAAGGCCAGGCAACTGATTTACGGTTAGACGATCGTGCTTCGGCGATTGAATTTGATGTTTTTGATTTTGAAAATCCGGCCGAAAGCGAGTTGATTGCGAGGGTGACAACGGCAGATCCGGATACGAAAATGCCACCACCCGACTCTCAAAAACACTCGCTCTCCAGTGCAGAAGTCGAAATTCTACGTACGTGGATTGGGGCAGGCGCCAATTACGAGAAACACTGGTCGTATCAAACACCCCAACGTCCGGAGCTACCAGAGGTTCCAGATCAAGCAGATGTCTTTAATGCGATCGACGCGTTTGTGGTGGCTCGTGTGATGCGGGAGAATCGCAAGCCGTCAGCTGTGTCTGAACGGAGCAGTTTAATCCGGAGAGTGACATTTGATTTGACAGGTCTGCCACCTTCGTTTGCCGAAATTGAAGCGTTTGAAAATGACAAATCGCCTCTCAGGATTGCTTACGGGAAAGTTGTTGATCGATTGCTTTCAAGCGAGCATTATGGCGAACAAATGGCACGATTTTGGCTGGACTCGGCGAGGTATGCGGATACCAGCGGCTACCAATACGATCGCGAGCGCAAGCAATGGGTTTGGCGAGACTGGGTGATTAATGCCTTCAATACCAATATGCCATTTGACCAATTTACGGTCGAGCAAATTGCTGGAGATTTACTACCGGAGGCGACGGATCAAACACGATTGGCGACTGGTTTTAACCGCAATCACCCCATCACGATCGAGGGTGGAGTGGTGGACGAAGAGTATCGGACTGAATATGTCATTGACCGAGTCGTGACTGCATCGACGGTTTGGTTGGGCCAGACGTTCACTTGCGCCCGTTGTCATGATCACAAATATGATCCCATTTCGCAGGAAGATTTTTACCGGTTTTACGCATTCTTTAACAACGTACCTGAGCGGGGACTTAATGGGTTTGCTCCCAATCGGGTGATTGCCTCGCCGCTTAAAGCAGGCCATGACCAGTTGGAACTGCGAATAGCAAAGCTTGAAGGAAAATTGGCTGAATTAAAAGCGCCCATCAATCAATGGGAGAGTGATGTTCGTAAGCAGGTTGCCAACTGGGAAATTTTGCCGCCGGTTAATGTCATCTCTTCAGGCGGAGCGACCCCGAAAATCATGGAAGACCAAAGCGTGCTTATGGTCGGGGAAAATCCCATTAAGGATGATTACGAATTTGTTTTTGAGACAAAGCAATCTGTTCAGGCAATTCGGTTGGAAGCGATGGTTGATCCTTCGCTGGTTAACGGTTCTGCAAGTCGTGGTTTTAATGGGAACTATGTACTTTCTGAATTTATTGTGGAGGCGAAATTGGGTGATGGTGATTCGTATGAACCGGTGGAAATTGCTTCTGCAAGTGCCGATTATGAGCAAAAACGATACACGGTAGATCTCACAATTGACGGACGTGTTGACGCGACGGGGTGGGCGGTTGACGGAAATGTTCGTCCTGATAATCGGCTGGCGATCTACAGTTTAGAGACGCCAATACCGCGTGGGACGGCGGTGCGAATTAAAATGTTGCACCGCTATGGTGGCTCTCATCAAATCGGAAGATTTCGAGTTTCAGCTTCAACGGCCGCACCCATGGTTGGCCCGCTAGAGGATTTGCTGGCGATTGACGTCGCAAATCGATCCGTCGAGCAAACGAACCGATTAAGAGAATTGTTAGTGATGAGATTGGGTTCTAAGGAGATGCGCCAGATCGTTAAAGAACTTCAGACGGTCCGCGGGGAATTAAAAAAGGCATTGGTCGTACCGGCCACGATGGTGATGCAGGAAATGCCCCAGCCTCGTCCTGTCTATGTTTTAGAGCGAGGGGAATATGATAAACCGATTAAAGAACGTCCTGTTACTCCCGGAGTTCCATCGACGCTTGGGACGCTCGGTGTAGACGGGCCGCAAAACCGATTGGGGTTGGCCCAGTGGCTGGTGTCCTCGAAACAACCTCTCACTGCACGAGTTACCATTAATCGTTTTTGGCAGCGGCTGTTCGGAGTCGGGATTGTGAAAACCAGCGAAGATTTTGGCGCCCAGGGCGAGTATCCCAGCCATCCTGATTTGCTGGATTGGCTGGCGGTTGAGTTCATGGAATCGGGATGGGACGTCAAAGCTATTTTAAAGACGATGGTTTCTTCACGAACTTACATGCAATCGTCTCGAATTACCGAGGCCAGTTTTCAATGGGATCCTGAGAATCGCTTTTTAGCGCGAGGCCCGCGAGTGAGACTCGATGCCGAGGAAATTCGGGACAACTCACTTGCTGTCAGCGGGTTGCTTGATCATAAAATCGGGGGTGCGAGTGTCTATCCATATCACCCTCAGGGATTGTGGATGGAAGTCAACAATCGACCTGGTTATTCGCGAGCTTATCCACATCAGACCCAGGCGGAGCAATTGCTTCGGCGAACGCTCTATACATTTTGGAAACGCACGGTACCTCCTCCGTCGATGTCGACGTTCGATGCACCGAGCCGCGAGTATTGTGTGGTGCGGCGATCGTCCACCAACACTCCATTGCAGGCATTGGTGATGCTTCATGATCCGCAATTCGTCGAAGCCGCGCGTTTTTTAGGGAAGCGAATGCTCGATTCAGGTCGACCCACGATTGAGTCAAAGATTGCGTTCGGTTTTAAGTGTTGTACCTCTCGGGATCCTGCGGAAGCCGAGCTCAAAGTCCTCGTGGAGACTTACTATCAGCGGCTTGAGCAATACCAAGCGGATTTGTCTGCTGCGGATCAAACGCTGGGGGTTGGTGGAATTAAACTCACGGTTGTGAAGGATCGCGCCGAGCTGGCTGCCCTAACTCAGGTGGCTCGGCTGTTAATGAATTTAAGTGAATTTTTGACGAAAGGTTAAAGCAGATGCATCCATTTGAGGATTATTGCCAACGCCAAAACCGCCGCCAGTTTCTCGGAGCTTCGTCTCGAGTTGGAATTGGGATGGCCGCTTTTTATTCGTTGATGCGTTCGGGACAGTCTGCACTAGCGTTAGATGACCGGCAAAAATCATTGGCGACTTCGAACGGCCCGGGATATGGTCCGGGGAAACCTGGTCCGGTGCATTTCCCACCCACGGCGAAACGAGTGATCTATCTTTGCCAGTCGGGGGCACCATCGCAAATCGATACCTTTGATCACAAACCAACGCTTAGTAAGCTCAACGGGCAAGAGTTGCCGGATTCGATTCGAAATGGCCAGCGGTTAACGGGGATGACGTCCGGACAAACAAAATTCCCTGCAGCCCAATCGATTGCCCCGTTTCGGCAACACGGAAAAAGTGGCCAGTGGATCAGTGATCTACTGCCCCACCATCACAAAATCGCTGATGATATTTGCATCATCAATTCGATGTACACCGAAGCGATCAATCATGATCCCGCGATTACTTTTTTTCAAACGGGACATCAGCAACCGGGGCGTCCCTCAATCGGTGCCTGGACGAGTTACGGTTTGGGGTCAGAAAGTGAGAACTTGCCTGCCTACGTTGTTCTGCTTGATAAAAACAGTGATCCTCAGGCTCAGCCAAACTACTCTCGTCTATGGGGATCGGCATTCCTGCCGAGTAACCATCAGGGAGTGAAGTTGAGGAGTGAGGGGAATCCAGTTTTATATTTGAAGGATCCGACGGGAGAAACACTTGCTCAGCAGCGTAAGATGTTAGACGATCTTGCTCGTTTAAATTCGCTGCATAGGCAGCAAGTAGGTGATCCTGAAATTGATACACGAGTCGCGGCTTACGAGATGGCCTATCGCATGCAAACATCGGTTCCGGATTTGACAGATATTTCTAGTGAACCCGAGTCAACTTTTAAGTTGTACGGTGACGAAGCGAAGCTTCCTGGGACGCATGCTGCCAATTGTTTGCTGGCGAGACGACTGGCTGAAAAAGGTGTCCGCTTTATTCAAATCTATCATCGCGGCTGGGATCATCACTCCGGCCTTCCTTCACGCCATCGAAAGATTGCGAAAGAGGTTGATCAGGGGTCGGCGGCATTGATTATGGATCTTAAAGCCCGAGGAATGCTAGAAGATACATTGGTGATTTGGGGTGGAGAGTTTGGAAGGACGGTTTATCGCCAAGGTGGCAATGAAAGTAACTTTGGACGCGACCATCACCCGCGTTGTTTCTCAATTTGGATGGCTGGTGGAGGGATCAAACAGGGGTTCCGTTACGGAGAGACAGACGACTGGTGTTACAACATTACTCGCGATCCAATGCATGTCCACGACCTCAATGCGACGTTACTGCATACATTGGGGATCAACCATGAAGCATTAACCTATCGATTTCAAGGTCGGGATTATCGGTTGACAGATGTGCATGGAAATGTGGCAAAGTCGATTTTGGCCTGATTGATTCAAGTGTTTTGGTTTTCCCATTGAACCCACCTGCAATTTGTTTACCGGTAAATGGGTGAGGGGTGAGGCTGAATCAGTTAATTCGCAAGATCGGGAATAATCAGCGGAATTTTTTGAGCTGGAATTAGCTTAGGAAGAAACAAGGGAACACGTTAGAATCTGGGCAAAAATAAAATCAACCACGCAGTTGAGATTTGGATGATTCGTTTTCGTTGCAAAAATTGCGGGAAGAAGCTGAAAGCCGATGAGCAAATTGTTGGCCGGCGTGTGCGCTGCACAAAATGCGATAGCGTCGAGATCGTTCCTAAAGTGGTGGCTCCTTCGGGACCTTTGGTGGAGAGCCATTCTGGCGATTTGAATTCGGGGAAGGAAGCTTTAGGGGCGGCGAATGAGCTACAGAAAGTAACTGTCACACCCGCTGAAAAGGAAGATCCGTCAGATGTTGGCGATTTCGAATTTTCGATCCCGTCTCTAAAAACATCGGGTGAAAAAAGTCTGTTGGGGCAGCCGTCGAAGGATAACCAGCAGGATTTTACACCCCAGTTTCAACTTGCCAGTAGAAAGGTGTCACGCACCCGGCGAGTGGTGATGTTTGGGATGATTGGTGGTTTTTTGCTCGCGACGGTGTTGGTCGCAGTAAACTTCAGCCGATTAATGAAGGCTCGTGAAATACTTTCCACGGATTACGAGCAGTTGGCAGAGGTTGTTTACTATCGGAATGCAGTAATGAAGCTTGAGAAGTCGTACCGGATGATGGATATTGCCGGTCGCACCTACATCGCGATGAATCCAAACGACCAGAGTGTGGCAAAAGAATTCGAAGAAGCTAAGTCAGCAACATTGAGTCGAACGAAAAATTCGGATTTAGAAAAAGATGTCGAATCTTATTTTCGGCAAGGCGAGGAAGTGAAAGCCAAGGCTTTATTGGTTAATACCGCGGTCGAGCTGGACGGTTGGCGAAAAGAAATTGATTTAAAAACCAAATTCTTTTCCGAAGCGTCATATTGAGCCTGTTTATCCTGACCCAGGATTACCAACCGGTTGCCGAACAAGTACTAGTCATTCAACGGCAGATCTGATTTTCCAAAAAACATCATGTGCTGCCACGGTAATTTGTCAAATTCTTTGACGAGTGTAAAACCGTTGGCATTGAGTTCTTTGTTGACCTGCCTTTTACTCATCTTGTGAAGTGGCTTAATCGGAACTTTGGGATCTTCTTCGCGGTATTCTACGAGTACGACAAGCCCATCCGGTTTTAAACTTTTGCGAATTGAGGCGAGCATTTCTTTTGGGTGCGAAAACTCATGATAGACGTCCACCATAAGTACAAGGTCAACGGTGTTCGGGGGAAGATGAGGATTGTGGAATGAGCCGAGAATTGGAACGACATTCTCGAGTCCCTCTGACTCCATTCGTTCACGTAAAAAACCAAGCATCTCAGGTTGGACATCGACACCTAAAACCAACCCATTTTTGCCAGTCATTTTCGCCATCGCAAGCGAGTGAAATCCATTTCCGCAGCCCATGTCACAGATCGTCATGCCTTTACGGATGCCAAGGTTGGCAAGCATCAGCGAGCAGCGTTCTTCGCGCTCGCGTTCATTTCGAATGAGCCATTCCGCTCCGAGGTAGTGCATGGTTTGAGCAACGCGTCGCCCCATGTAAACATCAACTCCTTTCGGAACTTTTGCTTTTCTATCGTCCTGAGCATTCTTGCCGGAATTATTTATTGTTGTCGCGGGGGTACTGGGGGTTGTAACCAGTGGGCCATTCGTCGGTTCTTCTGCCTCGGTGGTGTTGCTGACGAGCAACAAGCAGATAGCCGAAACGCTTAGTAAACAAAAAATTGACTTAACCGAAAGAGACCTAGTTTTTCTGGACATGGTTTTCTATTTCTGGGTTATAGAGAGAGAGGTCTGGGTTAAAGAAGTCTGGGAATGGTTGGACACTAGCTCGTTTGAGATGAGACTCGCCACCTCGAGTTAAACATTCGGAGCATGCCTATGAAAAGCAGGAGATCGAGACAAATGGTAAATGTGCAATAGCCAATGAAATGATGCAGATCGTTAAGGCGGTACCCTAGAACACTGTCTTCGCTAGTCCACCGAGAATTACTGGTCCAATTGGTGGGATCATCGCTGGCATCGCTTTCAACATAAAGCGGGACGTTAAACGCCGCGGCGAACGGACTTGAGACGGTAACTGTATTGACGATGTCGGTTCCGGCGGAATCGGGGAAGTAGGTATTGCCGAAAAAACTAAATGCCAAAGGCGATAAGTAAAGCGTTAAGATGATAAAATACGTTGCGATTAAACTGGTCGATGTTTTGGTGAAAATGGTCGAGCAGAACAAAGCCACGATGGCAGTCGTTAAGCAACTGAGAGAAAAAATAATCACATAGCAAATGATGCTTGGAATATTTGACCAATAGTCTTGCACCATTATCGTTGCCAAAAATACGGGCCAAAGTAAAAACGATGATAAAACACTGGAGACTCTCAGGCCTGATACAAGTTTTCCCCAAAGCAACTGCCACGGTGTGATGACCGTTGTCAGTAACAGGTCAAGGGTTTGTCGTTCGCGTTCACTGGTGACGCTTCCCGCAGAAAAAACGGGGCCAATCAAAATATTAAATAAGACCACGTAGGCAATGTACCACGGGGCAAGAGGCCGGAAAATATAAAGGCAGACTGCCATTAGCGGAATCGCGAGCACCATGCTGATTTGAATTGCCAGGCGAAGCATCAGGGTGCCTTGCCCAAAAATTTCGCTCCGCATTTCCTTGTCGTAGACAGGGTTGGTTCCATCCTCCATCAATGTTTCGCGTTTGGGTGGAGCGAAAAGTCGATCTGGAAACTGATCTCGTTGGATAACAAGCCCCACGGCTTTTTCAGATTCCTCTTCGAGATCAATTACCTCCTTGCCTTCACTACCAAAATCAGGAGGGTACAGCATCCGCCCACAGCAAATGAAAAATAAGTAAATAGTGAGGGTAGCCGAAAGTCCCGGGACGACGGTGAGCGCAATTTCGATCCTTGTTTCACCAAATTGCCGGAGGGAGTACCAATACAATACGACGGCAATTGCGATCGGCAAAATAATGATGTACGAAACAACCAAAGCAGAACTGGTTCGGGGGAAGAAACTCCCGCAGGCCACACTGATCATTCCAAAGCAAATAACGCTTGAGATCAAAACTAAATAGGCTGCCAGAACTTCATAAATCGAAACACCGCCAAGGGGTAGGCAGAGCATCACGATTGGGAGTGTGGCAAAAATTAGAATTGCCAAGTGAGTAAGAGCAGCAACCAGTTTTCCCATGACCACCGCTTCAGGCCGAATAGGACTAGCCAAAAGCATTTCGTAGGTGCCCCGCTCTTTTTCCCCAGCGATGGCGCCGGCGGCAAAACTGGGCGCCATCAAGGCTGCAAGAATGTATTGCCCGAGAAAAAAGAGATCGACTAAATTACTCGTGGAACCCGCGCTACCGGTCAAGTCTAAAGCCACGCCATCTTGCGGCCATGCGAAATAAACGACAGCCGCTAGAATGGCCTGATAGACTAATAGTAAAACAAAGGAACGAGAAGTACGTAAATTAACGAGTAGTTCCCGCTGGAGTACTGGGTTCTCTAAGAGATACATCGTTGTTCCATCGAGTTGCGGTGGTATGCTTGTCTATTGTAGGGATTTGTGACTGATTTCGCATCCCTCGGGACAGGCAATGAGTGCTGTCTTAGTACTTTCGGGGCAAAACGTTCGCCTGAACGCGTCCTGGAAGACCTTGGATTCTCAAAAAGCCTTCGGCGTCATCCTGATTGTAAGAACCGCCGCCTTCCATAGTCGCAATTTGGTCGTCGTATAAACTGTTGGGGCTCGAGCGATCTGCGACTGAAATGTTGCCTTTGTATAAGTCGAGAGTAACGCTTCCGGTGACCGGTTTCTGAGCCTCTCTGTTGAACGCGAGCAGTGAGTCGAATTTTGGGCAGTACCAGAATCCGTAATAAACCATTTCGGCTACTTCTGGGGCAAGTCGATCGCGGAGGTGCATTAGATCGCGATCCATTGCAAGTTGCTCAATATACCGATGTGCGTCGTAAAGGACGGTCATCCCCGGAGATTCGTAGACTCCCCTGCTCTTCATTCCAACAAATCGATTTTCAACCATATCGATTCGACCGATTCCATTTCGCCCGCCAATGTCATTTAAGGTCTCGACGATTTCGAGAGCTGACAATTTTTCTCCGTTGACTGTGACCGGTACACCAGATTCAAACGTGATGGTGACCGTTTCTTTTTTATCGGGTGCTTCTGCGGGAGAGACTCCCATACCGAATTCAACTACCTCGACGCCGTTCACATCCAGATCTTCGAGCTTGCCGGCTTCGTAGCTGATGTGAAGGCAGTTTTCGTCGCTGCTGTAAGGTTTGGCCGTGGAGGCTTTGACCGGGATATTCTTCTCTTCGCAGTAGGCAATTAATTCAGTTCTTCCTGGAAAAGAATCTCGGAATTTCTGCATTCTCCAGGGGGCAATTACTTCGATGTTAGCGTCAAGTGCTTCGGCAGCCAGTTGGAATCGGCATTGGTCATTTCCTTTTCCCGTCGCGCCGTGGGCATAAGCGGTTGCTCCGACTTCGCGGGCGACCTGAAGGCAAACCTTTGAGATTAATGGACGCGCGATCGAGGTTCCGAGTAAGTACGGGCCTTCGTACTTAGCCTGCCAGGCAAGCACTGGGAAGGCGAAATCGCGGCATAGTTCTTCGCGGGCGTCAACGATGCGAGCCGATTTGGCTCCGGCGTCCTCTGCTTTTTTCAGAATCTCGGCTCGATCTTCACAGGGTTGCCCCAAATCAACATAAACCGCATGGCACTCATACCCTTGATCCATGAGCCAGCCAAGAATCACTGATGTGTCCAATCCACCTGAATAAGCAACAACGCAACTTTTCATCTTTTTTACCGTGGGCTTAGTCGCGGCACCTTAAAACGGGACACGACGAATGTTAAAGATTTAAAAACCACGATTGTAGTTCAAACAAACGATTTGTAACATCATGGATAAGCCTATTTATTTAGGTTTCCGTCCTTCGGTTTTTCGTTCTTTTGCTGGATATTTTCTATGATCAATTCTCACCAGTTTCAACAAGCCGCCAAGCAATTTCGAGCCGGAAGGATCAGTCTCAAAGAGTTCACTGATTTGGTGATTCATGACCAACCGGCGAGGAAGCCTAACGAGGCGGCGGTTGGCTCAAAGAAAGTTGCCTCGGAGAGTGCCGGGCAAGTCACGCAAACAGAAGTGAAGCCTTCAAAGATTTCACCGCGAGGAGTTGATTCTCATAAAGGGAGTTTTGGACGTGTCCTGGCAATCGGCGGCTCAACCGGGATGGCAGGTGCGATTGGTTTGACCAGTATGGCAGCGTTGAGGTCAGGTGCGGGGTTGGTCCGGGCGATGGTTCCTCGTGAAATTCAAACCGTCGTTGCGGGATGGAGTCCCTGTGTAATGACTGTTGCGGTGGAGTCAATCAATGGGCAAATCGGATCCGACGGCGATCTTGATATTTCAGGTCATCATCAATGGGCAGATGCGATTGCCATCGGCCCTGGGATGGGACGGTCGAGTGATCTTGATCAATGGGTATCTGAAATCTACCGTGACGCAGAACAGCCGATGGTAGTGGATGCAGATGGATTAAATGCACTTGCTGAAGCAAGTGCTAAATTAGAGTTGCATGCCGGCCTGCGGGTTTTGACTCCTCATCCGGGAGAGTTTCGAAAGCTCGCTGGAACAAGTTCCACTGACCGACAGGAGCTTGAGTGTCGAGCAAAGCAAATGGCGGCTGACGCCTCGATGGTAATCGTTCTCAAAGGGAATCGGACTTACGTCACCAATGGTGAACTGGATTACCATAACGAATCTGGGAACCCCGGGATGGCGACGGCTGGTTCGGGAGACGTACTCACTGGCGTGATTGCGGCGTTGCTTGGTCAGGGTATGCCCGCTCTGGACGCCGCGGTGACGGGTGTGTTTTTACACGGAATCGCCGGAGACGCGGCAGCTGAGTCAGTAGGGCAAACGTCAATGTTAGCCACGGATATTCTTGGCAATCTATCTGTGGCGTTTAAAAAACAAGTCAAGGTAGCTGAGAAATCAATCGGGTTTTAGCGATTCCGGGTGGCGTATTTGCGTGTTAACTCATCTGGAAATTCTTTGCCAGTTAAGACGCCCTCTCCCTTGAGTGCGTTTTGATTTTGAGATGCGTGCCGCCGTTTAGCTTAATTGTGCGTGTGTCCCGTTGTCGAAATGTTACAATGCGGAAGGCTGAACTGGAACGCAAATTTCGTTCAGAGATCCTCGGTTTGCGAGTTCTAATTCTAGTTGTTTCAGGTAATGTTTTGCATCTTAGTAAATAGGATTTTCACGTGATCAAACGATCCATTTATCAACTGTTGCTTTTTGCGATAGCTGCCGTTTTTGTTGATCATGTGGCTGCTCAGCCACAGGGACTGAGCGATTCTGGCAAAACAAAACCGGTGAAGGTTTTTATTCTCGCTGGTCAATCCAATATGGAGGGCAAGGCCGCGGTTGCGTTGCTTCAGCATCAAATGATGCAGCCCGAGACGAGAGATTTGTTTGCTCATTTGCATAAAGATGGTGAACTGATTGTGCGTGAAGATGTGCATGTCAAATTTCTTGAACGAAATGGCAAGTTGACCGCTGGCTTTGGGAGTCCCAATCGGATTGGTCCCGAATTGGAGTTTGGTTTTTCAATGGGAGAACGATTCGACGAGCCAGTGTTGCTGATTAAAACGGCCTGGGGTGGAAAGTCGTTGTTTCGCGATTTCCGGCCACCCAGTGCCGGCTTGCCCAATAGCGACGTTTTGAATTCGCAGTTAGTGAAAGAGCGAAAACGCAAACCGGAGACGACCTTGGAGGACGTGAGGGATTCCTACGGTTTTTACTATCGTGAAATGCTTAAGGAAGTTCAGGAGACGCTTGCGAATATTGGAGATTTTGTTCCTCGTTACGACACGGAAGCAGGATATGAAATCGCTGGTTTTGTGTGGTTTCAGGGATGGAACGATCTGATGAAGCCGGATTTTGTGGCGGCCTATCCCGAAAACATGGCTCACTTTATTCGAGATGTCAGGAAAGACTTAGGGCGTCCCCAATTGCCCTTTGTGGTCGGCGTGCTGGGCGTTGGTGGCGTTCAAGGGAAAAGAGTCAATGAAAAGAAAATCGAGTTCAAGCGGAATCAAGCTGCTGTTGGTTCGATGGATGAATTCAAGGGAAATGTGGCGGTTGTACAGACTGATCAGTATTGGGATGTCGAGGCGGATGCCGTGTTTACGAAAGGATGGAAAGAGAATTTAGATGAGTGGAAACGAATTGGCTCTGATCGGCCATATCATTACCTTGGCAGTGTGAAATGTTACAACCGAATCGGAGGTGCATTTGCGCAGGCCTTGCTGGACTTAGCGGACAAAAAGAATGAACTCACGGACTCTCTAGAGGAGTACCGGAATTTTCGCACCGAAAACTTAGTTGCCTGGTGTATTGTCCCGTTTGATGCCAAGAATCGAGGCCCGCGTGACCGAGCGGAGATGGTTCGCGATTTAGGTTTCACCCGCGTAGCCTACGATTGGCGAGAGAAACATATTCCCGAGTTCGAGCAGGAGATAATTGAGTACAAAAAAAATGGACTGGAGTATTTTGCGTTTTGGAACTGGCACGAATCGATGGCTCCACTCATCCAAAAGTATCAAATTCAGCCGCAGATTTGGGACATGTTTCGCGGGAAATTGCCGGAGGGTACTGAGGAAGACAAAACGCTCTTTGTGGTCAATCAGTTTTTGCCAAAAGCGCAGAGAGCCAAGCAACTTGGTTTGAAATTTGGGATCTACAGTCACGGTGGTTGGGCTGGAAAGCCCGGGAATTTGGTGGCAGTGTGTGAATGTCTTCGCAATCAGCACGGGCTAACGAATGTCGGGATTGTTTACAGCTTTCATCATGGTCATGAGGATATCGCTGATTTTTCGAATGTGTTTGCCACGGTACAGCCGTTTCTCTTGTGTCTTAATTTAAACGGCATGGCGAATCCTGAAACCGTTAACCGCAAGACACACGCCAATCAGATTTTGCCCATCGGGAAAGGGCTGCACGAGGCGAAAATGATTCGTGAGGTGATTAAGGCTGGGTACGATGGGCCGATTGGGATCATTGGCCATCGTGCGGACGTCGATGCCAAAGAAAGCCTTGGTGCCAACCTCGTTGGTTTGAAGGTGTTGCTTAATGAGATGGGTGAGTCTCCTGATTCGGAGAAATGAATTCACTTCCTAAAAATTTTTTAATGCTGGTTATGAAATAGGGTTATGACTGAGAATCTTAAGCGACGTTTGAACGAATTGGAATTTGATAATCGGTTCGTGAATGAGTTACCTGCTGATCCTGACTTGAGTAACGGACGGCGTCAGGTCGTGGGAGCGTGTTATTCAAGGGTTTTACCAACCCCAGTCATCAAGCCAACTTTGATTGCGTATGCGGGAGAAGTGGGAGAGTTGCTCGATTTGAATCCGAAGGAGTTTGAGTCGGCAGAATTTTCTCAAATTTTCGGTGGGAACCGTTTGCTCGAGGGGATGGACCCGTACGCAATGTGTTACGGCGGGCACCAGTTTGGCAACTGGGCGGGACAACTGGGGGACGGGCGAGCCATTAATTTGGGCGAGGTCGTCAATGGAGCCGGAGAGCAATGGGCATTGCAATTGAAAGGTGCCGGCCCCACTCCGTACTCGCGAACGGCTGATGGACTAGCGGTGCTCCGATCTTCGATTCGAGAATTCTTATGCAGTGAGGCAATGTACCATCTGGGCGTTCCGACGACCCGTGCCCTGTCGTTGGTTTTAACCGGTGAACAGGTCATGCGAGACATGCTGTATGACGGGAATCCAAAATACGAAGCGGGAGCTGTCGTTTGTCGGGTCGCTCCCTCTTTTATTCGATTTGGGAATTTTCAAATTTTTGCGGCGCGGGATGATGTCGAGAACTTGAGACGTTTGTGCGATTTTACCATCGAAGATGCTTTTCCACATTTACATTCTGATCAGCCGGAGAAGTATTCGGCCTGGTTTGAAGAGGTCTGTGAACGTACTGCTGAGATGGTCATTCATTGGATGAGAGTCGGTTTTGTCCACGGTGTAATGAATACGGATAATATGTCGATTCTCGGACTCACGATTGATTATGGCCCTTACGGTTGGTTGGAGGATTACAACCCGGGTTGGACTCCTAACACAACTGATGCTGCGGGAAAGAGGTATCGGTTTGGGAATCAACCTCTCGTTGCTCATTGGAATTTGTATCAACTGGGCAATGCAATTATGCCATTGGTCAATGACGTAGAATCTCTGCAACGTGGCCTTGAGATTTATCTGGATAGGATTGAATCAGGTTCAAGTCAGATGATTGCAGAGAAGTTGGGCTTGCTCAGATATTCGGCGGCCACTGATGAGGGACTCAAAACAGAGTTGTTTGAGATCTTGATATTGCTTGAGACTGATATGACGATCTTCTTTCGCAGTCTTGCGGAGATCGGCAGCGACGAGCAATCAGAAGAAAAAATTATTAGTATTCTCAGTGAGGCATACTATTCGCCGGCATTATTAGTGGGTGAAATTCGAACGCGGGTTTTGAATTGGGTGAGAGACTACCAGTGTCGCCTGCGGGTGGATGGACTTTCTAATGAGGAGCGGAAGGCGAGGATGAACCGCGTGAATCCAAAATATGTGCTCCGGAATTATCTGGCCCAACTCGCGATTGATCGGTCGGAAAAGGGGGATCATTCGATGATTGGCGAGCTTTTAGAGGTGCTTCGAAATCCCTATGTAGAACAGGACGGAAAAGAGGCATTCGCTGAAAAACGGCCAGAATGGGCACGCAATCGGGTGGGATGTTCCATGCTTTCATGTAGCTCTTAAGCAGTTCTCGGGAGGTATTCGGGGTAATTTAGCCCTCTAAAAAACCTTCAGCGGTTTCGATTTGGGGTATGGGTCAGCTCTCGATCAAATATGATGAGAGGATCATCAAAGTTCGGGAAATTGCATGAACAAAATCATCTATCAATATGACGTGATCGTTGTCGGTGCGGGGCATGCGGGCACTGAGGCGGCCGCTGCCGCGGCGAGACTCGGTGCACGAGTTGCATTGATTACGACAAATCTAGATACCGTCGGCCAACTGAGCTGTAATCCTGCTATTGGCGGCGTGGCAAAAGGGCACCTTGTTCGCGAGATTGATGCCTTGGGCGGCCTGATGGGACAAGCAATCGATGCGACTGGAATTCAGTTCCGGATGCTGAATATGCGAAAGGGACCGGCGATGCATAGTCCCCGCTCGCAGGCAGACAAAAAAGGTTATCAAAACTGGGTTAAGGCTGCGATTGAACATCAGGAGAATTTAGAACTGCGGCAGGAGGTCGTGCTAGATATTCTGACGGAGGCAGAAGAGATCGAGGGAACCGATGATGGTCAGCGCGTGATCGGAGTCCGGGTTTTGGGAGATGTGGAATACCATGCTCCCGCGGTGATTCTGACAACGGGGACATTTCTGTCGGCGCTCATGCATACCGGGGAGGCAAAGACCAAGGGAGGGCGTGCCGGAGAGGGAACGACGACCGGAATTAGTGCGGCGTTGAATCGGCTCGGGTTCGAGTTAGCGAGATTCAAGACGGGGACTCCGCCAAGGCTGAACGGGAGAACGATTGATTATAGTCGTGCGGAAATTCAGCCTGGCGACGATGACCCTCAGCCATTTTCATTCTTGACCGATAATTTTAAGGTCGAACAAATTCCCTGTTGGATCACATTTACAAACGAAAATGTACATCAGCTAATTCGGGATAACTTACATCGCGCCCCAATGTACAGTGGTCAGATTCAAGGAAGTGGCCCGCGTTATTGTCCTTCGATTGAAGACAAGATTGTCAAATTTTCCGACAAAGATCGACATCAACTGTTTTTGGAACCGGAAGGGCGAGATACGCTCGAAATTTACGTCAATGGAGTTTCGACAAGCCTACCGCGGGATGTTCAGGACGCGATGTTCAAGCTAATTCCCGGTCTTGAGAATGCACAAATCATGCGATACGGGTATGCCGTTGAATACGATTTTTGTCCGCCTGATCAATTGCGACCGACTTTGGAAACCAAGACCGTCGCAGGGCTTTATTTTGCGGGACAAATCAATGGAACGACCGGGTACGAGGAAGCGGGCGCCCAAGGGTTGATGGCCGGTGCCAATGCAGCGCTGAAACTGGCAGGAAAACCGGATTGGGTAATTGACCGAGATAAAGGTTATATCGGAGTGTTGATTGATGATCTTGTTACCTGCAGTGTAGACGAACCGTATCGAATGTTTACCAGTCGCGCTGAGTACCGCTTGCTACTTCGACAGGATAACGCTGATCGTCGGTTGACGCGGGACGCGTTTCAATTGGGGTTGGTTGGCGCGGATCGATTTGACCGTCTGGACATCAAAGAGGCTGAAATTGTCCGTGTGAAACAGTTGCTCGAAAGTCATCGGGTCGAAGGTGTCACTCTGGAAAAAATGCTCAAGCGAACGGAAACGCAATGGAGTGAACTGGAAAGCCATTTGCCGTCGTTGAACGATGTGACTGAAGAAGTCCAACTTCAAGTGGTTTATGACATAAAATATTCTGGTTACGTCAATCGGCAGCAAGCCACGATTGAAAAGCACAAGCGTTTGGCGAAAAAGAAAATTCCTGAGCACTTTGATTACGAAGGGCTGTCTCATTTAAGGAACGAAGCCAAAGAAAAATTGGGGCGTTTTCGACCCGCGAGTTTAGACCAGGCGCAGCGAATTAGCGGCATTACTCCTGCTGATATTGCAATGGTGATGCTCCATTTAGAGGGTAAGTCGGGGTCTTAAAACATTCTTTAGAAATTGTTGGCAGACGTCGCAACCGGTCTGCAAAAAATAGAATTCCTTACTCATAATTTTTTACCGAGGTCAATTGTAAAAATGATACGTCAAAAAAATAGGCTTCAGTTTGGGCTCATGTTGGGATGTTGTGCGATCGTATTTTCAGGGTCAGCGGCGATCGCTCAAAAGGAAGTTCCGGCAGAATCGATTAAGGTAATTAACGAGAGCATCGTTACTTCTACTGTTTCATTTTTGGCATCTGATGAGATGAGAGGTCGCGACACGCCCTCCCCTGAGTTGACGATTGCGTCGAGTTATGTCGCGGCACGGTTTCTGGGGGCAGGTTTAAAAGGGCTCGGAGACGAGGGGTCTTATTATCAAAATAATGAAATCAACATTACTAAGGTTTCTGCGGGAGCGGTTAAGGTAACACGCAAGGGGAAGGCAGTTGCTACCTACGGGCTGTTGTCCGCAGGCGACGAAGCCTTGGATTACCGAGGCCAGGTGAAAATGTTGACAGCCGGTAATGCGAACGATGAAAAATTCGACGGACCCGTTTGCATTATTGCGGAAAAGTTTGAATCACGTCGCGATCAGAGTAATTTAATGCGGCGGCTTGCCCGGCTCAAGGAAAATGGAGCGACGGCAATTTTGGTTCAGGTTGATCCGGACCATCGCTTAGTCGGAATGGCGACCTCGAGCGGTGCGCCTCGAATGCAAACGGGGCGAGAGAGCAATTCTGGACATGTGGTCTTGGTTGAAAAGGGAGCTGTCGAGGGAGGCTATGAGATTTCACTACCGCGGCAAATGAAGTCGACGACAATTGTTCGGAATGTGATTGGAATGATTCCTGGAAGTGATCCCGAGTTGGCCAAAGAGGCAATTATTATCTCGGCACATCTTGATCATGTCGGGATCAAAGGAAATGTCGGCGACATAATTTGTAATGGCGCTGATGACAACGCTTCCGGCGTAACAGCCGTACTGAGTCTTGCCGACGCCTTCGCCGCGATGCCTGAAGGTCCCAAGCGGACCGTGATTTTCATGACTTTCTGGGGCGAAGAGAAAGGGCTTCTTGGGTCAAAGTATTATGTAAATAACCCGGTCTGGCCGCTGGAAAAGACAGTTGCAAATGTAAATATCGAAATGATCGGTCGCCCCGAAGCTGGAGCCAGTGGGAAATGCTGGTCGACTGGTTGGGATGAGTCAAATATGAGTGAGTTGATGAGCGTCGGTGCGAAAGAAGTTGGCGTTTTAATTTTTCAGCACCCTCAATTCAGTGGAGACATGCTTTATCGATCAAGTGACAACTATCCGTTCGCACAGAAGGGTGTGATTGCCCATAGTTTTTCGGCGGGTAGTCTTCATGAAGATTATCACATGCCGGGGGATGAATCTCAGAAGCTCGACTTTCGTCATATGACGAAAGTGATTCAGGGGCTTTTCGCCGGTACACTTCCGATGGCCAACGGTGAGGTCACGCCAAAGAAAAACTAGGCGTCATCCTTCGGGTGTTTGGAGAGTGTGGGATTGGTGGTCACCGATTTCTGTTGTGACAAAGCGGTACGGTTTTTGACGGTTCGCGTCGGGAATGACTTTCCCAAACATGCTGGATCGAAATTTTAGCTGGTGAAGTTCACTTCGCCGGCTCAATATTGTCTTCGTAATTCGCTTTCTGAACCGCGGGCTTCGAGTCTTTGGTAGAGGCGGCGTTTAAAGAGTCGGGAGTAAGAGTTTCAAAAACGTACTCATTCCCGTATTCAATCGTCGGTGGAGCGGGCGGTTGCGGTTTGTTTTTGTCGCGGTTGTACAGGAGATTGTCTGCCGTCATCGCATCGAGGTTGGGAGCGGGGGGCAATTTCTGCCCGGCAAACCTCATGCCTTCGTAGATTGTTCCCTTCTGAAATGGCCCCGCTCCAAGATACCAGGTGTTGCTGCTTGTGCTTTCAGCCTTGGCGATTCCAGATTGCCAAATGGGAGTGCGAGATTCGCGGTCGTATGCGAAGACAATGACTTTCGCGATCCCGGATTGCGCGTTGCTTTTTCCGAATGAAAGTTCCGGTAACGCCGGAAGCGGTGAATTTGAAAACATGCTCGCTGCGGAGGTAAGAGAGCTGGCTTGCGGAATGCCGTAGACGACCTCGTGCCCGTCCGTTCCGAGGGCACCAACCCGCGGCTCAACGATAATATCTGCTGATTCCCGTGTGTCCTGAATTAAACAACTGGCCGCTGTAAGTTGTTGTCTTAGTGAACTAATGATGTACTCAGAATTTACGAACCCTACCCCCTTCACAGAGTGCAAATACAGCGTGTCGAGAAATACTTTTTGGCCTCGTAGAGACTGAAAGTCAATCTGGCTGATAGCCTTGTCGACCGCATCGGACATAAGCAGTTGTTCTGTTGCAGAGCGCGTAGTGGTACTGCCGCAGCCCACCAACGCTATCGAGCAAAGAGCCATTGCCCAGAGGCCGAGGCAAGTTCGTTGGAAGTGATTGAATATTGTTTTTGAACGAAGCACGTGTGATTGCATTTAACCGACCTGTCTCTATCTCAAAACAGGAATGAGGCAAAAAACTAAAAAACTGCGTGCGGGACTATAGAGAAATCGAACGTTTTGCGAAAGCGAACCTTTGAATTGAAATAGCTGGCTACTCCATACGGGAGCGTAAGTTGTGCCCGCAGGTTACCTATTTTAACAATTGGTTTTTTTTATTTCAATTTAGAGAATAATCTCTGGCCCGGTAATCGCCTGAAATGGCATAGAAAGGATGGGAGGTATAGGGTTAACAGCGTGAATAGAAAGAAATTTGCACTCTCAAAGGTTGACCTCAATCACTCATCTACCGCAATTATGTTAATCTAATCAATCTTGACCGACCGGACAGGTTAGATATAATCCGGTCGTGTTGGCAAGGTTGGCAATATCGGATGGAACGGTCAATTTTTCCAAATAGTAGGATTCAGTAGTTTGTGGTGTATGCGGAGTTGAGCGATGACCGCGTGGACTACGGGGGAACCCGAGTCTACCTTCGCCGCCGTACAGCACCCAAATCAACTTAGACGCGTCGGGTGGAATTTATTCTTTCCCGCCCAACCACCTAGGGAGAGGATGGTTCAATGAGTACAAAAACAGTCTTTACCACCGGCGAAGCAGCAAAAATCTGCAAGGTTAGCCAGCAGACAATCATTCGTTGCTTTGACAATGGAAGCCTCAAAGGCTTTCGCGTACCGGGCAGTCGGTTTCGCCGAATTCCACGCGAACAACTCTATTCATTTATGAAAGAGAACGGAATTCCAACGGAGGCATTGGAGAGCGGCAAGCGAAAATTGCTGATCGTCGATGATGATGTGGAATTGGTTGAGTTAATGGTCGACGTATTTGCACGAGATGGTCGTTTTGAGATCAAATCCGCTAATAACGGATTTGGAGCGGGCATGTTAGTCAAAGAGTTCCGGCCTGATCTCGTGATTCTTGATGTGATGCTACCAGATATCAACGGCAAAGAAGTTTGCCAGCGGGTGCGCAACGACCCCTCGATGAAAACAGTGAAAATTATCTGTATCTCCGGGATGGTTGAGCAAGATAAGATCGCTGATTTGCGTGCTGCTGGTGCGGATGACTTCATGAACAAGCCATTCTCAGTTGATGTTTTACTTGAGCGTGGGTGTCAGATGCTGGATATGGACAGCAACAACACCGCGGTTGGTTAGATCTCGTCGAGGATTGCGAATTCGCAAACGCGTGTTAATAGCCTAACGAGCGCGCCTCGGCATTGCCTGAGGCGCGTTTTTTTTATGGACTTGAATAACGGGTGCAGCTGTGCGTTGGTTACCAATTGGATTGGGTGAACAAGATGATCGCGTGGCAATTCGTTTGCCCTGCCTGGATGCTGATTTAGTTAAATTAGTTGCAATCAGCACGTCGAGCTCTCCGGTTGATGGATTGCATCGGCTGCTGCGATCAAACCCGACGTTATTGTTGTTTTTTCTGGGGCACTATCGCGATTCCCAGCATCAAGTCCCTTTGTCTGCTCGCGAGTTTATCGAGGCCATTTCAGTTGCGGCGCTTGATGCGGTCAGTAACATCCAAGTTGGTTACGGCTCAGGAGTCAGTAAAAAATGCTCGGACAAAAAGTTGAGCGACTGGTTTATGGAATTCAGTCGCGCTCGTTCCAATAAAAAACTAAGACGTTCGCTTGAGAGATTTATCCAGTTTTTCGGTTTCCAAAAAAAGCGTCAGAGTAAAAAGTTAATTTTAAGTTTAGTTGGAAAAGACTTACGAGCGGACCAGTTTGTCTGCCCTGGGATCAGACGCAAAGAAACATCTGTGCGTTTGACGCGACGTTGGCTGGAGGAACGCGGGAGTAAGTTGCCAATTGACGCGCTGGTAGCACTCGGGAAAACGGCACTTGAAACCTCAGCCAGTCACGCGAAACGCCTGCAGCGGGCTAAACTTGCATCGATGAAGCAATTGGCTTACGGGGCAAGCCACGAGATCAATAATCCGCTTGCCAATATTGCCTCACGAGCACAAACGATGTTGGCGGTTGAGACAAATCAAGAGAAGAAATATAAGTTGGGAGTGATTTATGAGCAAGCGATGCGAGCTCATGAAATGATTTCGGACATGATGTTATTTGCCCACCCTCCTCTTGCGCGACTTGAGACAACTTCGATTCGTTTAATGATGGCTCGCGTGGTTGATGAATTGACTCCGTTGATCGATAAGGTTTCAGGATGTGAGTTTCGAGTCATTATCGGTGCCGGTGTTGATCGGGCACAGCTAGATGCCACCCAAATTGCTGTCGCAATCAAGAGCTTGGTGCGGAATTCCGTAGAGTCACTTGAGGCGTCGGATCAGCAGCGAGCGGAGATCGAAATTCGTATCATCCAAACCGAGCTTGGGGTGGTTCAATTTTTGGTTTCTGACAATGGCTCAAAGATCCGAAGCGACATTGTCGAACATTTGTTCGATCCATTTTTCTCAGGACGTGAGGCTGGGCGAGGCCTCGGCTTTGGGTTGTCAAAAGTCTGGGCAATTGCTGAAATGCATGGTGGTAGGATTGAATACTCAGCCGAATGGGAATTTGGTCCGCAGTTTATTTTGTCGTTGCCTCAGAAGACGAATGCAATTTGCATGGGAAAGTCGCTTACGCTGGCACCAGTGACGGCCTCTCGCGTTGAGCCAGGTGAGGGCGAAGCGGCGTGAACGCGGTTTCGTCTTGTTTCTTAATTTTTCTTTGCCGCTTCGATTGACAATGTGAAATTGTCATCAAAGAATAATGACTGCGATTGAGCTGCAATCGTTCCTTCTATAGCCGTCCTATTTCAACTGTTGGGTACGATGAATAATCTCACCAATCAAACCAAGTCTCCTTCTCTTTGGGCGGCCTTGGTTCCTGTTTTTGTTTTGATCGGTTTGTTGGGCCTCAATGTCTATCTTTACGGTGAAGATTCATCCTACGGTCCAAACCAAATTGCGTTGTTGATGGCAGCGGGAGCTGCTGCAATTGTTGGAAGGTTGTACCTTAATTCGTTTAAAAAAATGCTGGCGGGGATTGAGCGAGCAATCGGGTCGGCGTTGGTAGCGATGTTGATTTTGTTGTTGATTGGATCTTTAGCCGGAACCTGGATGATGAGCGGTGTTGTACCAGCCATGATCTATTACGGGCTCGATGTTTTGAATCCACAGAGTTTTTTGGTAGCAACCGCAGTGGTCTGTGCGATTGTTTCGGTGGCGACGGGGAGTTCGTGGTCCACGGTGGCAACGGTTGGGATTGCGTTACTGGGAATCGGAATGGCGCTCGGAGTCAGTACGCCTTTAACGGCTGGAGCGATCATTTCCGGAGCGTATTTTGGCGACAAAATATCCCCCCTTTCGGATACCACCAATTTAGCGGCGGCGATGGCGGGCACTGATTTAATCACGCATATTAAGTACATGCTGTGGACGACCGTCCCGAGTTTTGTAATCGCTCTGATCATTTATCTTTTGATTGGGTTGGGTGGAGAGCCGACTGAGATTGCAGGGAATACGGCCGCTTTAAAACAAGAAATGCTCGCTAACTTTGACACGTTGAGCCCGGTTCTGTTTTTGGTTCCGCTAGTTGTGCTGGCAATGGTGATTCTAAAGTTCGATGCGGTTGCGGCTTTATTCATCGGCGCGGTCTTGGGCGGCGTATTTGCAATCGTCTTTCAACCGCAAATGGTTTCGGAAATTGCTGGACTTGATGATGTTGAAGTTGTTTCGTCGACGGGGGAAACCGAAATGGTTCAGCCGAGTTATGCAAAACGTTCGTACATTGCGTTTATCAATTCAATGGCGTTCGAAACGGCTCGTTACTCGAAAGCGGACGCAGCTAAGTTTGAAGCAGAATTTGAGCAAGCAAAAGCAGGCTTGAAGCAGGTGGAAGCGGCACCGGAAGGTTCTTCAGAAGCGGCCGAAATCGATTCGGCCAAGCAAAAAGTTGCCGAAACGCAGGCAAAACTCATGGCCGTGAAGTTGCTGAAAGGGAAAGGCATGGACGGGATGCTGAACACCATTTGGCTAATTATTACTGCCATGTGCTTCGGTGGAGTAATGGAATCCTGCGGGCTTTTGAAGCGAATTACTGATCCATTGATTGGCATGGCTAAGTCGACGGGATCTCTCATTGCGACGACGGCGGGGAGTTGTATTTTTGTCAATGCGACGGCTTCGGATCAGTATCTGGCAATCGTTGTGCCTGGTCAGATGTTTCGGGATACCTACGCCAAGCGCGGTTTGGCCCCTCAAAATCTTAGCCGAACACTCGAAGATGCCGGCACGGTTACGTCCGTGTTGATCCCTTGGAACACGTGCGGTGCGGCTCAAAGTGCAGTGCTCGGAGTTGCGACATTAGCGTACGCACCGTTCTGTTTCTTCAATTGGATTAGCCCCTTGATGACAATTGCAATTGGGTTCGCCGGTATTGGCATTGCGAAGTTAAAGAAGCAGGATGGGGAAGCCTCTGAAAGTGAATCGGAAAGCTAAGTTCAGGCATTTTGTCGCAAAACGTTAACACGCAATTTGCTAGCGGCTTTAGCAGACGCGATCCATTGGACTTTCACTCGCATTGAGGTTGGCCTCTCAGTAGCGATTTGGTAATTCAAATACCGAAAGGGTCGATAGGTATCGACTGGCGTTGCTTGAGATGAGGCGAGCGTCGGGCGGTGGTTTTCTCTGTGAGAAGTTAATGAACCGAATTTTCTTTTTTTCGTTAGTGGCGGTGGTTGCCTTTTCGGGCGGCCAATTTGAAAGCCTTGCCATCGGCCAAACTGACTCAGTATTTTATACGCCACCATACGTACGCGCTGGTAAGTTCAGTTCGCATAAAGTACAGCCCTATCAAATGAGCAGTAGCTTCGAGTCCAAGTTCGTGCCGCTATCCAGTAAAGAGGTGGGGAGCTCTTCGCAATTTATAACACCCTCTTTGTCTGGAAACGTTTCGATACCTCCAGTAAATTTGATGTTTCCGTCGAACGCAAATACGGTCGCGCCAATTCGCCCTTCACCTCTTCAAGCCACTCCCGTTCCGGTTGTGGCGGCACAGCCGTTTTATGCGCAACCTCAATTAACAACTCAGCGGGCGGTTGTTCGTCCACCTCAGGTAATAAGCCGACCGAGTTCTCGGCGTTCGGTTTTGCAGTATCAAGCGTCGACGATCCCTTCTCTCAATATTAAAGATGGGAAATCAATTCAGCTTACCTCGGCCAGCTATCCTGTTCGTCCTGTGAGTCAGGTTCCCGCTAAGACTGTGGGTGCGGTAAGCGGTTCGGTCGTTCAGCAGACAGCGCTACAGCAATCGACTCTTGGGCTTGCTCCTCCTAGGGTGAGCACAGTTCCCGTGGTTGCTCCAGCAATGTCGTCTAATTCACAGACAACCGTTTGTTGCTTGCCGCCGAGTGCTTATCAAAATGTAGTTGGCGCATCGAAAAATCAACCAGCCGGTGTCACGCTCCAGAACATGCCCCAGGGGACTTATGTGGGACGCGGGTTAGTCGGGCAGCCGGCAGCTTATATTGACGGTCAGCCGCTGAGGAATTTGATTCGCTACATCACGTTCTAAGTGCCGAACGCCTAGCTAGGAACGTTTCGAGCTCTATTGGCTGTCCAGCAGAATCAAGCAGCGTCATTATTGTTCGCAAGGGCGTTGACCGGGGGCGAGGTCTGTTTTTTTACAAAACGGACATACTTTGGGGTCGGCTGTTTCGTCATCCATTTCGTCGCTTCTGTAACCGACGGTATCCCGCCATCCGCAATCCAAGCATTTCAGTTCCCAGGCGTCGATGGTTAGCTCATCTCCGTCAAAATGGTTATACTTGCAGACGAGCGGGCATTCATCGCGACCTCCCTGGAGGCATTTTCCGTTTGGGGGAATTAGCGGTTTCACAGTGGTTCCGATCGGGTGAATGAATCGTTTTCAGTAAACGTCGGGCTTAAATCTAGCCGACTTTTTGGAGTTTTGACAGATCGCTTTAGGCGATCGATATTTTACGAGGATTATTAATGAGCGTTTCTATTAGCAATTTTAAAAATGCGGCTCCCTTCGCTGCATTTGCGATGTTTTTTGGCGTGTTTGGGAGCAGCCTGTTTCTGAGTTCAACCTTGACGGCTCAGACTCCAGTTCCTGCTTCCGTCGTCACCTTGATGCCCGGTTACGGTAGTGCGTTCATCAATCCATTGGCTGGTGCACAGGAAGACGGTTTTGTTGATTTATTTAATGGAAAAAACCTCGATGGTTGGGAGCAAAAAAATGGTACTGCAACCTACGAGGTAGTCGACGGTACCATTCTTGGGCGAACTGCAAAGGGAAGCCCGAACTCATTTTTGTGTACCGAAAAAGAGTACGGCGATTTTGAGTTGGTCTTTGAGGTCAAAGTTGATAAGGGATTGAATTCTGGTGTCCAAATTCGTTCTTTAAGTAAGCCCGATTATAAAGAAGGGCGAGTCCATGGTCCCCAGGTGGAAATTGAATGGGATCCCGGAGAATCAGGTTATATCTACTCTGAAGGAACCAAGCGGGGATGGGTCAGTCCAACACGTACTCAAAAGAACGTACTTAAAAATGAGGGTTGGAATAAATATCGCGTCTTAGCTGACGGATCGCGAATCCAGACATGGATCAATGGAACCTGTGTCGAGGATATTGAGATGCCTGCTATTGAATCAACAAAGGGGTTTATAGGACTCCAAGTTCACGGTATCAAAAAAAATGCCGGCCCCTTTCAAGTGCAATGGAAGAATATTCGTATTCGCGAAATTAGTGGTGATGAGCGACGAAAAATGAAAGCGTATAGGGGAACCCCGAAAGTCGATGGCAAGATCGATGATCTTTGGGTGGGTGTGCCCCGCGTATTGACGTCGCGGTCCATCGACGATGTGGATGAGCTTTCGGAGAACCAAAAGGCATCAACAGCATGGGTTCGTTGTTTGTGGGACGAGGGGCATCTTTATTGTTTGGCCGAAGTGACTGATGACGCGATTAGTTCCGCGGCTGGAGATGAATGGGATCGGGATGGAGTCGAGTTTTTTGTTGATCGAAATTTTGCAAGAACTTCGACGTACGATGACGACGATGCCCAGTATCGAACTGAGCCCGATGGAAACGAGTCGGCTGGTTCTGAGAATGATCTTTCGACTTATAAATCTGCAGTGACAAAAACCGAGAATGGTTACATTGTTGAGGTTTGCATTGATTTGAAAGGCAAAGTCGGGAAAAAAATTGGATTTGACGTTCAGGTCAACAATGATCCTGGTGACGGTCGTCGAATGTCCGCCATGAAGTGGAACGACGCTTCTAATGACACCTATTTTGACATGTCTAATGCAGGGACACTCGAAATGGTCGAAGGTAATTAGTCGCTTGCGTAATTGAATAGTCAATCAGTGGGTGATTGCTGGAAGTTCTGGCGATCGCCCACGTTTGATTGATAACTTAACTCAAAACCAGATTTAGTCCAAAAAACAATAGCCACATCGTTAAGATTGTTTTTTTGGACTAAACTGTCGTTGGCAGTGTAACTGCCCCGCCGCATCAACGATAAGCAACATGAAAAACAAGGCTGATATTTCTACCATGGGAACTCCGTCCACCCCAATTGATGAGAATAAGACACTCGCCGAGAAAGCTGATAAATTCCGCTGTTACCAAAAGTCTGTGCAGTCACCAGACCATGAAGTTGAGTTTTTCGAGCAAGCCTTTCGAGATGTGTTCCAGAGAAAACCCTACAGTCTTCGGGAAGATTTTTGCGGTACCTTTGCGGTTTGCTGTAAATGGGTGAACTCTGATTCTGAGCGGACGGCTTTAGGGGTAGATCTTTGCTCCGAGACCTTGGAGTGGGGACGGGCAAACAACTTAGTCAAATTATCTGATGCTCAAAGAAAACGGGTACGCCTGCTTGAACAGGACGTCCGTAAAAAAAATCGACCTCAGGCCGATGTGCTCGCGGCTCAAAATTTTTCATTTTGGATTTTCAAAACAAGATCTGAGGTGATCGAATATTTCAAAATGGCGCGAGCCAATATTAAATCGGATGGCATCATGGTGATGGACATGATGGGCGGGGGCGATTGCCAGATTGAAGGTCACGTAGACAAGCGAGTGGTCAAAAAAGGAAAACGTGGCTTTCGATATTATTGGAAGCAGGATAGCTATAACCCAATCAACCACGATGCCAGTTTTTCAATTAGTTTTAAATTCAAAGATGGAAGCTGGATCAAGCGAGCGTTTGAGTACCACTGGAGATTTTGGAGTATTGCCGAAGTGAGAGAGATGCTCGCTGAGGCTGGGTTCAAAGAAAGTCACGTCTATTGGGAAACCGAAGACGAAGATGGTGAAGATACTGGTGAATTTGAACGACGCGATTCGGTGCCTAGTGCGCCCTGTTGGATAGCTTACATAGTCGCTGTCCGTTAGCCGACGTTTATTGGGAACTATGGGTTTGCGAAGCTAGGGAAACGTTCAGGTGAGGCCGTTTTACCTTGTTATAGCGCAGGTTTTGACCCGTTTTAAATTTTTACTCTGATCGATGGAGTTTCAGGTCGAAACGGTGCTGAGTGGCGGGCTAATATCAACTATCATAGAGTCCAGTCTAAGACAGTTGATTGATGATTGGTAATCAGGATGCTTCAAATTCAAACTCATGCTTTGATCCTGTTTTCTTCGGTTTGGTTATTACTTCCAGCCTCCATACAGGGTAATGACCAAGGTGCAGAAATTTACCGCGCCCAGTGCGCTGCGTGTCACGGTGAGAATGGCCAAGGAACAGCAGAGCATTTTTCTGAGCCGTTGCGCGGAGACCTGGCCCTGTCCCAGCTTGAGAAACTTATCGTCAAGACGATGCCTGAAGAACATCCTGAGGTGTGCGTTGGTGACGAAGCGAAGTTGGTGGCTGCGTTCGTCTACGACCGTTTCTATTCACCTGAGGCTCAGCAGAGATTAAATAAGTCAAGAATTGAATTATCCCGTTTGACCGTTCGTCAATTGCGTGAATCCATCGTTGATTTGCTGGGCTCGTTTAGCACGGAGGTTAAGGTTTCAGATGCGAGAGGCCTGGAGGCTAATTATTTTGCATCTCGAAATTGGACGGAGCAAAGGCAATTATCTGCGCAAATCGATCGGACAATCGATTTTGGAAGCGGTGTGCCTCATTTCGATCCGACGGGAAAATATGCGTCGTTGAAGAAAAAGGAAAATCCAAAGAAAGATGTCAATTTGATGAATCAGGGATTCTCCACTTATTGGCGTGGGGGACTGATACCGGTTGAAACTGGAATGTATGAAATTCTTGTCGAGTCAAAAAACGGTTTCTCCCTTGCAATCAATGACCTGAAGAATCCACTGATTGATCGAAAGGTTCGGTCAGATGACGTTGTGGAACATCGTGCTTCGATCTTTCTGATTGGTGGGCGGCCTGTGGGGTTAAGCCTTTATTTATTCTCATACCCACAACCACCAGCCAAAATAAGATTGTTGTGGAAGCGGCCAAATGGAATTGCTGAGGTTATCCCTGAGTCAAGTTTGGTTCCCGTTTCTCCCAAAGAGATCTGTATTTGTTCCACGGTTTTTCCACCGGATGATGCCAGTTATGGTTTTGAGCGTGGGATTTCGGTGTCCGGGCAATGGGACCAAGCAACGACCGACTCGGCAATCGAAACGGCAGAGTGGGTTTCCGAGAGGATGTGGAAACTGGCGGGTACGCGTGAAAATGACAAAGACTCCTCAGTCAAGCTGCAAGATTTTTGTTATCAGTTCGTCGAGCGAGCGTTTGCTACACGCCTGAGTGAAGACGATCGAGAATTTTTTGTGGATCGTCATTTCGGGCAGGAGATCAGTCAGAAAGATAAAGTGAAACGAGTTGTTCTGTTAGCGCTAAAGTCACCCCGGTTTTTATATCCCATAATTCAAAGTCGTCGTCGTAGCGAAGAGGTTGCAAGGAATCTCGCATTGACTCTTTGGGATTCACTCCCCGATAAGCGGCTTTATCAGTTGGCTGACAAGGGGCAGTTGGAGGATCCAAAAATTGTTGAGCGGGAATCACGACGCATGGTGCGAGATTTGCGATCACGGCAAAAGATAAAAATGTATTTTCTTGACTGGCTGAAAGCTGAGCGAGCGGCCAGTTCGGCGAAAGATAAATCGAACTACCCTGAATTCGATGATGAGTTAATCTCGGATTTGCAGACCAGTCTCTTACTTTACCTAAACGAGGTTGTGTGGACTGATAGTTCGGATTATCGCCAACTGTTCTTGGCTGATTATCTGTATGTGAACAAAAGGATTGGTGAGTTTTACGGAATTCCAGTTAGTGGAGACGGTTTTGAAAAAGTCAGTGGGGCGGACGGTAGCCGAAGTGGAGTCGTGACCCATCCATTTTTGATGAGCGGTCTCGCCTATAGCAAAGATAGCTCACCGATTCATCGCGGCGTGTTTATTGCAAAGCAGATTCTAGGCACTAGTCTCCGTCAGCCCCCGGACGATGTGAAACCACTGACCGAAGAATTTAATCCAGCGATGACGACTCGGGAGCGAGTTGAGCATCAGACAAAAGAGACGGGATGCATGAGTTGTCACCAAGTTATTAATCCGCTTGGGTTCAGCCTCGAGAATTTCGACGCTGTCGGGCGATTCCGGACTCACGAGAAGTCAAAACCGATCGATGTGAAGGCAATTTATCAGACTCCGGAAGGCGACGATGTAGAATTTAGCGGCGCCCGCGATTTAGCTGTGTTTTTAGCAAGCAGCGAGCGTGTGCAAAAAAGCTTCATTCGCCAGTTATTCAACTATTACACGAAACAATCGATTGATGCCGTTGAGAAGAATCAAATTGATGAACTGCATCGTAAATTCAAAGAATCCAAGTTCAATATTGAAAAATTATTGGTTGAAATATCATTGGTGCCGATGAATTATCAAAGCGAGGCCGGTGCTAAATAGGTTAGCATGACGAGATTGTGTGACTTGGGGATTTTGTTTTCCTTGTATTTTGATTGAGGATGGAATGAGTTCAAAAATATTAAGACGAGAGTTTTTGCGAGGCGCAGGCTCTTTCGCACTTGCTTTCCCTGGTCTTTCCAGTTGGCATGGACTCAATTGGGCGATACCCGATTTGCAGGCTGGGAAAAAAAAGCGGCTCGTGATAATGTTCTCGCCCAATGGTATGGTGAGAGAGGGGTTCTGGCCAAAAACGGAAGGCCCAGATTTTGAAATGGATCAGGTGCTGAAGCCGTTGGAAGATTTGAGAGAAAAAACTCTGGTCGTCCATGGCGTTTGCAATAAAGTACGTGGTGATGGCGATAATCACATGCGAGGCATGAGTTGCCTGCTGACAGGGAATGAACTTTTTCCGGGGAACATTCAGGGAGGGAGTGATAAACCTGCCGGTTGGGCCAAAGGCATTTCGATTGATCAAGAAATCAAAGGTTTTTTGCAGGCTAACGAACAGACCAGTACGCGGTTCGGGACGCTTGAATTTGGTGTCCGAGTCCCACACAAGGCTGACCCGTGGACGAGAATGGTATATGCCGGCCCCAATCAGCCACTTGCTCCCATTGCCGATCCTTACCGGATGTACGAAAAAATGTACGGCAACGTCAAGGATCGCGAAAATTTATTGAGCGTCTTGAATATGGTCCAAGAGGATGTGAAGTCGTCTGGCATGCGGGTCTCGGAGCGAGATCGGCATCTTCTCGAGGCCCACGGAAAATATATTGGGGAGATGGAGCGGGAATTAGTCAATCGAGGCGAGCCGTCCTATCTAGCCGCACCGGTTGAGCTGCCTAAAAATGTCGGGGACTCTGATGAAAACATGCCGACGTTATCTAAAATGCAAATTGATCTGTTAGTGAATGGTTTTGAAAATGACCTGAATCGGATTTCAACATTGCAGTACACGCAGTCGGTCGGACAGTCAAGAATGAAATGGCTCGATGTCAGTGAAGGCCATCATACGCTTTCTCATGATCCCGATGGTAAGAAGGAGACGCAGGATAAATTGCGGCGCATCAATACTTGGTACTGTGAGCAACTTGCCTATCTGTGCAAGAAATTAGCGGCAACAAAAGAACCCGGAACAAATGAGTCCATGCTTGATAATACGTTGGTTGTTTGGACCAATGAGTTAGGGCACGGGAATTCCCACACACTCAATAATCTGCCGATGGTGCTTGTTGGTGGTGGTTTTGGTTTTGAAATGGGGCGTTTCGCGAAAGTCAAAAACGTCACGACAAGTAGACTGTGGCTCGCGATCTCCCACGCAATGGGGCATCGAATCGACAGTTTTGGATTGGCGGAACTATGTAAAGAAGGTCCAGTGAAGCTTTAATTGAGCCTGAGGTTTCTATGCCGATCCATTCAAAAGTCGGGGAACACATAGTCCGGATCGTTGCTGAACTAGTTTGCATTCGCGGGGACTTTAGCGTCTGTTTCGGAAAGCCACGTCTCCAGTTTGTTCCGTAGCTCTGCTGTTTTTTTCGGCATCGACCTCGTTAAATCGTTTGTTTCACTTAGATCATCTTTGAGGTTGTACAGTTCGACGGAGTTATCGTCGTAAAATTTGATCAGTTTGAAATCTCCAGATCGAATAGCGCTTCCCGGTCGATTTTTTTTGTGGAACGCATAGTTTGGATAGTGGAAATAGATCGCGTCGCGGTCAAGCGGGGATTTGCCGGTAAACAAGTCGACGAGGGAATCACCATCGGGGTGGTTCGATGGATCGGGCTCGATACCAATGGCGTCGAGAATGGTTGCGTGAAAGTCCATGCTGATGATGGGGGTCTGGCTGACTGAAGCTGGTTTGATTTTTCCAGCCCATTTGACAATCGCTGGGACACGGATACCCCCTTCGTAAAGATATCCTTTCTCACCCCTGAGAGGTTTGACGTTAGCGGCAAATGGACCGTTGTCCGATGTAAAAATGATAAGTGTGTTCTCGGTTAGTCCGAGTCGGTCTAGGCTTGAGAGTAATTTGCCGATGGAAAGGTCCATTCCTTCGATCATTGCGGCGTAGGTTGGATTTTCAATTCCCGGCCCTTTTCTTTTTTCATACTTTTGGACGAGCGGTGCGGGAGCCTGAAATGGGTAGTGGACTGAATAATTCCACCAACAGAGAAAAAATGGTTTGTCTTGATTCTCCTCAATAAAATTAATGCACTCCTGGCTGCATCGTTCGGGAAGGTAGTTGAATTGATCGCTGGGCGAAATGTTGGGGATGCGGTAAGGTTCAAAATAGCTGGGAGGGCCGCCGAAGGAGCAACCTCCGATATTAATGTCAAAACCCTGGTGTTCCGCACGCAATTCAGGCTCTGTTGGGCCATTTGATTTTTTGTTTTGGTGGGAAAGGTGCCACTTGCCGACAAACCCGGTTGCGTATCCGTTGGCTTTCAACTGTTCGGCAAGCGTGACTCGATCAAGAGGTAGGTGGCGTTGCCAAAGTGCTGTTTTGATTTTGGTTCCCGGCTTTTGGTAGCCCGGTGGGTGACCAGGGGCATGGTTCGTGATGTTGAGCCGCGCAGGAGACTCGCCAGTCATCATTGCGGCGCGGGTTGGAGTGCAAACCGGGGAAGCAGAATAGGCATTGGTAAACAACATGCCTTGCTTGGCAAGTCGGTCTAAATTAGGAGTCTCGAGATTTTTGTTCCCGTAGCAATGCAGGTCTTTCCAGCCCAAATCGTCTGCCATAATTAGCACGATATTAGGTGGATTGGCCGTTGTTGGATTTGGTTGCTGGGCATCAAGGTCTGCTACCCCAAGTAGGCAGTAGGACGCAAACGCAAACAGAACACATGCGGCGTTAAACGAGATGGGATTTATAGCAACGCCACAACGAGTGGTTTTTTTAGTCATCATCGCAAGACTCATAGCGTTTTCTCTATTGAATTCTTAATGGCTGTTGTGCTTCAGCACCAGTGGCATCCGGCGGGAGAATGGTTCTTCAAAACAAGGTGTCCTCCGATGGGTTTTTAGGTAAAGGCTCTGAGTTCTAAAGTGTTGCCTTTTAGCGAGTTAATTCGCAGATCATCGTGGTTCACGTTACAATTGTAGTTTGTTGGAAGAGGCTTGGAAACCAAAGCTGATTTGATAGGGGCATAAACTGTTGATGTGTATTCGCCAATTTCCTGTCAACGAAGTACTGGCATGTTGTTGCTTAAGGAGTTGGGAATGCGAAAGCCACTGAAACGGCGAAGTTTTTTAAAAGGAACCGGCGTCGCGCTCGCCTTGCCGATGCTCGAAGCGATGGTTCCGGATTGTCACGCCTCAGGCGTCAAGCAGCGTCCGGTAAAGCGGTTCGTTTGTCTGTCAAATAATTACGGAATGTATCGCAATGGATTTTTTCCATCATCCGATCAAGTTGGAACCGGCTATGAAATGCCAGAAACCTTGCAGTCGCTTGAGCAGCATCGAAAGCAACTGACCATTTTCTCAAACTTGGATCATGGAAACACTGGAGGACACGCTGGTGTGCCTGTGTTGTTAAGCGGAGTGCGGCCAGCGTTGGCTCACGGTTATCCAGAAGGCAATCTCAGTCTGGATCAGAGACTTGCCGAGTTTAATGGCACAGCCACGCGGTTTCCTTCTATGACGATCGGTTGTAACGAACAAAATTTAATCAGCTTTACTCGTGCCGGTGTTCAGGTCCCAACCATTGATATGCGAACCGCTTATCGCTTAATGTTTCTTGACGAATCTACAGAAAAAAAAGCAACGGCTTCAGAGCGATTGAAACGTCAGAATAGTGTTTTAGATGTAGTCCTGGGGCAAGCGAAATCGCTTCAACAGCGACTGGGCAAGCAGGACCAGCGAAAGCTCGATGAATACTTCGGTTCCGTCCGTTCTTTAGAAAAGAAAATTGTTCAGCATGAGCCATGGATTGACCGACCGAGGCCAAAAACTGATGTTCTGGAACCGCAACTAACAGGCGGAACGCCCGAACGATTAAAAGCCACCATTGAGATGATCGTTTTAGCACTTCAGACGGATTCTACTCGCGTCGTGACTTGTGTTAGTGGTTTTGCCAACGGTGATTTTGGGTTAAGCGGCGGTTATCACAATTTTTCTCATCATGGAGAGAGGCCAGAACCAGTGGCCGCGCTTAAAAAGATCGAGGGTTATCAGATTGAGATGATGGCCTACCTGATTGCTCGCTTGAAACAGCAGACTGATGCGATTAACGGCGGGACGCTGTTGGATCATACAACAATTTTGTTTGGTTGCGGGATGGCTACGGGAACTCATCAAACTAAAAACCTACCCCTGCTGTTGGCGGGCGGTGGTTATCATCATGGACAGCATAGGGTGTTTTCTGAAGTCATGGGGCGAACACCTGCCGCTAATTTGCTGTTGTCTATTTTGCAGAACCATGGAGTGGAAGCCGATCGTTTTGGAACGAGCAGTGGCACGCTAACCGGACTTGGTTGGAGTTAGAGATCGTGAGAAACCTAATAGCTTTCATTGCAATAGTGATTTTTGGTGGCACCTCAGTCGTTGCCTCCAACGATGACTTGCAGGGATTCTTGAATCAGAATTGCCTCGCCTGCCACGGTGCAAAGCGTCAGGAAAACGACCAGAGGTTTGATAATCTTGGGGACGATTTTTCGAAAGTAGAAAACCTTGTTACCTGGCAGGGAATTCTCGATCAATTGAACCTTGGTGAAATGCCACCAGTGGATAGTCCTCAGCCATCTCGCGAAGCGACGACGCAATTTATCGAACGGTTGAGTGAGAAGCTTAAGTCCGCCTATGCTGCTCAGCGGAGCACGGATGGGCAGGCAGTTTTGCGAAGGCTAAATCGTCATGAATTGCGGAACACGTTTCGTGATTTACTCTATCTCGATGGTCTGATGTACCGACCTGGAGTTGCGAATACGAGGCTTTACGATAACAACGGAAATGGCCGAGTCGAGCATACGGCTGACGATCCAGTTCGTTTTTTTCCGGCGGATGAAGGCGAAGATGGTTCCGCCAATATCGGCGAGAAGCTGGTAATGTCGGACTTTTTACTGAACCTAATCTATGGAGCGGCGGACGAGTCGATCGCAGCAGCAACCCATCTGGGAATAAAACCAAACGTTAAACCAAAGCGGTTCGGTGCTCCGCTTTACAAGCGAGGTGCCGGGGGGCTGGAGCGGATTGCGGGCGAGAACAACTTGCAATTTGATTCACTTTTTCGAGGTGCGTCATTGAGGGTTGACGCATTGAGTCGAGTTGGGGTTTCCGCTCGTTATCGAATCGCAGTTGAGATTTCTGCGGAGAATCAGCATCATCCGTGGAGGGAGTTGGTTCCAACTCAGCAGGATTCACCCTTTCGAGTGAGCGTGGAACTTGCCAAAGGCCGCAACCAGATCCCAATCGCCAGCTGGGACATTCCTGCCGATGGTCGCATTCACAAGTTTTCCTGTGAGTCCTGGATTGATGGAGACTGGGCTCCTCAGTTGACGTGGCAAAATGGCCCTACGTCTCGGGAATTGCAAACAGAGCGGTTGGTTAAAACGTACTTACCAAGTCATTATTTGGAACCTCTGAAACAATCGCAGTTTTCTGACAAAGTTGAATTCGATGGCGCACGTCGCAAACGAACTCGGGCAATGGAAGAGGCTCTGCTGGAGAATTACCTGGGGCCTTGGGTAAAGATTCATAGCGTGACGTTGGTGCCATTGATTGATTCGTGGCCTCCCTCAAGCCATCGCATGCTTTATGAAGATGGGGCGGGCGATGCAGATGAAGTTCGGGAACTACTTTTTCGATTTGCTGAGCGGGCTTTTCGGCGTCCAGTATCAAAAGGGGAAATGGAGCCTTATGTAGCATTAGTTTTGAAGGCGATTGAGGAGAATCAGGGTGGAACGGTTGAAGATTTAAAATACCGACTATATCAAGGTCGGTGGAGCAAGTTGCCGGTTTTTGATGCCCTTAAACCGGTTGCTGAGGGAGTGTTTGCGAGTGGATTGATCGATCTCAATGTGTCTCAAACGAAAGATTATTTTGGACTCGTAGTTGAAGGGAAAGTCAAGGTTCCTGAATCTGGCGAGTACTCTTTTGAGATGGCATCGGACGATGGTGCTCGGATCCTTGTTGATAATAAAATGGTGGTTGAGCATGATGGTTTACATGGAGCTACACCGAAAACAGGACGGGTGCAGTTGGAGCCAGGCACGCATGATCTCCACGTTGAGTATTTTGCCTTTGGTTCTCCGAATCGTTTTCGAGCGAGTTGGTCAGGTCCAGGCGTGTCGCCGACTCCCTTGTCGTTTGATAGTCAAAGTTCGAAAAGCGGTGGGAATTCGAACTCGCAATCGAACGGAGTGGTTGGGGCTTTGCAGGATGGCTACCTCGCGATTTTGTGTTCACCTCAATTTCTTTATCGCAGCGAGGGCTCAGGGGCTCTCGATTCGTATGAAATTGCATCTCGATTAAGCTACTTTTTATGGTCTTCTATGCCGGATGAAGTACTTTTTGAGTTGGCAAGTAAGGGGTTGCTCAATGACCCGCGGGTATTAACGCAACAGGTTGACCGCATGCTAGATGATGAAAAGGCAAAATCATTTGTGCAGAACTTTTCAGCCATGTGGTTGCGGTTGGATAAGCTTGGGAAGATGCCGCCATCGGAGCAATTCTATCGAAACTTGAATGTCGAGCAGTTGATGATCGAACAGGTCTCTCGATATTTTTCGGACGCAGTAATAAATAACGCTCCGGTCAGTCAATTGATTGACTCAAGATATACCTACATGAATGAAGTTCTGGGTAAATGGATTTACCGTCGTGAGGACATTCGGGGGAGTGAATTGCGGAAAATAGAGGTGAGCGATCCACGGTTGGGTGGAATTTTTGTCCTACCGGGAGTAATGACTGCGACCGCCAATGGGGTTGATACTTCCCCAGTTGTCCGCGGGGTTTGGGTGCTGGAAAACGTTCTTGGTTCGCCCCCCTCCCCTCCACCGCCCGATGTAGAACCGCTCCCCACGGACACGCGGGGAGCGGTGACCATTCGTGAGCAATTGTTGTTGCATCGCAAGCATGAAGCGTGCAATGGTTGCCATCGAAAAATTGATCCAATGGGATTTGCGTTTGAGAACTTTGACCAAGTTGGACGCTGGCGAGATAAATATCCAAGATCCAAAGACCTAATTGATGCTTCGGCGACGATGGCTAACGGGACATTGGTAAAAGATATTGTTGAGTTTAAGCAAATGCTTCTCACGCGGGAGGAAGATGTAACCCGCTGCCTTACCGAGAAATTGTTGAGTTATTCCAGTGGTAGATCCATGGAGCCTGTAGACCGGGGCGAAATCGATCGAATTGTAACCGATCTAGGGAAATCGCAGGGTGGCGTGCGTGATTTGATCAAAAACGTTGTGCAGAGTGAGATTTTTTTAAACAAATAATCAAACGTGGATTGTGTTTGTCTCTCGATCCACGTTTATTTAATGCCGGCAACCACCGCGTCGCCCATCTCTGAAGTGCCGATGACGTTCTCTCCCTCGAGAGCGATGTCTGCAGTTCTTAACCCACTTGATAATACGTTTTTGACTGCATTTTCGATTCGTTGCGCATCGACGCTGTTCTCAAACGTCGTTCTCAGCATCATGGCTACAGAGAGAATCGTTGCCAGAGGATTGGCGATGTTTTGCCCTGCGATGTCAGGAGCGGAGCCATGAACCGGTTCGTACATGCCTTTGTTACTTGAGTCCAAAGAAGCCGAGGGCAGCATTCCAATCGAACCGGTCAGCATTGAGGCAGCATCGGACAGGATGTCTCCAAAGAGGTTCGTGGTCACAATTACATCGAACTGTTTTGGAGCGCGAACTAGTTGCATGCAGGCATTGTCAATGTACATGTGAGAAAGTTCAACTTCTGGATAGCCATTGCTGACGTCAGTAACGACCTCTCTCCACAGTTCAGAGACCTCCATCACATTAGCTTTATCGACACTGCAAACACGTTTGTCGCGTTGCTGAGCAACTTGAAAGGCAGAGTGAGCGATCCGGCGAATTTCCGGCTCACGGTAAACCATGGTGTTGTATCCAATGCGGATACCATTCTCATCGGTTGTCATTGCTCGCGGTTCGCCGAAGTAGATTCCCCCGGTTAGTTCACGAACGATCATTATGTCGAGGCCTGAAACCACTTCGGGTTTGAGGGTCGATGCGGATGCCAACTCTGGAAATAGTAGAGCTGGTCGAAGGTTGGAAAATAATTCGAGTTCACTTCTCAGGGACAGCAGTGCCCGCTCGGGGCGGTGCTCCCGCGCAATCTTTTCCCATTGGGGACCACCAACGGCGCCTAGTAGTACGGCGTCGGATCGACGTGCCAGTGCCAGTGTCTCCGGTGGCAATGGATGCCCGTGTAAGTCATAAGCAGTCCCGCCGACGGGAGCGGTGGTACATTCTAAACCGGTTGAGAAATCTGAATTTAGTTTTTCAAGAACGCGAATGGCCTGTTGAGTGACTTCGTGACCAATTCCGTCCCCGGGAAGAACTGCGACGGTACCTGATTTCTTCATCTTAACCTGATCCTGAAAATGGAATTGCCGTAAGTGAGACAATGCGTCTAACGCACTATTTTAGGAAAAATGGCATCAATTCCCAGCCATTGAGCATTTCTATTTGGCTGGCTTCCGCATTCGATTCGTTGTAGTTTTCAAATTGATCGGCTGAAATTCCGGTTCCACAAATTGTGAAAGGAACGTTGCCGTGGGTGTGCGTTTTTGTGCTGAGGTAAGTTGGGTGGTCAGGTGTTACGAGGATTCTGAATTCCTCGCCACTCGCTTGAAGATGTTCGAGGACGGGCCCAACTATTTTGTTATCGATTTCTTCGAGCGACGTGATTTTTTTCTTGAGATCACCCTCGTGAGAAGATTCGTCGGGAGCTTCTACGTGGACGCAAACCAGATCATATTTTTCTAGTGCGTCGATTGCAAATTTCCCTTTGGCTGCGTAGTCGGTATCAGTGTATCCCGTCGCACCAGGAACTTCGATGCGATCCCAGCCGATCAAGGCGGCGAGGCCGCGAAGTAAATCAACTGCGGTTATCATTGCGCCGTTGAGCCCATGAAGCTGGCTGAACGAAGTCAAGTTTGGCCGTTGACCTAATCCCCATAGCCAAATATTGGTGGCGGTGAGTTGGTCGTTACTTTGGCGGGTGTTATTTACGGTGTGTTCAGAAAACCAGTCTGTACTTTGATTCATTAAATCACAAAGCAGGTTGCTGCCCGGCCCTCGCGGGAAATCTTCCGCCACTGATTTATCGGATAGGTCATGCGGAGGTGTCGCTCTGGTCTCGTTGGAAAAGGGAGCCGGAGAATCGGGTGTGCCCCGAAACATTAGCAAGTTTCGGTAGCTAACACCGGGAATGAATTCCAGTTGGGAATTGGTGCAATTCGCCTGAGCAGTTTTTAAAAGTTCTTTCGCATCTTGGGATGAAATATGGCCGGCTGTAAAGCTCGTCATTGTTTGGTCGGTAACCGTGACGAGGTTGCAGCGAATGCACCAATCATGTTCACCCAGTTCGATACCCTGGGCCGCCGCTTCCAGTGGTGCTCGGCCAGTATAATTCTTGATGGGGTCGTAGCCGAGGAGGCTCATGTTAGCGACACTGCTGCCAGCGGGCAGGTGGGCGGGGGTGTGATTGGCAGAGCCAACAATTCCGCTGGCGGCAATCTTGTCCATCGCAGGAGTCGCCGCTGCTTCGAGTGGGGTTTTTCCATCGAGCTCTGTTTGAGATTCGTCTGCGCATCCATCAGGAATAATGATGACGTATTTCATAATTGATTTTGTGATCTTTGTGTGAGAGTAAAGCCATGGTGAATCAGCATCATGGCCGCCACTTATTAAATCGACGTGAGCTTCACAAGAGAGTCTCAGCTCAGAATTCTAAAACGTTCCGGAGATTCGGCAACGGTAGGCATGTCGGCAATTTGCTTCATTGCTGCACGGGCTGATGATTCCTTGGCGGCATGCGTCATAATTACGATCGGGACGGTTCGTTCACGCTCGTTTTGGGTTTCGTGCTGATAAACTGACGCAATTGAGATTCCATGTTGCCCTAACCGGCCTGTGATTTGGCCCATGACCCCCGGTTGATCAACGACATCGAATCTCATGTAATACCGGCCTTCGAGATCGCCAGGTTCGGCAAAATCGACTCGTTTATGGCCGTCTGCCCATAATTCGAGGGTTTTAAATGTAATGGCCGTGCGTCCCACAGCGGTGTCAATCATGTCAGCTACGACCGCGGATGCGGTTGGCATTTGTCCAGCACCTTGGCCATGAAAAAATACCGGACCGACTGCATCTCCAACGACGCTAACCGCGTTGAAATTCGCTTGAACTTCGGCGAGCGGCTTTCCAGTTTTCACCAACATTGGCGACACCATTAATTGGATACCGTTTCCGGCTAGTTTGGCGAAAGCGATTAGCTTGATTCGATAACCAAGATGTTTTGAAAATGTCAAATCGCGATCATCGATTGAGTCGATTCCTCGTCGAGGAATATCGGACCAGTGAACACGGGCTCCAAAGCAAAGGTGAGCCAGAATCGCAAGTTTTTGGGCAGCATCTGTGCCATCGACATCCATGGCGGGATCTGCTTCGGCCAATCCCTGTTGTTGGGCCAGGGCCAGAGCTGTTTGATAGTCTCCACCTTCGCTGTCCATCTTGGAAAGAATAAAATTGCTCGTTCCATTGAGAATCGCATGGAGTGATTCAATTTGGTTGGCGGATAAGCATTGGCTTACATTGGTGATAATAGGAATTCCGCCCGCAGCGGAAGCTTCAAAGGCAACTGAGCGTCCTAATTGCCGTGCGCGATCGAAAATTTCCGGCCCGTGTTCTGCCAATAATGCTTTGTTAGCAGTAACTACGTCTTTTCCACTTTCGAGCAGCTTCAAGATGATGGACCGAGCCGGTTCAATGCCACCAACGAGCTGTGCGACAACCTTGACTGAATCGTCGTTGATCACCTTATCGAGATCATCTGTAAGAATGCCCGCAGGAAGATCAACATCTCGCGGTTTGTGAATGTCTTGCACAACCACATGACTGAGCCACAACGTGCGTCCTGCGTGACGAGCGGTTCGATCCCCGTGGTCGAGTAGTAATTGAGCTACGCCCTGCCCGACTGTCCCCAATCCGACAATCGCTACGCCTGTTTTATTCATTTATTCAGCAGTTTGTTTGGCTTCGCAAATTAAAATAGTGAATGACAATGTAGGGCGAGTCCAAGTTTTTCTCAAGCGACATTGGCAGACTTCAGATCTGTGACTGTTGGGAATTGGGCGTTATCGAATGTTTGTCGACGTCGCGGAGGTTTTGAGATGGCTGAGGGAATTGCGGCAAATCTGCGGGACTTTGCTTGATTGCTGCGTTCGGTCTGGAATTTGAAATTTGTAGTGTTTTTTTGCTGGAAATAAGGAAAAACCATTTCGAATCCGTTATCCTGTGAAACGGGCATGATCAAAGCCGTACCGTATGGTGATAGCATGAAAATTCAAACGATGACACAAATTATTACGGACCCTTCCGATTGGGACGGTTCGTTGTTTGGGACATCGTTAGAGTTGGTGCAGTTAACGGGAGCGGAGTTTCGGAGCACGCAAACTGTCATTGAATTGGATGGAATCAAATTACTGAGTTTATTTGTTAATCAGTCGATTGTGGTTCGATCGCGGCTGCCGGCCCTGCGGTACGTTGCTACGTTGTTCGATACAGCGCACGGAGGGCATTTTGCTGGCGAGCGAATTGACGCCCGTCGCGTGTTTGTCATGCCTCCAACTTTTGATTTTGATAGCTGCATTAGCGACGGTGCATTTTCCTCCAGTTCGATCTTTGTTCCTCCCGAGCAACTTGAGCCGTACTACCAAACCCTGTTCGGTGAATCCCTTGTACAGAGTTCGACGCTTCGCAGCGCTGTGATCGATTTAGAGTCGAGTTATTGGGTAGCGAGTTGGACAGATTTTATTCATCAATTTAATTCGCACGGATTAGAGGCTGAGCAGAGGTTGAAAATTCAAGAAGCATTGCGTGATCGCGCGCTGATGCTGGTCGCCTACTCGCTCCGCCGTTCCATTATGGAAGAGCATCCTGAAATTGAAATTTCGGAAAAACCAAAGGGGTTAGCGAAATCAAGAGCGCTCGTTCGCGTCGCTGAGGATTATTCTAAAGCGCGACCGGAAGAGCACTTGAGGATGGTTGACCTTTGTGAAGCAACCGAGGTCAGTGAGCGAACGTTGCAGTATGCTTTTAAAAAATGTCTTGGTATCTCGCCGATGAACTACCTGAAACGTCACCGTTTACATCAGGTCCGGCACAAGCTCAAGCAATGTCGATCAGAGGAAACGACGGTGACGTCGGTAGCGTGCCAGTTTGGGTTCTTTCACTTTGGTGATTTTTCGCAATCGTACAAGACTCAATTTGGCGAGTTGCCATCGGAAACATTGCGTCAGGTAGGCTGAAACGAATTGCCTGCTAGTTGCTGATGAGCAAGCGATCAGTCTGCTTGCATCTCTTTGATCCAAGTGCGAATGAGAGCGAGTCCTTCATCGTGGACCAGCGATTTTCCGAACTCGGGCATGATCTCTCCTGAGTTCGTCGTCCGCATTCGATACTCAAGAATGGATTCGTCCGGTTTGCCTGGTACGATTCCGTATAACCTGCCTCCGGTCCCCTTTCCGGCAGCGACCGGAATTTTAAAAGTTCCCAAGTGGTAGGGATTTGTCTCTTCTATGTTTAGGTGGAGTCCCGAGTTTCTGGCCGGCCCAACTGGGTTGTGGCAATGAGCACAATTGACTTCGAGATAGGATCGGGCGCGATGATCGACCGAACCAGTCGACTCGTCATTCCAGACGGCAAGCTTGGGGATTTCAGGTAGTTCGGGAAGTCCATCAATGAGTCCGATGTGTTTCCAGTGCTCCAGTTGGTTTTTCTGACTGCCTCGGACTGCAAGGTCGCGGTTTAAATTAGCCGCTTTTGGGCCAAGGGGATGCATCTCCGTATCCGTGTGGCAGCGTTTGCAGTCATTTAGATTTGGCACCAAATGTGAATTGGAACGGGCCTGTCCATCGCTGTGAATCCAGGAGACATCGACGGTTGCCCCGATAATGGCAAGTTCCGCATCTGTTTGCTCTGAATTCCAAAGGTACGGAATGCCTACCCACCCCTCTGGTCGATGCTCCATAATTCTAGTTTCGACGAGTTGTCGAGACGACGAAGCATCAGTCAGGTCGCGGGCGTAATAAAACGTCTTCGCAATTACGGTTCCAACGGGAAAGTCGAGGGGGCCGCTTGGCTTGTAGTTGATCTGCGTTCCCGGGGGTAACTTGATCAGTCGTTGTTTTTGAGAGTAGTCGCTGAATAGCGGTGTGTTCAAATCGTAT
>Ga0214481_100037_pt1 | contig 52160 bp, 36 predicted proteins | sample M1_20Mar14CPVII9_4_FD_165057 | JGI IMG/M metagenome (GOLD analysis project Ga0214481, IMG submission 165057) | Marine eukaryotic communities from Monterey Bay, California, United States - M1_20Mar14CPVII9sort6BwellG10 | ecosystem: Environmental > Aquatic > Marine > Unclassified | place: USA...
GAGCTTCCCGCAACAGGCCATATATTGAGTCGAAACGCCACATACATCAATACCAATAACTAATACTTACATAAAGTCTTCCCACAGCATGGCATATAGGCATCATCTACTCCGCACATTCCTCTAGCAAACGGCATGGGCAGCATACAAATCGGGCAATCTTTGTTCGGCGGAGGATCTTGAAACAACTTATCATCGGATATAATTATCTCATTAATACCTCCCACGATATCATCAACATCATCACTACTATTATCAACACTAGATATATTCGCTTTATCAAGATTTGTACACACGGCATTCACATCATCGATATCACCAACATTATCACTACTACTTTTGATACTATCATCGTCGTGTTTATGTTCACATGCACCGTCTTTGCAATGATCATTCTTTTGTTTATGTGATGTGTGCATTTTCTTGTTGGCTGCCGTCATTTCAGCACCACTTTCCGATATATTACAATTAGTCTCCGGCATATAAAAGACTTATCCTCTATATTATTACACCACCAAACAACACAACTCATGCAACCTGATGTCCTTGATGCAACATCTCATAATAAACTTGGCCGGTAGGTATCCTTTGGCGGTATCCTAAAACTTGGTTTAGTAATTGCAGTTTGTGACTTTGTTGTCTGAATCGGGGCGGCAATAGAGTAATATATATACAATGGGTTCCGCTCTATCGAGCGTAACAACGTTCCTTTCACTCACATTATGTGATGGAAGTAGTCGTAAATTAATAGCCGGTTGGTGGTACGTCTTTTTTTTGTTTTATAAAGTTGGTGCATCATTTTGTATTTTTATGTGTTGAGAGAGTTATATGCATATTATGCTGGTATGGAAGCTGTGTACTCGTATATGTATAGCGTATATCTGTCATTATACGGTTAGGTGGTGGGGTTGATACGCCAATTTGCAAGTCTCAACATTTGGCACTCTAACATAACCCCTTATTCTCCATTTTCTTGTAATTATCCAATGCAGGTATTTTATACTCTTCATATCAGTTATACAACTAATAATTGCAATGTATACAATGTCATCTAGAGGTGGTACAGAAGCATTTGTTAGTTTATGGTCAGCAATAGTATTACTTTTGCTATGTATTGGGGGTACTGTTATAATGAGAAAATTCCAAAGTAGTGTAGCTGTTGGATTTTTCATGGGAAGTGTTGTGGCTGCTTCTCAAATGTTCTTTTTGATATTCCTTATGTAAGTATTAGTTATTGGTATTGATGTATGTGTTGTAATGATTAGGATGTATCACTGACGATATTTCTCTTTTGATTGATTGTTGCATGGATTGGATTGGTATTTACCACGGAACTTTATAAATATCGGATTATCCCTTGACAATTATATATCCACTTTACCATTGGAATACATTCAACATTGGAACTTCAGTCTATTCGGTTACATTGAAGATAGATTAGCAAATGAATTGTCAGTTGATGGAGAGAGGTTGAATGGATTCGTCTGCCTTGTGCAATCAATTCTTTTGGCTTCCTTTGCAACTATTTTGGCAGCACATAGATCAGAGATATTAGATCAGAAAATATCTGTAGAAGAAGATGATGTAGTACCGTATGAGGCACCATCGAGAACGACGATAGTTTAGAAGAAGCAAGTAGTAGCAGCCTTTGATTTGTGTATTTGGTTCAGAGAAAAAGGCGGAGATGAGATAGAAGCTTCTTGCGCTCATTAGGTAGTTGCAATCCAAGGGTATATTAACCAATCACTAGAGGGGACATTAGATGCGGGAACAATCCATAAGGCAGTTCACCATCTCGTCGTATATGTTTGTTGGATGTTGTTTGTACATTACGTGTGGGGTTATTTTATTACAATGTTTATTCGTTAATTAATAGTGATAGAACTCGCCCAGATCTCTCTCAAATTTAATTAGAATTCACATCATATTTTCACGAAGGCTCAGCGGTCGGAAACAGTAGCTAGAAATTGATCATGCGCCTTATCTCCATTTCTTCAACTGCAGCCCTGGCCCTCTGCTCACTTTTCATCTCATCTTGAGCGTCTTTGTGAGCACGTAACGTACTTGCATAATCATCTTTTGTGACATGCCCAGCTTTGTACCCTAGACCAATCTGTTTCAATGAGTTGTCTGCCCCACTTCTTGCTGCAATCATGAAGTGTTTCATCGCTCGATCCATGCGACCCTTTTCTTTCTCCAGAGCACCAACATTATGTCTTGCCAATTCGTGCCCTCCAATCGCTGCCAGCATCCAATGATGTGCAGCTTTATTAACATCTTCCTTAACTCCCAGATCACCACGATAATATGCCTCAGCAAGAGAGTTATGTGCATTGCATAAACCTAGGTCAGCTGCCTTATTCCACAATTCCAATACCTTCTTGTTATCTTTTGTAACACCAGCATGCCCATTCTTGTATACTGCTGATAGCTCGTAAAATGCATATGCATCGTTCAATTTCATTCTATTCTCCAATCTCTTCAATTCCTCTTCATTCGAACCATCCTTTGAGAATTTAGCAGTTGGCTTTCTACAAAACAGGCACCAATCTTTAATATTTTTTTGTCTGATTTCACCATCCGTAGCTGAAATACATGCCCTACATATGAGCTTCCCGCAACAGGCCATATATTGAGTCGAAACGCCACATACTTCCATATCATGAGGTATCGGTAACATGCAAATCGGGCAGTCTTCTTTAGGTGGAGGATCTTGAAACAGTTCATCATCAGATACTTCCAACAAATCGAGACGTTTAGATAAATCACCAATAGCAGCATTGAGCATAGTATTGGTATCACTGGAAGATGCGCGTTTAACGATTTATGATGATGAAAGAGAGGACATTATAATTGTTAGTGCATATGAGGGCAAAAACAAAGGCAAACTATGGTCAAATAAGGCGGTCAAGTCGTCGAGCCTTTATACTGAACACCTCATTGCACATGATAAAACAATACTAACGCGGACTTTCCTGGTGCCATATTTACGAGCAGCCTTCATTAATGTCTTTCGTTCACAAGATGTGCAAACCCTTTTATCTGGTGCCAGTTCATCCTTACCGCCGCATAAAAGACATATAGATTTATCGCCTAATCTGCTCAATACCTCATCTAAACTCATCTTAGTTGTGTGCTTTTACCGCCAATACATATGCTACTAGTAGCAGGATACCTCTCTAAGAGAATAAATTTTATGAGAGTAGCAGATTTGCAATGCAGAGTGACTCATACATATCTAGTATGTAGACAGCAATGGGAAGGAGATATACAATACTAATGTCGTATGTGTATAGTTTTGCATAAAGAAGAGGAAAGATAAACTCTGCAACTTGGTAGTATCAAAGCTATAAAAGATGAGGTGTTGTAGTCGTAGTACTCATATCTTTCATGTGATGATCATAGCATTGTTGCAATGCTCTGTACTTGAATCATTCTTTGTTCATCCTACTCTACATGTAAATCAATATAAAGATACAGACCGAATACCAACAGAGCTCTACGGTAAAGGAGACGGTAAGAAGAAGAGACCAAAGAAGCAGAAAGCATCCTCTTCTCCGTCATCATCATCAGACACACCAAAACCAATAATACAACCAATGCGTGTAACAAACGAAATTAATATACCAATTAAACGTCAAATACGATATGCAAAGTTAAATCAAGAATATATAAAATCATCACAAACATCCTTTCGTCAAACTAAGCATCAAAAGCGAGTACGATATCGTAAAAGATTAGATGAACAAGAACAACAACAAGTTATAGATGATAAACGACGTCGTAATTCGGAAGTTGATTGGGATGTTATATTAAGTAATGGCAACGGGACATCTGCGGGTGCATTAATGTTGGTAGATGGATATAATGTCATATTTCAATGGCCAAGATTGAAGAAACAAATGATTAATGGTAATACACAAAAGGCAAGAGAATTACTTCTTCGCGATCTAGAGGATCTGCATGGGATAAAAGGATGGAGAATTGAATGTGTATTTGATGGATTTGGCAGAAAGACGAATGGACCATTGGGTGATGGACCTGGTAATGTTGATAAGGTATCATTACCAGATAGAGAGTATAGAAAACAAGATACTGGAAGAGGTGTACGAATAGTCTATAGTGGCGTCGGTGCTTCTGCTGATTCATATATAGAAAAGAGATGTTTAGATGCAAAGTCCGTCACTCAAGGGAAGTTATCTGTATCTAGTGGATCACTTATTGTTGCTAGTAATGATGGAATGGTTCGAGTAGCGGCGACAGGTGCAGGTGCATTAGTAATGAGTTCGGATCGATTAGTTGATGAACTAAAGGCTGTCAAGAAGGCAACTGCATATAGAGTAGAGGCAGCAATGGCTATAGCCAATGGCGGCAGTGTTAGGACAGAGAGTATGAGAAAGGCAGGTGTTCGTATGCCAACAATGCAGGGTGCCAGAGGTACTGGAGCCAACTCTGTTGGAGTAACTGAAGTGAATGGCAAGCAAGTTGTCAACACATTCAGAGGCGGTCAATTCATTATAGAAGACAAGCGCAAGAAGAAGAAGAAAGCAAAGCCAAAGAAGAAAGCAACTTCAAATGATTCTAAAGAAGGCACGAGCTCTATACCTTCATGGGCGATAGTTCCAGATGCAAACAAGTTCACAGACAAATGAGGTGTATTACTTTCAATTAATTACAATCTACAAAAGGATCTAGCAACGAACAAACTTTCGCTTGCGGGAGATGACAATCTGAGTATTCTTGGAAAGGAAGATACAAGGTGTAGCTCTCATTAGCTCAAACATGAGAGTCTGCGTTTTAGCCAGACTAACAGTATCAGTTGTGGATCTATATTTGATAAGCCCAAGTACCTCCGCCCAGAGCTCCAAAGGCATGTCTTCATAATGACTCAACACGAAGCCACCATCCGATGAAGGATTAAACATGCAGTGATGAATCTTATTCCTTCGGCCAAACTTGTGCGAGACTTTAGAAACATTGAACGACTCGACACCTTGGCCAGTCTCATCAGTCAAGTAGTCTCTAAATCTACCATTCTTCTTCTTATGAACAATAATACGGCACTTGTGATTGGAGTCTGAGACTGCATTCAAGCTACTATCATCAAACAGACACTTGAGTAGTATCTTTTTACCGTCATCTGTGATTACATTCTTGCCCAGATCAAGAGTTGTGAGTGTATTGTTAAGCCGAAGTGCAGATGCAAAGAGGATGGCATCATTATCATCGAATTTGTTATCTTCCAAACACAATTGTGCAACACGACGGTTCTTTGCCTTGGCAATAAACTTGGTAATTATTTTGGCCGCTTCAGATGACATATCATTACTGCTCATATCGATGGAAATCAGAGACTTGTTCCGGATACATGATAATATAGTCTTGTTATTACCAATACCGCATGATGCCAAAACAAGTCTTTGAAGATTTGGATGAGTTCTGATAGCACTAGCCAGTCGATTGGTTACTCCCTTCTTCAAATCTCCAAGCTTGTTACGACAGATGGCTAAAGCCTCCAAAGTAGGAGATTGTTCAATGACACCAGACAACAGAAGTAATTCATCACCTCCGAGATTGTTACCCATGAAGTAGAGACTTGTAACTTGTTGAGAAATTATACCTGGAGTTAACAAACTTAGGATAGAAGTATCCAGCTGAACCGACGCAAAGCCGACAAATAGGGTATTGTACGATCCGGAGTAGCTCTCTAAAGCTGTGGAGAATGCCCTCCATTGATGATATAACATATCATGACTTGGTAAGACTGAATCAAGATCCGCTGCCGACATTACATTTCTATTAAACGGGGTAACCAAGACAGACGTGCCGAGTGGAATGCTTGTTTTTGGTTCTGTAGTCTTCTTCTGTAGATCGGTAACATGACTAGCCAAGTTCTTATCTAGCACAACATACTTTTGACATGTGTTATTATCTACACCAGTTGCTTTCCCTGAATAATGTAAAGGATGGGAGAGTAAAAGATTAGCATACACAAAATATTTTGTACACATCTTATGCACACTTTAAGCAAACTTACATCTATCAAGAGAAATAGTTGCCACATCAATGGGAAAGGAAGAACTAATAGATTTGTTTAATTCTTCATCATCACGAGGACTTGATTCGTCTTCCACATTCACCAACTCAAATCTACCGACTCTATTCTTACTTTGTGCACAAGATGTGTTACTCTCCTCATTCTTATTCTCAACATTTTGTGCGGCAAGTCTTGCCGATCTTCTAGGCTCTTCAATTGTCTGACGATTCATGATACTATCCTTAAATAGAATACCACCCATCAATAAGCTCAGAATGAGATAAGAGAGTGTGATGAGTGCGAAGAAGAGGAGAGGTGTGAGTCGGGGAGCTTTACGGGAATGGCGAGTCGCGAGGTATCTCCCCCTCTCCCCTCTATCTCCACAAATTGTTCAACACTACTAGTAGACTCCGCTACCCATCCGATAGTTATAGACAATTCTTATTTGGATCTCTGAATATACGATCTCAATCAAAAACATATCTCATACATCAAAACTCTCACATATCCATCATCCATCTTGATAGTTGATAGTTAAAGAGATAATATCACAACATATCAGCAACAATGGCAGACTCCAACAACAAAGATGACGATAATGCAAAGAAGAAAGAACTCGTTAATAAAATGAAGGCAACGAAAGAACAATGGGATGCCGAAGCCCAAGCCTCACCCGACGGACCAGATGAAACCGATAAACTCCTCTCCGAAGCTATATCAATGGCAATCGATCAAGGCAAAGGATGGTCATCGCCAGAAGAACGTGAAAAGTATCTAGAACAATTATTAGATGATGAATTCATACCACCAATATTCGCCGAGAATAATGAAGAGTTAGAAAGGAGTGGATTGAAGGATGCATTTTCATCATTGCATAATGATGGTGAGACACTTGGGAAGAATATGTTGGATTGTAAGAAGAAGGGGAATGATAGTATTGCCTTGGGTAGGAAGAATGTTGCAAAGAATATTCAGGTAAGAAAGTGATGTTATTGTGTATGTTTGTTAGTATATCATAAATTGTACATAAGTATCTAATGCACATCTTTATGCAATCTTATGCACACTGTACTCTACAAAAATATATTAGTACTATCGAGATGCAGTAAATCACTACTACGAGGCATATCATTGGGCAAATCGTATAACACCAAAAGATGAAGATTATGTACCAACAATTGAGGAATTAAATGCCGCGGAAGATGATCCATTCTTTACAGAAAAAGAATTAGATGAAATGCGTTCTATTATTTGTGCTAATTGTGCAATGGCACATATGTGTCTTAAGAATTGGGGATTTGTTAGAGATGAATCCAATAAGGCAGTCAAACACAATCCAAAGAATATTAAAGCATGGTATCGTCTTGCCAAAGCTCATCAAATGTTGCAAAATTGGGAGGAGGCAGGCAATGCTATTGATTCTGGACTAGAGATTGAAAAGGATAATAAAGAATTACTTCAATTACAAACAAAGTTGGGTACAAAGATTCGCAAGGCACGTCAACTTCGACAACAGCGTGAACGTGCCCGAGCCGAACGTACCTCTCGTATCAAGGAAGTGTGGAGATATTGCAAGGAAGAGGATATTGCATTGGGAAGAGTGACACTTGTTGGAACTGTGAAAGATGATGAAGAGGATGAGGAAGGGAATGAGAAGGCCGAGTCACAATGGCATCATCATTATCCACATACTGGACAATTACCAAAGAGGCAGATGCAAGATGGAAAGTGGACATGGCCTGTATTGTTTGTATACCCATCACATCATCAATCAGACTTTATTGAACACTTTGGAGAGGATGAAATGATTGCATTGAGGATGGCACAAATGTTCCCAGAACAAGAGGAAGATGACGGTACATACGAGACTGATATGCCTTGGGATTTCAATAATGAGTTTAGATGCGGTAATCTCTCTGTGTACTTTGAAGTACATTGCCAAAATACCGACTTAGATGACAAGGGCAATGCAATCATTCATCCAGAGAGTGTTGAACGACTCAAAGATCAGGGAGCAACTATGCGTTTCTATGAATCATCCCGAGCATTAAAGGGAGACGAAGGACCAGAAATGGCAACTGTTGCTCGATGTATGGAACGAAAACATTTACATCATCAACGAAAGGCATGGATTAAGAAACATGGAAGTCTTTGGGCAAAGCCCAATCCCTCTCCAGTGGTACAAATCCACCCGGCCGCTACACTGAGCCAGGTGCTGAGACATACTAACATGGTAGTACCCAACTTCTTGGTTACTATAACATTATTCCCTTTGAATCATCCTGCTCACTCGGCATACTTGAAGGAACATAAAGTTATTGGAGTTGTTGAGCCGCCAAAGGAGTAGAGATACAAGAGTTTAGTGTGACACTAGGTATGAGAAGGGATACTGTAATGCTGCTAACTCTTCTAAAACTTAAGCTTAAAGAGTGAACACATACTATATATGCTAGCTATTCAGATTTGACATCGCACAATATCATATCAAATAGACGTCTACCCAAAAGATATTGCCTCTCTATTCTTTTCAATATCATTATCATCAACAAGCGTTAGCAGACGATTTGCTTCACTGATATCCCCATCAAACACAATGGCCTTTAGCTCATCAAGGAATCCATTTAATATAACACTTTCGTGCATAAGATATTTGTTTGACGGAGCAGATCCCAATCTGTCTACAGTGATTCCATCATCAGCGAATCTAATAATGATACTTCCAGATAAATCTTTATACCGAAGATTGACTTCTGAATCATCTGCTTTAGATGCCTTCCAGCAACCATCCTCTGGTGTATTTTGAAGCCCCATTAAGTATAAATTGCAATATAGACGAAGACCTCCGGCTTTCATACTCTTTGACGGCACTGTGATGATACGTTTACTTCCTGTATAAACGCCGTCAACTTCAGCTATATCATTTTGTTCATCAATGCCATCATTTCCTCCTCCCAATCCACCAAAGAATTTACTTAGATCATCCATAAACCCAGCATTATGTTGAGTAGATGTTGAGGTTGTATGATGTATTGAACTCGTAATATGTGGAGTAGTGAATGCTTCTATCACTATAACATTGCAAAAGAATGCCAGCAGAATTGCCAATAAAATAAATCTAAAGATCATACTGATGAGATATGTTCCTCGACTGCTACCAATGGACGCCACCACTTGTCTCTCCCCTCCAGGTGGTTGAATCCAGTTGTCACGAACTCTGTTGGTTTTTTGTTGGCAAGGATACCGTATCCCGGCTTGCGGTATCTTTTCCCCCAAACTCTCATGACACACATCACTAAGCCGAAACAAAAGGCAGTAGTAGGCTGTTTAACACCACGTTTCTCTATCATTGATGCATTCTATGTGCATCGAGTACTGCCATCATATTAGCACCACCTACGATTTCATCAATATTAAATTAATCTTCGATCAACAATGATATCTTAATATCAATTGCATTGCATGTGCACTTAATTCTATTGCGATGCCAACCGGTGATTATATATTAGTTGATCGTAGTACGGCTACGGCTACGGCGGCGGCTCGTGGTACTATAATTAACGAGCATTCTGTATATCTTCGTGCCAATGGATGGAGACAACAACATCCTGGTAATATCTACTTTAGTAACCTACTAAAATCAGAGTCAAAGGAATATGCCAAATTAAAAGATTGCTTACAACTATACAAAACATCATTTGTTGATTTAAGGTACCAACATATAATAAATAATGGAGGTCAATTCTTTTCATTTAATGAAGTATCAAAAGAATGGGATGTGGCGTCGAAATCAAAAGTATGTAAAGTCATACGGCAAAGATTGCAACCGTCGTACTATAATAAAAAGAAGAAACCACAAACAACAATAACACCACAAATAACCAAACTATCTCGGGTACCAATATCTACTGCAACAACAACAACAGCACGCCGTGCATCTACTCGTATTATGCTACGGCAGCAACAACAATCAAAACAACAACAAACTAACAAATCAGATTTGGTATTAAATAACAATGCTAGTGGAGTAGTAGATACATCCCCGCCATTATTAAAACGCTGTACTCGCTCGAATGCAGATCATCACTCATTACCACCACGCCGTATTCAGAATCGCGGTGCTGTTAATATTAATATTCCATCGACGCCAACATCACAAAATAAGAATAATAAACGAGTAGCAGAAGAACTTGCTCCGAGGAGGAGTAAACGTCGTCGAATTAATGTTACATTAAATCAAAACAGCATTTATGCATACAATGATATACCAGTACATACACAGTCACTAACCAAACCTCATAAACAACAATGTTCAAAACCTGCCAAGGTATCACCCTCGACACAATTATCATCCAAATCACACACCCCGAGTTTCCGTATTAATAGTAATAGTAGAAGTCGACGTCGACGCGGCGGAACAATATTCGAACAAATTAGTTATGATATAGAACAATACAATATACAACATGATGATAAACTAGCGCTGAGTGATAATAATGGATGTAAAACGAGGATTAGAAATGCAAGTGCTCGTTCATTTTTGTATACACTTACTCAATCAATACAAAATAACAAGTTAGTGATGAAAGATATAAATGAAGATTCATTCCTATATACCAAGATACTCCCCGAGGACCCACAAGATCGAGTGGTTCATTCTACAACAATATCAGTTATGGATTATCGTATATGGAGTTGGAATTTTAATATGCCAGATCATTTACCAGAATCTACACGCAATAATATAATCTATGCGGCTCGAGATGAAAGTAAGGACCTTGTTATTAATATACATACAAACATCGATAAATTAATGGCAACAATGATACCCATTGCTATAGTGCCTGGTACTACAAAAGATTTAGACAGGAACAATAACGGCACACGTATTATGTATTGGACTGTGAATAAAGATGACAAACCCATTAAAAAACTTTGGAATAGCAAGAATTCCGTACTCATCAACCCACATGAGGTTCCACCACAAACGTTATATTGCAGTGGCAACCTCCTAAGTAACACACAGAAGAAGGATCTATGGATGGCAACCGATACAAAGTCACAGAAGATGGTCATTATTGATTCAACTGGTGCATTATCTAGTAATAAAAGCATTAAAAACAAAATCATATATGCTGTGGTAGGTGATTACCTTGATAAAATTGAAGTACAGAATAGAATTGATTTGGCAATCCAATATAACATGGGTATATTACCAGCGATGTTAATATTGGCAATTAGGAAGGCGCATAAGATGAATGAAATAGACATGGCAAAGGAAAAAGAACAGACAATTAACAACAACAATTTACAAAATGCATCGTTCAATCAAGTATCACATGATATTAGAATACTATTCCTGAGACTACGAGAGATAATAACATGCCAAAGCCATAAATTAAGTGTTAGCATGCTCAATAGATTTGCTTGGATACATTGGCATTATCTTAAAACAGATTCGGATATATTGTATGATGATGTAGAAAAGAAACGTAGGGTCGAAAGTAGACAAGATCTCAACAATCATCTCAACAATCGTCTCAGTGCTACGGTAAACAAGAAGTCATATAAGGTTAAAGTATCATGTCCGTCTGATGATGTACAAATGGTATATCATACAGCTGCTATAATCATACCCTCGGGACAAACAAAAGATACAATTACTTGGCCGTTATATCAGAAAATATGTTATAAACTACCAACAGTGCAATCATTCATGCAATTAACACATGGCAGAACATTTAGGGAATTCTTTGACATTGTATGTGGAGCGTTTAACAGTGCTGGTAAGAACAGCTCTACAGCGGCAGCACTTTTACAGATGTTTTTTGAACTTGCATCTATGGGAAAACTTGACAACAACCATCTTGAGTATTTTTATCTAATCAGAAGTAAAAAGGCAAATCTTATTGGCAACGAGAGAGATAGCACTCAAAAATGTATGGGAGTACCTTCTGATGCTCATGTTATGCGACTAATCATATCCAATTTTGCAGAGAGAGCTGGGATTTCTGTAAAGGAAGGACAAACGTCAGTCTGGACACCAACTCAAAAAGAATTTGCCAACAGTATTTGTAGAACATCAATGGACGATGTTATATGGCTTATCAATGATATATGTGGCCAAATAAGTCAGTGGTTAGCTGAGAATAATGGATCGGGTTATGATTTTGCAATATGTGTATTGAAAACATTGGTATCTGTCTACCCATCTGAGTATGATGACCTTGTAGATAAATGGGTTAAGGAAGATGGATGGAGTAAAAGTCAAAGAGATGATTAAATTAAGTGTTTAGTACTACAAGATATATGTAAACAAGTCCTAGAGAAATCTCTACTCATTCATTTTTGTTAGATTTTAGAGGTATCCGTACCTGCAATTGGATACCAGACTAGAAGATAGAGAGTAGATAGGAGATGATTCCAAAACATTTAAGATCTTGCTACTAACTTTTATTGACATATAACTAAAACTATATACACTCTACACCTCCCTAATCATACCATAGTCATTTTCACCTTTTGTATTGCTGATATTGGGTAGTCCCGGCATCTCTTGATGTGATAATTGACTCAGACCAATCATCGGCTGACTCATGTTCATCATCATTGGCTGACAAACATGCACGGTAGCATCATAAATGAACTTAGGTGTTGGTTTATTGCCAACACTGACATTACTGATGATTTGATGCATCAATGAACCAGAGATCTGAATATTTTTTGCTCTCAAATCTACTTCCCCACCAACAATGATACTAATGACAAAGGCAAAGTTGTTGATACTAGCAACACTTGCAGCCGCCACAGCATACTTATGATGAATAATGACATATGATGACTTCATTTGTTCAGGAGACAGTCTTGATACAACACTGCTTGGCTGAGATGCCATGTCATTGCTTGGTGGTGATGATAGTAACCTGTCTACTAATGCAATTGATTCGTTTGCATTTGCCACATTGTACTCTACACCTATCGTCCTGAAGTGTGCTCTCCTATCACATCGTTGTATTGTATGCCTGCCTTTTTTCTTACAAAACCCACATCTCTGTTCAGTACGAGGTGCATTAACTTTGACACCTATAGCCACACCACTCACATCTTGCTTCCTCTTCTTATTTTGTGCTAACATGGCTGAGTCCTTTGAACTCATAACACGTTTCTTAGGTGCTCTTGATACTGCATTTGCTGACGGTTCTCCAGATGCCTTTCCTGATATGAATTCACCACCAGAAGCTCTAAACGCTGATTGGTATAGTTCAACGATATTTCTTGTAGCATTCAGAAGATCTCCTTCTTCTGACTGCATATTGTCTGCATTCTTCGCGCCTCCCATCACAAGCTTCTTCATTTGAATAAACATTCCTCCAATCACAAACTTTACATCATCCGAGCAGTCCTCATAATGAGATATGATATTAGTTGTCAAATTAGATATGTCCTTCCTTCTGAGCGGTTTAACCTTAGTTGATGATAGATCGATCTGTGCTTCTTCTGGTGGTACCGCCACTTCCATATTGATATCATCGAAGTCATCATTATTGTCAATCATATCTTGAAATGGATCACTAGCAGAATCCAGTACCTCCTCGTCACCACCAAATTCTGTAGAAGGTGAAGGAGGTGTCCATCCATTGATTGATCCAACAACTTTTTGGCGTCTAATGTGTCTCTTTTCAAAGCATGTTATGTCAAATCCTCCTCTTACTTTGATAAGATGTGGACACTGTCTCTCATGTGCAACACGTTCTGCACAATCACAATCGTCATCTACACTATCAAATACTCTTGGATCTGCTGTTGGATTCTCAATACATCTTACTAATATCTTGCCATCATCACTTTCACTCATTTGCAACATCTCTGCTCTCTTCCTATTTGCATGATAATCTTCAAACTCCATCTTACACAACACCTTTGCAGCCTTAATGAGATCGATATTGATAGCACTTTTCTCCTTCTGTAGAAGCTCTTCTATCTTATTGAGCATATGTGTATTCTCATCGTACAGTTGCTTGTTAGTTTTGTTAGTCCAACCATGCTGTCGTCCAAACAAATCTTTTGATAAAGTAAAGACTTCCTCACAGTATTCATTAATACCCTTCCTTCCGTTGTTGAGATAACACAATACACTTGAATGATTCTGCTCGGACATTGATGATCCATGTAGTCCTTTTGATCCCTTCATCTGGTCTAAACAATAAGCAGCATATGTACATCTCATTTCTGCAAATTCATCGAGCTTCTTCTCTAACTGCATGTCCCTTCCCTGAGGTATGTTGGCAAGTGTTGTTTTAGCATTGGTCAATGCTTGCTCAAAAAAGTCTTCAGATTTGGCCTTGATCATTTGAATCAATGACGGTTTGATAGTTGCACAACCACTCTCACCAAAATGATCTGTTAATCCATCCTTAAACAAATGATGCCAATCTGCAATAAATTTGGCATTTACAAACCCAAACTTAACTATCATCTGTTGACCAAAGAAGCCGTCTCCCGCTACCACATGCACATCTTCAGGATTCCTACCAGGTGAACATTTAATGAGAAACTTACACATAAAATCATAAGCACCCTCTTTTTCACCTATCATTATACCTTCACAACCAAGGCATACACTTTTCATTTCATTATACATAACAACAGCCATGTATGGCCATAACCACTTATTGATTCCCCTCTTCATAGTGTCCAAAGAAATGTATCCCCCGAATCTTTCATAGTTATCTCTCATCGTAGCAGTTTGCCAAACAATTCCAATTAGATCTCCCTCTGTATCATATGCAGTTTCATACTCAAAACCTTTGCATTTCTCTCGAAGGAGTGTCATATACTCCAAAAGTGAGGAAACGGCAGCATTTTTATCTCCACGGTGTTGTTGCAATGAATCTAACCAACACTCTTTTGCCATTTTATTAATCTCATCATCGTCCATATCAATTTCATTATCAATTCCATCAAGCAATTCAGAATCATTCACGTGCTCACAAAAACTCTCATAATCTGGATTCTCTCTAAGAGTGGGTAAATACGATATAACTTTGTGCTTGATATAATAAACATCAAATTTAGTAACACCCTTCTTTTGTGGCCAAATAGGTGAAATAATTTGTTTGATTGCGGCAGAGTCCAGCTGTCCATTCTCTGCCATATTACATAATTGATAAAATTTTGATGACGTTACACCCTTTTTATAATCTCCTCCCCTCTCCTTAACCCTAACTAGGTTATCAGCAGATGGTCTGCATCCACCACCATGATCATATGTGCCTTCCCTAATATAAGTTGCCCTACTAAAATCAGGACGTGTCCTCTCTTTTGCTTCTTTTGTTGGATCTTTTGGTTTCTTTGGTGCTATCTTTACTGTGTATACTGCTGATAATTTGAGTATAAGAGTACATTTTTGCTTCAGTGCACCCGCTGAGTACTGTCTTTTATATTCTGCATCACCGAACCTACTGCAGACGATGGCACTACCTCCATTGTGGCTCCTAGGTTTCCATCCTTGGACTTTACCAAACAATTCCATTGATTTTGAGATGAGAGATCTGTCTGCCCATTTTTCATTACACTTAAACAACTCTTTGAATATTATATTTAGATCCAGCTGAGGGTCATGGTCGGGTGATGAAGCTATGCATTTCTTTATCAATAACTCATGATTATAATCAGATACAACTTGTATGCCCTCTTCATTAATGGTGTAGCTTTTAAGTCTTCTTGCTAAGAGTATAGAGGGGCATGTAATAGGCATAGAATCAGGTGCACCTTCTTGTGGTGCACCTTCATTATTTTCACTCATTTCTTCTTCCTATATGTAGGTGGTCTCAGACTAAAGCATGGTTTAAAATCCCATTTTTTATTGGGATCTTTATTATTAATTAAGTATACAAGGTTCCTAGGTGAGTACTTGCAGTTCAGCCTTCTACTAATCTTCTTTTGTTGCTTAACCATTGTGAATATTATGAGAGAGCAATGACAAACCACAAACCTCACACGTCAAGAGGAGGCAATGGGAGTAGATACCACTGAGAAAAGAAAGCACAAAGATACCCAAAAGATACCAGAATGATACGGTATCCTTGCCAACAAAAAGCCAACAGAGTTCATGACAACTGGATTCAACCACCTGCTCCCCTCCTCTTCCTCTGACACTTTCAATGCGTTTTGTCATATTTGCTGTCGGTATCCTTCACCACAAATTTCATAGCAAAAAAAGCAAGAGGCGGAGGAGAGTATGTATATAGTTGGGATATATCTATTGACAATGGGCAAGAAGAGGAACAATGCAACAAAGAAGAAGCAGGCAGCAGCCAAGAAGAAACGTCTTTCTTCTACATACGGTGTGTCGGTATTGAAAGGTGGTACTACTCATAGCTCAAAGCAAAATAATGCAAATGCATCAATTGGTATCGATGGCAAGCAAGGGAAGAAAGGAGGAGCTGTTCCGAATAATGGAGAGGTAAACAATAAACATATACCAGACAACTCACTGCAACAACAACCGGGCAAGAAGAGATCAAGAAACAGTAACGATGGATCAGAACAAGATGATTTCAATCATCAATATGCATCATTAGAAGAACGTTCACTTGCATTACAAACACGGAAGGCTGAATTACAAAAGAAAAAGAAGGGCAATAGACGACAACAAAAGAAGAAAGGATGGGGGAGTAAGTTTGCAGGACCATCTAATATTGCAACTACCAAATTTGCTCCAGCTACACTAACACTAGCTCCTAAAAGTACACAACAATTGGTAGATGATGCTGCTAATCAAGTAGCACGGGGTATGAATGAGATTGGTAGTAGTAGTAATCATCATGAACAGAGTATGATGGTAACAAATCCTATAGTAGGAGGTACTGTATCTTCCACAGCTATACCAGGACAGAGTAGTCTAGCAGCCGCTGCTAGTCATAATTGGAAACTACGTGTATCTAATTTAGATACCCAAACACAACAGCAAGTGGCACAAAGTCAAAATAATCCATATGCAGCATTAGATACAGACAGTGATGATGATAGTGATAATGAATGGTCAGATAGGAAGAAACACAAGGTTGTACAACAGTTTCAATTCAAGCCAGCTTCATTTTCATTTCAATCATCGGCAACAACAACGAGTAGTACGGTGTCGAATGATATACCTCAAATTATGGGACCTAGTGTAGAAGATAATGATATTGATCCTGATCTATAGATATTTAGAATGATTGAATATTACATTAGTATATTATTAAGCTGTCTGCGTACATCATCTTGTACCCTCTTTCAATGCATGAGCTATGGATCTCTGTGTACTTTTCATTTCAATAGAAGTCTCTTGATATGCACGTAATGTTCTTGCATATTCATCTTTTGTAACATGTCCGACTTTGTATCCTTCACCAACCTCTTTCAAAGATGTATCACACCCGGCCCTTGCTGCAATCATAAAGTGTTTCATGCTCGATTCATAGTACCATAATCTTTTTCTATCATCCCAAGGTTGTGCCTTGCTAATTCATGGCCGCCCATGGCTGCAAGAGTCCAGTGACGGATAGATTTGCGCACATTCTTCTCAATTTCGCCACCGATATTATATGCGACACAATAGAGAAATGAGCACAAACTGACCCAAGATCTGCAGCTTTATTCCACAGTTCAATCGCCTTGTTCGTATTTTTTTGTAAGCCCCATTTTCCCTGATTATATTTTGATCCTAGCATGAAGAATGCCTCAGCATCGTTCAACTTTATCCTCTTCTTGCATCGATCAAGGTTCTCTTTATCCGAATGTGGCTTTGGCACTCCTAGCTCATAAAATGCCACAGCATCTTTAAATTTCATTCGTTTCTTCAATCTTGTTACACGGCCAACGCTTCCGCATACTTCGCCATAAAAAAATTTGCGGGGTCGGGGAGGGACCCGGACCCGTGGCCAAAATCGAGCCTAACATAGCTAAAGAGGGTCCACAAAACTGAAAACGTACCTGTAATTTGAGAAAGAATGCTCTGATTAGTGCGTAATTTTATAGTGGCAAAAATTCATTATTTCTTACCCTGGTTGGAACGCTATCAAAAAAGCCCTAGTTAATGACTTTTTAATGAAATCTAGTAGGGAGATTGTTAACAAAAACTCAATTATTACTTAAAGGCTGCGGATACCATTCTAAGGATACCGTTTAAATGGCCCCCTTGTACGATTAAAATGACTACTCTCCCCACTCTCATGATAACAATATTAGAGGCGGATCTGATTGAATGTTGCCCTCTCTCGATGACTGCAATTAATCAGTTTGGATAAACACCAAGCTTTGGCACGTACAATATCTGACGCAAATAATGTAGTTCATAACTCATATATTGCAATTTTTTTTTGCAATAACAACTATCGACTACTACTTTCGACTTTTGACACGACATACCTACACATCGACATCAAAATTGTTGACAACATAGATCCAAGGACATAACATAGATCGAATCCTATAATAAATCCAGCATGAGTATTAGTTTTAAAGAACAGAAGCATCGTGAAAGGAGAAGAAAACAGAGAGATAGTATGCGGCGTTTACGAGCAAAAAGGAAGGCTGCAAAAGATTATATGAATTACTTATTAGCCGGCGGCACTCCCTTTGTTGCCACACCTGCGCCGGTGCATAATAATATTTCGATTAATAGCCCTTCGACACTACATTTATACAATGAGGAAGAGTTCGATACCAATTCTTTAGATATAAATTACATCCAAGAGCATGCCAAACGACGTATAGCATTTACTAATGCAGTGAAAGATGGTGAGAGGTTGTATCAATTAGCGCTAGAAAGGCAGTATAAAGATTGTTCTGTTGATCAATCATGGCCATGGCACGCATTACAACGAAAAAAGAAAAGATTACAAAAGAGAGAGCGAGCTATGTCAGAATGCCGTCGATGTGTCTCGGGGTATTGCGCCAAATACATCGATCTACAACGATACAAGGAACTTCCGAAAGAATGGGATCCTTGGTCCCATATTTGCATTACATGCTTCTATGGTGAGTTGAAAAATGTCATATCTGCTACACCTCCTCCTCCGACAGAATACTACACATCGAAATATTTGAGTAGTATTGAGAATTGTATTGCACAGTGTGAACAACCACATATCCTTGAGAAAAAATTTGGTGATATAGTATTAAATGATGGTGCACGTCTTTTGGTTGGTTATTCAAAATTGGCAGAGTTATTATTAGATATTGGTATACGATGGCTGAAACCCAGAGCTGATGGTGCTATCAAACAAGCAGGAATTAGTAAGGGTGAGTGTAAGGCTAAAGTTTCGGATATGTTTAGGCGTAGGTCGGATCATGTGCTTAAACGGGGTGGCAATGTAAACGAGGCAAGTTTATATGCAGATTTGGCTGTCCATTACAATCCAACATCAATGTTGGCTAATAGACAGAGGGGATATGCAATGCATGCCTGTGGAAATACAGCTCAGGCGCTTGTGTCTTTTGAGAAGGCAGTGGACGCCAATTCAGAGTGTCGTCTACTGCCTTCTCAAAAGACACAAGCTCAGGAATTGATAGAAGAGTTGGCGGACACGAGATCGAAGAGGGAGCTTGAATTAATTAATTTGGAAGAGTGGAAGAGAAGTGATCGTTCATACAGTTCAGGTATTAGTTCATCTGATTGGAGGGAGATATGCTTAGAATATGATTGGTAAGAGTATTTTTATTTTTATTGTTCTGAATTGTATTGGAAGTACATTCACATACTTATTTTACTAACATGTATTGCCAATTCTAATCACGAAGGAATGTTGGAAGGAAATGCTAACCGTAGCGAGGAAAGATTATCCATGCTATTTGATTCTTCTTTCATTTGGTGTTCTACACCCATTTTCTTATTACTTATCCTCTAGCCATTCTCAATTAGATGCAAAATACAACAGATAGTGATAGAGGCGCCGATCGAGGGGCGCAACTAATCTTACACATTTGGGCATTACAAACAAATCAAATTAAACGTATCAGATACAACATACTACATACTATATCATATTTATTAACTACAACTCTTCGCCAGTAGAAGTGCATACTTAATTGGCATCCTTCATACTTCAACTATCTATCAACTAACCTTCCCACCTACCTCCTCTTACCTCCTCACACTAAAACTCACTCGACTCACCCAGTGGTTTCTAGTATTTCCTCCTTTCATTTCCCCCCTTTTCAATTTGTTGTGGCAGCAGCTTTGCGGGCGGGGGCGCGGCGGCGGGGGCCCGACGGGGGCAGGATGCCTTGTTTTACCTGCTTACTCAAAGATACACATCTCAATTCACAGACACCTCCTCAGCCTTACTTTTTGTTACGTAAAACTAGTTGTCAATATTATATCAAGATGGCAGGAGGTGGTAAGTTACTATCGGTATTATATGCATCAATTATCAATAGTAGAAACTCTAGGAAAATTGCAGTATGTCGGGGTTTCGGAGGGGATGACGAGCGTCTCATTTTGAGTATATAAGATGCATAAATAAATGATTGCAAAGTTCGATGTGGATAGGATAGCCTTATGATACATTCGCTATATTTACAGAGGCGTCATACATCTCATTTGGGTCATATGAATTGCTGGATATTTTGCAATCATTACTGTAAATACGGCAAGGTGTCGACGGTGTAGAAGATACCGACATATTTGCAATATCAAATCATCTCTAACTAATTTCCTTCTTCTCTTTACTACCTACTATGTTTCACAGCAAAAGCAGCAGCAGTAGCCAAGAAGCTCACAAAGAGCGGCAAGTCCAAGAAGGGAACAAGGATCCACACCAAGGTTCACTTCTACAGACCCCAGACTTTATCTCTTGAGCGTAAGCCTAAATATGCTAGAAATAGTGTCAAAAGTAAGAACCAATTGGAGAATGGTATTATCAAGTACCCACTTACTACAGAATCTTCAATGAAGCTAATTGAGGATAGTAATACTCTAGTTTTCATTGTTGATATTAAGGCCAACAAGCGTCAAATCAAGGCTGCCGTTAAGGAATTATATCAAATTGAAACCGAGAAGATTAACACTCTTATCACACCAAGAGGATTGAAGAAGAGTTATGTCAAGCTTACTAAGGATTTTGATGCCCTTGATGTTGCCAACAGGGTAGGAGTTATCTAAACTATTTTGATGAATAGAGTAATATAATGACACATACTGATATCCTCGTCTATCCTAATGTTGTGTTGTCCTCATCTTTTTCCTTCAGGGCAGATGCTGTCAGGTGATCTATCAGTATTTAAATCACCTGTGCTTACATCTGCTAACCCCACGATGGTGTAGATATATACAAAGGCTCTAGATCTTATATTTACAAGGGTGCTCTCCATGTGCGCGATTTTGTTCTATTATTTACATTATCTACTGAAAAAAGAGATCAAACCTAGGTTTGTCTTTAGCTCTGTATATCTTGCCTTCATAGCATATCTTCAAATGGCATCTGTTTGATCTCAATCTCTATCAAATCTCAAGAGCTTGTTCACATAAGTTCTCAACAAGCTTTGTAGTCTGTACGCAAATAAAAAACATTTTCAAAATGTTGTACTCATTCCCCTCTCTCAAGGTCGTGTTGATGTGATGTTTGTGTGATGTGATAATAATGATAGCTTCATTGCATGACGCAAAGATAGCTTGAAGTGAGATAGATAAGAGAGGGGATGGTTAACCAGCCGTGTATTGAGGAGCAGCACTCAATCCAAGGGCTGCAGCATTTTGCTTTTCGTCACCTTCTGGCTGTGTCGAGGGCGCTTGACTGATAATATCCGATGCTTCACTAGCGGCGGCTTCCGGGGACATTTCTGCGGTGGCAGGGACAGGCTTGGTACTACTAAGGGATCCACTCATTGGGGCAGACGGGGGTAACTTGACAAGCGTTACATTGAAATACCGAGCAACACCATCCTCTCCCCGTATAAGTGACACACTAAGTCCAAGGTCACTTCGGTGTCGAATGGCACTTCGTAATATAACGGGGGATTGTGCCTTGGGTTCGTCAATATTATTACCATCGGCATCTAATCCCCCGGTTGGGGGAGTGATAAGTTGACTCATCATATCAAATGCCCCTTGGAGGTCATCCCGACTTGTGACATTGAATATTGTCATGGCCTTGAGTTCATCTTTTGTGTAGGATGATAATTGAGTAAAGGCAAGGTTGCAGTCAATGAATGAACCACCCATAGTTGCAATAGCCATCCCCACTGAACATGAATTGAAAACATATCGATATTCACTATCAGCAAGAATATCCGAGGGCATAGCTGCGGGATCTGCCTGTTGTTGTTGAGGATCGACGGAAGATTGTACCGGACCGTCAGGCAAGTTTGTCAAGGATGACACACCATTTTGGGAGGCGGCATGTCTAATAGCATATGCGGCCTTATCCCCAATAGCACCGTTCCCTATTCTTTGTACTTCTTGAACTAGCTGTGCCTTGTCCATCTCAGATTGAACTTGGTGTTGTTGAAGTAAACGAATATAGTTTGCACATTCAGCAAGAATTGTGCTCTTGGTGCCCTGTTTTTCGTTTATAATAGATGGATTAATTGTCAGAACAATATTGGAAGGATAAATATAAACAATTAATACCAACACACAATACCCACCTTGGGAACAATAACACCTCCCACACTTAAGAGATTTCGTAATTCATGAATCTGTTGAGTAATTTTCAACGACCGTTCCTTCTCTCTCATATTACGTTCCTCTCTTCTTTCATTGGTAAGGACGGGTTTTGCTTTTTTATTGGCCGCCTTTGTATCATTCGACTTTCTTTTGCCTAATGAGGATGCATCTTGAAGGCCTTTATATAAAAGTGGACATATGATGGGCACAATATTTTAAGGGGAAGTTGTAGTTAAATAGAGAGGGGGGTGTAATTTAATGGTGAGTAAAACATTAACAACCAATATACAATAAATCATATAAAACCACACCATGCACCACCACATAATTTAAATATACGGTACACCCTCACATAATAAATTATTATGTTATGGACATAATATAAAAATAAACTCACCTCCACCTCTCATGAGATTTCCAAGTTGTGCTGCATCGTATTGCAACTGCATCTCGTCGGGAAGACCAAACGTATTGTTATTCATTATTCCGGAGGGTATACTATAATATATTGAGTATAAGTACGTATGTGTGGATATTGAAGCTACCGAGGGCTGAGGTGTTGCAGTAGAGTGGGAAAAAAGTTGAACACAATTAAGAAACTGAGTTGATGTGTTGGAAGATATTGATACCAACTAATTTATAAATTGTGATGGGTGTATCGGCAGGGGCTAATAGTGAATGATAGCAAGCTGGTGCTGCTGAAAGTTGAATGTAAAGTCACTGAAACAAACTGTTGCTTCCTTCTTGGCTTTGATGTGCTGGCTGGAATTGAAGGATACCATTTGCGGGAAAACTGCAATTATCAGAATGACGTGTCCAATTACCCGGTATTACTAAGACTAGTGGTGTTCAGTGTCGTATAAAGAAATCTATCAATTTTGGCAGCATGAGAGGCTCCTACAAAGAAGTGTTGACTAAAGATAGCCCAAAATTACATTAAAACTATTCATTATTTCTTAACATATCTATCCTTAACCAAAGAATGGGAACCATTGATAGCAAAGAAGAGCATTGCCATCTCTCGTTTATTACCTTCAAGTCTCTTTGCTGCCAAGTTGAGTGTGTTCAATTCAGCATCTTCGACCTGAGTAAGAGTATTAATATCTTCTGTACTACTACTTGAGAACCAAGAAGCTTGAGACTTTGACGCTTTAATCTTTGCATTCCTCTTGACTTGCACTGCATCCTTCTTTTGTATCAAGTCATCCTCATCTTTGGCATACTTACTCTGGGTTGAGTTTGACCAGTTTAGATATTCATATGTTTTGGTTTGATTCAAGATGGACAGAGCAAAGGCCAAGCCAACAGCAAATCCATCATCTGTATAATATCCATCACGAGATACATCCTTCTTGTGCATGATTTCCTTCCCTAATAAACTAGTCTCCACGAAGCATAGACAAAGAGCAGGGATGATACAGAAGAAGCTTCTCATGAACTGGTTATCCGATTCAGTCTTCTTAACAACTCCTCGAAACACATTAACAAAAGCTCGAACGAAATCAGTGTCTGTGTTATTGAGAATGTTTGAAATGACATCATCGACCTCTGCCTTGGTGGTATTTACGGTATCATCGCCGCTGATACCCTCCTCGGTTTCTATAGTGTTGTCGAGGGTGAAAGAAGTTGGCAAAAAGGACATCTGCTCACTTATCAATCTTCTCTTGGCTGCTCGAATCATACGAGCCAAGCCAATGATGTTACCCATTTCTGAAATAATCACTCTACATTCATCAAGCTTATTGCTACTACCCGAATCCAAGGCAAGCTTTTTGAACTCTTGTGTAAAGGCTGTGGCACGGTCAAATGGATAGGCGGTCGTTTTGCCCTCATTCTGTTGTTCTATAAACCATCTGAATTCTCTTGATAAGAGTGACTTGACGTTATCATTTGCCATGGAATCAGTAAAGGCTTGGAACTTGGTTGAAAGTAGCTTGTAACAAACAGAGATGGCCGAGCTAACAACACCCAATCCATGTTGTCTAAGAGATGCTGCGATAGTCTTGATGCTCATGGTGTTAAGATGTGTTGCTCCTTTAGCAGGCCTTCGTTCAATAAATGACTGTTCAATCAAGTTGTAATTGTACTTGGTAATGAAGGCTGAAGAAAAGATTGGAAAGGTCAGAGTTGGTTGTTCATAATATGAACAACCAATAGAAGAACACAACTTGTACTTACGCTCCAAATCCCTCAGAATATCAATGAAATCAACACTCTGGTCTAAAGAGCCATTGGGGAGGTATGGATCAGCAAGAACAAGGCCGTATTTTTGTTTTGCAAGACTTCTCATCTGATTGTATTTGTTGCATTCGTTCAGATTCAAAGCACAGGCATCATAGAATTTCTTGTCTAGATAGGCCTCAACCTCATTCTTAACATAGAATTTCATTTGACCGACATACAATGGAGGTGCAGTTATAAACTTTCGTACGCATGCACCAACACCTCTTTCTCCAGATACAGCACGTCTAGCAAAGTAATACATAAGCAAGTAGTGTGAGTAAGCTCACATTCATATACAAAGATACAATATCAAATCACATACTATCAGTCATACCTCAAGTTGGTTTCAATCACCTCACAAATCGGTGCGGCATACTCTTCCTTCAACACATTCCGAACAAAGTTCTGATAGCCAGTAAGACAAGGTGTCAAACCCGTCACAGTATCACGCTCGAGATGACGAACTTGTTTTAAAAGTGTTTCAGGATCCGATAATGCTGATAGAATCGACTGATCGTGAAGTAAGCTTGATTTCAAGTTTGTTTCATATAAATTGTTTACAAACACTGGTATCAAGTCTCGATAAAAGTACAGGAAGGAACAATCACAGACTTGATTTAATGTCTCATCGATAGATGCAATTTGACTTAAATTACTCAGATATCCTTCCACGGCGCGCAGGTCGTCAGTTGTGAAGACTTCCAATATCATTGTATCCATACATGCAGCTATAGAGAACGCAATTGCGTGTCTTGTATGGGCAGAGGGTTGAGTAGAAGGGACAGTGAGATATCACGAACTCAAATTATGCATACTAATAACAAGTTTGGATGAGAAAGATAAGCACTCACCTGCGGATAGGACTAAACGACGACGTTCCTTTCAGTGCACCCTCGAGTGCAGTTAGACATGCAGTAACTCTAGTAATACTCCTTGATCGATCTGAATCACTAGTAAAGTCAATCGATGATGAACACTGATCAACAAACGACCTAACCTTGTCAAATCTCTTGAGTATATTCTGTGCAATCATCTTTAATGTACTCCGTTGGAATGATACTACTGCCGTTCGTCTTCGTACTTTAAGCAACTTTTCAATCGACTTGATCACCTTGATAAGTGATATCAAACATGATATATGAGCAGGATCATATGCTAGACCGAGTGCTCGATGTGACATTAAATGACTTCGGAGGAGTATACTCGCAGAATGAAGTATCTGTATACCACGAAGTATACATGAGGTAGTAGCTTCAATACTCTCCAAGGAAGACGTAATCATGTCGTCTTCAACATCGTCTTCATCAGCATCTTCATTGACTGTTCTCGGTTGAGGAACCTTGGGAGACAACTCGGAATCAGCCCTTGCTAACCACCCCAAAGCACCAACACGAATCTTATAAACACGTGCTCGAAATGAACCATCCCACTTTATCACCATTGTCGCAACACCATTCCGTATCTCGGGTATATCAGCTGAACATCCTTTCACACCCTTATATGAACCATATTTCATCATGAATTCACGTGGTATAAAGCAACAATTTGGACCATAGATTTCCATTATCGGACACATGGCGGGAAAGACACTCCATAAGCTTTTATGTAACTTCGCATCCGGTACAGCATGTGATGGTAATAAATGTCTATACAGTATATACATCCCATATACACCAATACAATCTAATCGTTCAGTAGTTTCTAATTCAGTATTAATTCGTTCACAATATTGTCCATATAATGTAGCCAGTATTGACTTGATTTCATCATACAATGGAAAGTTTGCATTATGAAATCGATTAGTTGGATCAAAGTTCTGTTCAATAGCATTAATAAATGATCGACATGATAATAGATTGTAATCTAATTGTATCATCATACGTTCGAAGCTTTCAAATTCTTCTTGTTCTTCAGTAGGAGTGGTAGTATCGTTGTGTTTTTGTGTAGACCATTCCATGACTACGTCTTTATACATACCCCATGCTTCTAACAAGTCTGTATTGGATGATATAGCAGTGTCAATTGATATTAGTAATCGTAATGCAGTGCAAATTGCTTTGCCAAGACGAAACATTGGCACTCCCTGACCAAATACTGCTGGTTGTAGTTCTTCTCTTTGATTGTTTCTTGTGTTAATATTACTCGAGCCAGCATTTGGATTACTACTCGTAGCTCCAACGCCACTATTCGATGCACTCTCTGACATGTTCTCTTCACTACCCTGTCTAACTCCTTCTTGTCTACCCTGCTCATCGTCATGCACAGGAAAAACACAAGGAGTCTGCACACCACCAAGTTGCATAACCATATTCATAACCAAACGTTTTAATCGATTAGTACCATTGCAAGCTAATTGCAATGTTGGTAAGAACTTTCCAATATTTGATAATAAGTTTGATTCTCGCTGTGATTGTATTTGTTCATCTAATATATTCTTTTTACTTGTCGACTTTCTTCCATTATTATATTCCCCTTCTGAAGAGTTATCATCAGCACTAAACAATACAATACTGGGTAATACACCTTCTCTAAATGATATTTCCAATTCATTAATTTCATCACATATTGTTGACAATGTAGTTATTGCATTCCAAACTGCCACTCGTTGCTCTTTCTGTTCCTTATTCACATCATTATCTAAAGATGCAATTGCTGAATTTTCAGGAACGACTATACTATGAGGCGCAACTCGTTCTAATATACTAAGTGTAGTGTTCATACCGCTAAAGTGATTGGAACATGATATTGATGATCCACCGCCTGTGATACCATCATCGAGTGGTGGTTGTGGATTGTAAGATCGTTTATTTGCTAGTTTTGCAAGTGGATGTATACCATCATCTTCTTCATTGCAAGTAGTACTACACAGTGAAGATTCAATAGTAGTACATTCAGCTAATCGTGAGGCATGTTGAGTAGTACTAACCTCACGTAATCGATTTGATATTAACTTAGTTGGATACTTGTTATTGTTCATGTTTATTATGAGAGTATATCTTTAATATCCTTTTGTTGAAAACGAGCTGTCTAGGAAACGGCAGACGAATTTGTACACTATATTAGCTATTAACTTTACCTTATGGTTTATGTCTACTGGTTTATGTCTACGCAAATAGGAGGCAGACTAAAAGCTTATACAAGCAATTCATGGTCTTTATGTCTAGAGAGAGGTTGATACGTAGCAACCGACAAAAATTAGACAGAACCCACCGAATTTACTAGAGAATGAGAGAATAAATTTGGTTGCAACTGGTGTCCTCTAAACGCCATTATGAAGTCTAGTAATACATCGGATATATGCGCTGATCGTGGTAGTGATAGTAGTGGCGGTGGCGATGGGGATGAGCACAAGGCGTTCACATCATATGCACAAAAAGTTGATTGCAAACAAGAAGATTATGATAATGTTGTTGGAATGATAGATATATCTGATTATATAAAAAATTAGTAGTGATGATGTTGGTGATATTGCCGAGAATATAGATAATATGACCATATCAGATAATAAATTGTTTCAAGATCCTCCACCGAAAGAAGATTGTCCCATTTGTATGTTGCCAATGCCACATGCTGAAGGAATATGTGGAGTTCGTACAGTATACATGCCGTGCTGTGGAAAATATCTATGTGAAGGTTGTTCCATTGCGGAAGATGATGAGATGAGAGAAGGAAATTTGAAACAATGGTGTGCATTGTGTAGAGTACCACAACCTTCACCTTATACAGATGAGATATTTTTTTAAAGAGATTGATGAAAAGGGCAAATGCAAATGATCCTAATGCATTTTATGTACTAGGTGGTATATACCGTAGAGGAGGTGAATTGAGTCAAGATTTGACCAAATTCTTTGAAATGATGAATAAGGCAGCAGAGCTTGGCTTGGCCATGGCGCATTACAATCTTTATGTGGCATATTTGACTGGTTATGGAGTCGAGAGGGATTTAGACAAAGCTATCCGACATTTGCAGCTTGCTGCAATTGGAGGAGACGAAGTAGCACGGCATAAATTGGGCACCCAAGAGGCACGTTTAGGCAATATGAATCGAGCAATGAAACACTTTATGATTGCAGCGAGAAGTGGATATGATGATGCTTTGAAGGAGGTTGGAGAAGGATACAAAGCCGGACATGTGACAAAAGATGAATATGCAAGTACCTTGCGTACTCATCAAAGCATTAGAAATGAGATGAAGAGTGAACAAAGATCTAAAGCTGCAGCTAATAGATTGTGATTGGAAGAAGAAAGTTAGTACGTTGCAAGAACATAAAGACTCTCGAGATTGCACGAAGAGTGAAGTGAGAGGGCTCAAGTTTTGTCTCGTAGATAGAATCATGCTATAAAGTATAAAACATTAGATCTCTTTTATTCTTTTGATTAGCCCACATGAATACAGACATAAAACAAGTTTGCTACTGCATCATCCCATCTAAATTAGATATACTGAGCCAATCAAAACACCAATTCCCACGACTACGACCATTGTCTTCATACTCTTGATATTTGACCCTGCACTTGTTCCACCACTATCAGAAGTATCTACTTCCTCTTGAACAACTACAGCTGGAAGTCGTTCATCTGTAATGTATGCACGTAAAGGAAGATGCTCCTGTGCTGCATGGCATTGATATCCTAACTCAGGTGAATCAACGGGACCTCCAAGAGCAATCGAACCTCCTTCCAGCTTGTCAATCTTAAAAGTCTCAACACTTGCAGCAATTCTGTCACTGGCATAACGGTTAAGACCTTTATTTCCACCGCCAATAGCATCAATCCTAAACTGACTGGGGTCAATGTCAACTAAATGCGTATCATTGCAACATGTATATGGTTCTAAACCATCATTATCAACAGCGCCAGCCAAGCCTAACAGTGGTTCGGTATTGAACATTATCCAAGTTGGGAAATCTCCAGCTCCAGCATTACTATCAAACATGACAACTACAGGTGCATCCCCGCACAATTCACTTACTCCTTCCACAAACACACTAGAACCAAAGAGGATTTTCGATGTTCCGTCCGAGTTGGGTACACAGATTTCAGGGTTCAGTAGTGATGTACATATATACCTCATGATTGAAAATGGTCGAGGATCTGATGTGGCTACACCATTCAAATCATAGAGACTTGTGTTTGACAAAGGATGGGGCATCTCCCCTACTACCATACAGACCTTTGGTGGACTTTCAATCTCTTCGTTTGTATCATATGTACCCTCTTTCATACTAAACAATCCACCTGCCCATGCACGTTGTCCTAGTGCTTGTCCCATTTCATTCCCTTGCTCATATTCCTCTTCTGAAAAGGTACATAAACAACAATCATCTTCTCCGGGAGTAACTTTATCAACACAGACATCACCAATCGGCCCAGTCCATGACCCTGTGGCATTTGGAACTGGAATCTTATCCTGACATATAGGTGACGGAGGATATGATGCATCGCCTTACATGATGATGTCAAGAAAGATATAGTTGTTATGGTTTGTAGCAAGATGATGTTTAGATGATTTCGATAGTTCATTTTGTATTCGTGGTTGATTATTTGTAGTATAAACAAGGCGTCTATGTTATCAATGGAGAGAGACCCTATATCATCTAAGAGTGCAGTATGTAGAGTATGATGAGAAGACTATATCGTAGGCTAGAATGTCAAAAGTCAAGGATACCGTATCTTTTTTTTTTTTTTTCAGGGGAGGATTTGAGTAGGCTTTATTTTCATCCTCGACCGACGTGCAGATTTGAGGAACGATGTCAATCTGGTGAGCTACATAGAATATCAATCACAAGAAAGAGTTAGAAAGTCTATTATCAATATGCTGAGTTATAGGAGCGGCGGCGTTACATCGATATTACTACTTCTCTTTCCCGATATATGCTTTGCATTCAGTGGTGTCTGTAAATCCAAACATCATACGAAGCGAAGTAGAAGAAGAATCACTGCAATGCTTTTTGTCAAGAAAAAGGGAAGTGATATTATAGACATATCATCCAATGATCATGAGCAAGATAACAACATATCAGATAGGATACGGTGGCATCGACGGCAAAAGATGAAGCACAATATTGAATCACAAACAACTACTGCAGGGGTTGAACAACTATTCTCTATATCATTGTGGTCTTCTTTCATAACACGACGAATACAAAACAAGAGAAAAGTTTCTTCATCATCAGATACGATTATATTGAGTAGTAATCAAGAAGACTTACCATCGATCGATAATAATTGTAAACAGTTATGTAATTCTAATCAAGAAGAAATACAATTGCAACAAATGAAGTTATTACTAGAATCTGACATGCAAATTATTATAGAGAAAGGATTACATATAACGTACCCTGATGTATACGGGGATTTACGATTATTAAGATTCTTACGAAAGAGTGAAGATCGAGATATTATATCGGCTGCAGATAGATATAAATCTTTTATTCAATGGAGAGAGGAGAATAATGTTGATGAGATCCGCTCCACTATATCATCATCCTGTACACCACCATTAGATACCAAGTTGCAACGAGTTGCATCATACTTTCCAATGAATTTTAATGACATGATAGGAGAGTCTAATACAACGTCATATGACGACACTGCTTTTCAGCCCTCAGCCATACTATACATAGGATCTTTTGATACAAAAGGCATATCATCAGAGATCAGATCAAGTCAATCAGATATAGCTCTTGAAGACTTCCTCGACTATTGGATATATATCTATGAATCAATTCATCATCGTTTATATCAACATTCAATACAATGTGGAGAAATGATCCGACTTGACGAAGTTTGTGATCTAGAAGGGTTAACAATACAGCAATTCTCACCATATTTTGTGACAAAGATCATGAAACCCTGGCTAACTTTGACGCAGTCAATGTATCCAGGCAAGTCTGAGTTTGTGTTGTTTTGTTGTGTGTTTATGGTGTGTTCAATATGAAGACTCGGCCATTCGAATACTTCATTTGAACCTAGTTTGCCTTATGTGATTACATTTGCAAGCCGCATGTACTAACATTAGTTGCAATCACTTCTCTTTCATCTTTATAAACTATGAAATGCGCTCTTCCAGAAACAACGAGGAAGATAATTGTACTAAATTCTCCATCAATTGTAAATGTGGCTTGGAATCTAGTTACGCCGTTGCTTAGTCAGGGTACTGTTGATAAGATATGCTTTGAGGATAGAAGTAGTTCCAAGAAATAGAAACTATTACTAAACTAACAAAAAAAAACATTATTTTACCATGTTTACCATTTAGGTCTAGGAGGAGCTCTCTTCTTTGGGACAGCCTTCTTCTTAGGTACTGCCATCCCCTTCTTTCTCGCCAGTGCTTCTTTCTTTAGAGCAGCACATCGAAGTGGAGCCATCTTCTTTGGGGCAGATTTTCCATGGATCGCTACCCTTTTCTGATAGTCTTCATAACTTTCCTCCTGACGATCTTTATACAATTGCTTCATCTTTTCCTTCGTCTGCTCATCCGCCATTCCGGAATGATACCCTTCAAGTATAGACTTAGCATCTTCCAAATCTTCCAAATCCCACCCATAATCATTAGAGATGTTATCGATTGATTCCAGTACCTCCTCTATTAAGTCATCATGTTTCCAATCATCATTCCAATCATCTTCTAATACATCTACTGCATCATTTAAACTCTTAATCCATGCACTAACGAACATACTACCAGAACCAGAACTATCATCTAAATGTGGATACTGATTGAAGACGTCAATAAGAGGAATAAGCATATCAATTGCAACATCACCTTTCTCGGCACGAATTGCCTCGGCTACCTGCTCATCTAATATCGGGGATAGATTGTGATCACATAATCCAGTATGTTTCTTGAAATTATAATGACTAAACCCATCTATCGATTGTAAAACCGTATCACGATTGTATTTGCATGGAGTTTCCTTGACGATTGTATTATCTAAATGATCTGCCATTAATCGGGCCGCATCCCTGAGATCTTTCATTTCTTGGACATTGTATGTCTTTAATGCCTTTTCTGACGTATAATTGATCTTCTTGCATAGGACCAATGCCTGGGATATATCTTTCTCGGTTGCCATCGTGTATTGCTCTCCTAGCCTTTATTCTACTGTAGAAAAAGATAGATATTGTAATACGCTCCCGCAAGACTTTAAAATCACACGCTAAGTAGGATGGTATATTTTGCGCTACTGCTTCAGTATAATATATTATGATACTTTACTTCCTCAATAGACTTCTTGATGTTATCTCTCTAGCTTCTCCTCTTAGAATGCAAATTGCCAGCCTCGCTCAAGAAAGATACAAAAGGATACCGCAAAAGATACGGCAAAGTTGAAGTGTCGAATCATCACCCTCTCATTTTTCTTCTTTGTAGAATATCATACATAGTGTGATAGTACTATCAATATCAATAGTATATCGGGTTTGGAGGTAGTCTAGTATATATAAACATCTTATTCAGTAGTCGGTTTATTTAGCTGCACAAGCATACACATATAAAAAATGACAGTCAAAAGATCAACAAAGGCAATATCATTTGCAACTACACTTGCTATTGTTGCAATCTCTCTCCCCCAAACAACACTTGCATTTGCTCCATCTACTACTACACAACATACTAAATCAATATCATCAACAACAACAAAGCTAAATGTAATAGGAGAACAAGCCTCCTCAATCGGACCGGCACAACTATTACGTAAATTAAAATCAGACTTGCCTCAAATAGATTGGCTCGCATCAGGAAATGCACCATCTTCCAATAAAATTGATATACCTGACCATGTAGCACATGTCTTAGCACAACACGATGCTCCTAAACGTATTGCCGAGAATGAAGAACGTACACAACGTATAAGAAGTCGTGCAATCCAAGCATCAGAGGATGCAATGAAATTACGGGGTATGTTAACAGGTGATGACGACGCTAAAGCATGGTGGCGTACACAACGTTCTATACCAGAAGGTGGAAGAAAAATAACAAAAGATGATCCATTAACTGTATTAATAGCAGGAGGTGGGTTAGCCGGACTAGTCGTAGCATCAGCATGTCATTCCAAGGGAATGAAGGTAGCATTATTCGAACAGGCTAGTTCCTATGCCCCATATGGTGGACCAATACAGATACAAAGTAATGCATTAAGGGCAATACAACAGATTAATCCGGAGATATATGAAGAGTTGGTAAAGGCGGGGACATGTACTGCTGACAGAGTTTCTGGATTAAAGATTGGTTATCGAAAGGGTAATAAGTTGGCTGGATTGTATGATGCAGGAGATTGGTTAGTGCGGTTTGATACTGTTGGACCGGCGTTAGAGGCGGGCTTACCTGCGACAGTTGTAGTGGATAGACCAGTTATTCAACAAATATTAGTCAAGTATGGTTTCCCCGAGGGGACAGTACGTATCAAGTCTCGTATTGAAACATTTGAAGATTTAGGAAAAGGTCGTGGTGTCGCCGTGACACTTGAGGATGGAACGAAAGCCTATGCGGATGTATTAGTCGGTGCCGATGGTATTTGGAGTCAAGTTCGTAAGAATTTACATGGATTAGAAGCCGGTGCCGGTGGATTCGCGGCGAGTGGTGCCGCTGGTGGTGCATTGGACGATAAGGAGGCACGAAAGTTAGCCAAGGATACAGTCAAGATTGCCGAGAGTGCTGATCGTCGATTCTCGGGATTTACATGCTATGCAGCCTTGGCACCACACCGGGCATCGAATATTGAGAATGTATCCTATCAGATCTTGTTGGGTGAGAAGAAGTACTTTGTTAGTACAGATGGAGGCGGAGAACGTCAGCAATGGTTTGCATTGATTCGTGAACCGGCTGGTGGTGTTGATCCAGAACCCACGCCCGAGGATCCTCATCCAAAGTTAACACGTCTACGAAAGGAATTTGCATGTACTGGTGACGGTGATGATGATGGTAATGTTTGGGATCCATTTGCATTAGAACTAATCACTGCCTCCACAGAAGATATGATCAAACGACGTGATTTGTATGATGGAGCTCCATTACTTACTACCTTGGATCCACAACGGTTGTTATCTCCTTGGGCTAAAGGTCCAGTGGCATTGTGTGGTGATGCGGCTCATCCAATGATGCCCAACTTGGGTCAAGGTGGATGTCAATCAACTGAGGATGGATACCGTCTCATAGAAGAGTTATCAAAGGTACAACATACAAAGGATGTGCCCGGGGCACTTGGTGGATATTCAAGAGTTCGTGTTATCCGAACTGCTATTATTCAAGGATTTGCTCAATTGGGAAGTGATTTGTTAGTTGACTTTGATTTGATGATGACTATTCCATTACTTGGTCCATTCTTCTTGACGATGACTCAACTATCAATGCCCTTCATTTTGAGATATTTGTACACTCCGTCGTTTTAAGGTGATGAATATGAGTAAATAATAGTAAAAAGAGATTATGTGTAGATATATCTGTCGTCTATTATATATAGGTATCACTTTAACTTCCTTTACTCATCATATATTTAGGGTTGCGTCTCTGATCAGTTTTCATCTCATCCTGGGAGTCTTTATGCGCACGAAGTGCAGTTGCATACTCATCTTTTGTCGCATACCCGGCTTTGTAATACTCTCCGATCTTTTTTAAAGATTCATCATGCCCGGCACCAGCTGAAATCATATAATGCTGTACGGATCGAAGTGCATTATCTGCTATGTTGCCCAGCCTATACCTTGCTTCTTCATGCCCTCCCATTGCTGCAAGCAAGTAATGATGGAGAGCCTTTTCTCTATTCGAGTTACTAATACGTCCATCTTCATTTCGAATGCGGTAGTATTTGAAACCTAGATGATAATGTGCCTGGATTGACCCCATTTCAGCTGCCTGATTCCACAATTCCAATGCCTTGGCACTGTCTTGTCGAAACCCCATATTTCCTGATTCATATAGACACCCCATCTTATAAAATGCATTAGCATCACTCACTTCCATCCGTCTCTTCAATCTCTCGACGTACTCCTCGTTCGATGTATGTATTGGTACTCTACAAAACGCACACCATGGCTTAATAGTTCCATTTTTCATTTCTTCATGCCCTTCCTTCATACAAGCATGACACATAGTCTTCCCACAACATGACATATAAATTTGATGCACTCCACTCATTCCATAACTATACGGCATCGGAACGAGACAAATTTGGCAATCTTTCTTAGGTGGAGGAACTTGGAATAGCTCGTCGCTAGGTATATTTATACCATCACCTTTGCAATCATTAATAATATTTTGTTTACATGATGTGCATATCCTTTGTCCAGGTACTGGATGCATACTCTTAAGACAATTATGACAATTACTTGCCCCAAACTTTTCTACATCATCGAATCTATCCATTGTTGTTTAATTTAGATAGCTGCTGCAATATTTTATGGCAGGAGATCCATACAAAGATTTGGTTCATGAGCAATCCGAGCGATAAAGTCGTTTTGATATCGTGAGCAGAAATACGATAAGTACGGTGGTTGCAGCTGGGCAAATCTACACAATGACAACAAAACATTATGTGTCACCAAAGAAAGAAGTGTAAAGTGACCATCATCTGCTATTAGATGATGCTATTAATACCTATATCTTAACCCAACATACAATGCTTCATCATTTTTAACCAAAAGGAAGCAGTTGCAATAACCAGACAGCTCCAGACATCGACATCGACAAATTATAGTTGCAATACTTAAATATTAATAACTACATCAGCCATCCTATACCTCTATATTAACATATATAACATAATGGCATTAACAGAGGATCAACTAGTAGGTTTATACATCTGTATACCAGTATACTTTGTATTACTGGGCGCAGCAGCATTTTGGGCACACAAACGAATGGAGACGTTAGTTCATGATAAAGTTAGCGATCAATTATCTGCACACTACCTTGGAGGCCAAACGTTCGGTCCGCTGCTCACCGCTGGTACAGTATTTGCATCAATCTTCAGTGGATATACAGTAGTTGGTATACCAAATGAGGCATATAATCAAGGTTGGACATCACTTCGATGGATGCCATACCTCTTCTCAATCTTTTTCGGATACTTTGGTACAGCGTTAAGATTGAGAAAGGCATCAAACATACGCAATCATCAGACTCCAGTTGACTTCATTACAGATAGATATCAGAGTCAGTTATTAAGATATACCATTGTGTTCCTTCAGATACTACCAGCGATTATCTTTTTATCAGCTCAGGTTGCTGCACTTAAGAATGCGTTTAATGCAATGTTCAATTTAGATCCTGATGCAGTATATCCCGTCATTATCATGATGATTATCATATTACTATTTGAGTGGATTGGTGGATTAAGGTATGTGATCGTTGTTATTACTACGTTTTCTCGGATACTGAGCTTTGTTTGTTGTGCATATGATATGTCATATTGATTCATATTGGTTCTCATCATATTCATATGCCCTTTTCAACTTCCGTTCTTTAGTTCAGTTGCATTGACTGATACTATACAAGCAGTTATCATGATGTTTTCGTTCATCGCTATACCGGCTGTTCTCTCCAGATCTTACTACTCGTGGAGTGAGTTGGATTCCAACACATATCCAAGGCCTGACTTCTATGATACTCCATCAACAGATTTTCAGTTGGGGATGTGGCAAACATCAATGATACTTATTAGTTACTTCACATTGCCTCAATATGTTCAACGTATATATGCAACAGAGAGTATTCAAAACTTGAAGATTAGCTTCTCGATTTTGACCTTATCAGTTTGGTTCACTATGTTACCTGCCGTCTATATTGGAACCATTGGTGTTCAGATATTGGATAATGAAGACACTTCGAGTCCTTTCACCTCGATTGTTGCAACACTGTTAGATCTTGGAGGCTTTGCTCGGGCTTTAGGGTATATAGCATTAACTGCTTCACTTGCAGCCATCATGTCTACTACGGACTCTTTGGTAATCTCCATCTCCCAATTACTAACGGTGGAAGTTTTGTATCCAATTTGGCCTAATGCAAGTCCAAGGAAAATATCATGGGCCGGTCGTCTAGCCTCTTTAGTTGCCTCGGGCATAGCATTATGCATCGGTTTAGTATGGAAGAATGGTATCACTGGCTTGGTTAGTATTCAATTCCCTCTGTCTACTCAAGCTATGCCTGCTTTCTTGCTAGGTTTGTACACGAAGAATAGAGATATCCATCCGTGGTGTATTGCATCGGGTGCCATCTTCTCTACAATATATGTTATTGCCATAATGTTTGGGTATATTGGTAGAGAAGATAATCCTGTACCAATCGACGCTGGTCTGACCGGCCTGGCCATCAATGTTGTACTCATTGCACTGTTGGAAGTATCCCGGAGGATGTTCAATATCAGTATCTCCTTAGAGGAACAGAAGAAGAAAGCCGACAACGAAGAAGAAGAAGAACAAGAGACTTCATCTACTCCACCCTTGCTCTTTCCACATAGACCAAAGTGGGATACTCCAGCTCTTAATAGATTTGGCAAGACACCTCTTACGCCACGCCTTCTCTGGAAGTCGATGGAAAATGTAAACGAGCCTTTTGCCAACAGGTGGTGGATCTTTTTAGCACTCGTTTCACTGTCAATTTGTGTTCCGATTCTTCCTTCAGATCTCCCAACTATTGAAAACCAAGAAGGTATACCCTGGTGGGCTAAAAAGATGATTTATATGAATATCTTACCGTTTGTGATTCTTGTGGTTGCAGTCAAAAACATGCCAACAAGCTTTCCTATTGACGAGGATTTTAAAGAAGATGTCGATCCAGATCTAGTTGAGCTTACCCTCCATGAGAAAGGAATGAGACAATCTTATGATGGTACAAATGTTCTTGTAGAACAACGGCGGAGTAGTATTACAGAATTATTATCATCATTGGAGTCGGATAAAGCAGTGGAGAGTAAAGACTCATTAGAAAGAGCAAAGAGTAGACGAAAATTGAGTGCTCTATTGCATCCTCTAGATGGATCTGAATCTGACAAAGGTATAACCGACAGTGATAATAAAGATGATGAAGTTGGTATCCATGAACCGGTTGTTGATGAGGGTAATATGGTGGAGTAGAATAGTAGTAGTGATAACAAATAACATGTATACACTTTGTTAGCTTGGACTTTGCTATTCAATAACTTCTCGGTGCTCAATTTGACGGCATTCTTGTCATATTTGGCATCAGAAGTGCCCAAGCTATGACTCTTTGCTCACTTTTCATCTCATCAATAGAATCTTTATGTGCTCTAAGTGTCTTAGCATATTCATCTTTTGTCACATATCCGTATCTGTACGCCATACCAACCTGCTTCAAAGATTCATCAAGGCCAGCCCTTGCTGCAATTGTGAAGTGCTTCATTGCTCGATACATATTGTTGCTGTTCTGTTTGTAATTCCACTTTTCAATTTCGTTAGTCCCAAGATTGTGTCTTGACTGTACATGCCCTCCAATAGCTGCGAGCTCCCAATGATGAATGGCCTTTTCCATGTCTTTCTCGACACTTTCGCCATCCAAATATAAAAGAGAAAGAGAATGATGCGCCTCCAAATGACCCAGTTCAGCAGCCTGTATCCACAACTCAGTTGCCTTTTTCTTACTTTGTGGCAATCCCCGTTCGCCTTGGTAATAATATGTTCCCATCAAATAAAATGATCCAGGGTCATTCAACTTCATTCTTCTCTTGATTCTTTTCATTAACTCCTTGTTCGATTTTGGAGGGGGCACCCTACAAAAAGCGCAGCAATCTTTCATTTTACCCTTTTCAATAACTGCATCTGTTGCCAACATACAGCCACCACATAGAATCTTACCACAGCATGATTGATAAGATGTCGTAACTCCACAAGCGGCTATGGAGAATGGCATGGGTAGCATACAGATCGAACAATCTTCATTTGGTGGAGGATCTGCAAACAGCTTATCGTCAGATATATCTAAACTACCCATACCATCGGATAAGGCGTTAATATCAGTGGTATTATTGCTCTTATTATCACCACTATTTTCTGCACCGTCTTTGCAATGTTCAACTTTTTGTGCATATGATGTGCACCTTTTATTATCTGATGATATCTTATCCACATCATCGCATAATGCACTATTATTTGATCCACTCATCGCTGTACTAGACACTATCTCTTTTCCTTCCTATTCACACAATCACTATCAACTCTGTAGCAACTGGCTTAAGGAATATGCTGGTGGAGGCACCGTAAGGAAAAGAAGGAAAAAGAAGGGAAAAAGAAGAAGAAAAGGGAGAGAGTTCATAGTTAGTTCAAAATTTCTATAATTAGTTCAGAACTTGAAAGGCTAGCCACAACACATACCACTTTCTCTTCTCTCTTCTCACCTCTATCAAACTCAAGTAAGTATAGACAACCAATTGATATAGGTACCTCTCATATGCATACCTAGAGTTATCTATCACGCAGTATGTAGTATACTATTAGTACCATCTCTTTGGTGTATCCTTTTCTATTTTATGCACTACAATAATATGCATGTAACCTCATGTAGCATAGTTATCATATTGTGTTGTCAACAACATACCAGTATAACAGATAAGATATTCTACCATTCGTGTATTGCATCTGTCTGACAAGTTGATTGTGTTTTTTCTCTTTTTTGGTTTGTGTATAGACATTGATATTCGGCAGTGGATAGTATTGTGCATTTGTTCTCCAAAGACTAATACATACCAGTCTATTCATATTTCATACCCGCAGTATATTGGGCTATTGATTCGTATTATGCTTGTCCGATATCCCAATATCCCAATGTATATTATACCTTTCCCGTACTATTGTTGGTCATCAATCGTCATTAATCAATCCTGTGCATATCATGTGCACTTATACAATCAAACAATTCACCTACGCAATACCTAATAACCACACTAACCTATATACGGCGGTATATCTTACAACGAATCCCTCGTCGATTGCCGATTAATTGCTGTTGTTTTGCCATATCCGATTGATTGTTGGTGTAGACCTGTAATTCACTAATTCACCACAAATACAATTCACCACAATTACTTGAGAATTGAGTGATTGGGCGTATGATAGACAGTACCCCACTCGATTACAAGAGGAATACATGTCGAGATCAGTAGCCTCTGTTTAATATATATCCGTCTATTGATATTGTGTAGGAGAATATCATAGCCATCAGTCATCTCTAAAATGGAGTCGAGATGCATCATAATAAAACGTTGACGAGTCGATGGAAGCATAGACGCACAGCGCAACAATACGGTAGAGTTGAGAACAATTTAGAAGGTTAGGTCTTCTATTCAATCACCAGCACGATGGGAGGAGATATTGCTATCTACACGCGTGGTACGTTTGATGACGCTAGTAGGTAGCAACCGATTTTACATTAAACGATGCACCAACTTCGGAGTAGTATTGTGATAAAACCACGGCGGTTGATATATACCGCTCATAATCAGTATATCTACAAAGAACATTCTAAAATTAGGTGGGTATGACGGATCTTTAATACGCTTAGTTGCATAGTATTGGAGCAAAGAAGAGGGCCGCCATGATTGAATGATTGAGTTTTGCAAATGTGATGAGTTTGGCAGTGGGAATCCAGACAGCCGTTTGAGTGGTATCCTCTGTCCAACTGAGTACCAGTGATACATAATTTGGTCCAAGTTGGTCCAAGTAGAACAGCCTTTTCTTTATCACTGGTACTCAGTTGGTCCAATACCGGTGGACCAACTGACCACCACCGAAACGTAGGAGCCTAGCAACTCATTTCATGACTCTTGTAAATCGTGAGTCTGAGTACGATAAAAATACGTACAAAGTACGGATAATGAAAAAGATTTAATCAATGTGTGAACTCTAGTAGTGCTAGTGTCTTTCTACTTTGAATTATCAACACAATCCAAGCAATATAGGGACAAGAGTAGATTGACAATCTACGCACTCTTATTGTTAATATTCAGTATTAATTTAATACCATGAGCAATCCATTACTCGGTAAGATACAACACACAAATCATGCACCTTACTTTTTCTGACAACCCAACTCTATCCGGGTCTGTTTTTGTACTTTGATATCGCTCTCTCTAACCATATCTTGTATACACCGTATTGTCATATAACAAACAGGGAGTAAAATCTCCCTAATATCCAAAAAGAATATCCGCTACGAAGGCACCTTATATTCAATCAATGAAACTGATGCCACTGTAGCCCTACAAAATGTTAAATCATATGGTACCGAGGGACGTGAATTATTAGATACCACTGGTGCATCTACATTCGTCCCACCCAATGATATTATGCATGAGTTTTTAATGTTTAGGGGACAGGATATTAAGGATTTACATGTACATGAGAATCAGACTACCAAGGATGAAGAGGAGGTAGTAGAGGCACCTGCTAAAAAGGTTGAGGAAAAGAAACAACCTGCCCCAGCACCACCTCAAGCAGTGGCAAAGGCTCCTGCTGCTAAACCAGATGTGAAGAAGGCACCTGAAAAGAAGGCACCTCCACAAAAGAAGCAACAGCAACCTCCGCCCCAAAAGAAACCAGAGACACCCAAGGTTGTTAATTATGCATCCAAAGTCAAGGATGGTGCGCAATTACAGCAAGGACAGGAGAATAATAAGCCACAGAAGAAGACTGCACAGCAGAGTGGCAATAAGGGGAAGAGTCAAAATATGGTAGGAACAGGTGCTAGTTTGATGAATAGAAAGGTTAGGGGTGCTAAGGGTGATCAAGGTTAGTTATTAATTGTTGTTGTGTTGTCTGTATATGTGTGTGTATTGTTTTATACATGATATATTCACTCATATCGCATCATTAACTGTAATTATTTCATTCATCAACCCCCTCCCTTTCTGTAGCACCAAAGATGGAAGGTGACTTTGATTTTGAACAAGGTATTGCCAAATTCGACAAGGTGAACATTTCCACTGATAAAATTGAAGACGAGGAAGAAGATGAGGATTACGATGATGATGAAGAAGAAGGAGATGATATGGATGGATTCTTCGATACAATTTCAAGTACAGCAACCGACAAGCGTGATGGTATTGATAACCGACTTCGTGGTGCAGAGGAGCGTAATTTGAATTTGGATACCTTTGGTGCTGTTAGTTTGGGAAATAATAATCGTAGTAGGTATGGTGGACGTGGACGTGGACGAGGCGGCAGAGGAAGGGGCCGTGGACGGGGTAGGGGTCGTGGTGGTAGGGGAAGAGGAAGAGGCTCGTACCGTGGAAATCGAAGTGAAGGTAACTTCTCACAGCGCAGCGAAGGTCCTCGTAGGGCAAACAATAGGTGGAAGGATTCTACCTCATCTGCTCCAGCCACTTCTGCTTAGTAATATCTTTCTGCGGAATTCGATATGGTTGGATTTGAATAGGATAGTAATGAGGGCTGATGCGCTGATGATGTGTCACTAGTTTTAAAAAGGAGGCAGGGGATTGATTGTTCTGTGCATGAAACGGGATGGTTGCTTTACATCATGTGACATATGATGTGAGCAGCCAACTTTATCATGTGATTTCTTCACTGCCATACCTTGGTGGATTATTCTTGTTGGAAGGTATCAAATAGTTTCTTTAAGTGATACTTCTAATTGTATGATTGATTTATCAGCTTCAGTCTATCCCACACTATAATAGCGACACAGCTTGCAATGTTGAGGCTGTTTTTAATGCCGTAAGTCGGCAAGCAAATTATATTATCGCACTCCTTCAAAACATCCACGTCTACTCCGATCAACTCATTGCCAAAGACATATGCAACCGGTGTATTGTCATCATCTTTGATCTGATCATAGGATGTAGCATTCTCTGTCGTTTCTACTCCATATACCTTGTAGCCTTTTGCTTTAAGGTCTCTAACAGTCTCGAGTGTTGACATTTGTTTTTCTCCTCCATCATATGTACCAAGAGAAACATACTTTGCAGCTCCCATGGCAGTCTTGAGGACCTTTGGGTGCGGTGGCCGAGGAGTCATTCCACACAATCGAACAGACTCAACTTGGGATGCTTCTGCCAATCGTAGTATGTTACCCACATTATGTGCACTCCGGATATTGTCTAGCACTATAACAATTGGATGCTTCTCTTTAGTATTCGAGTTGCTTTGACCCTCATCAGCACTCTCAGTATTCCGATTCTGATCGACATTTCTCAACCATTCCTCTTGATCTGCTTTATGTTCTCTCACCAAGAATGATATATTATTAGCCACTACTCGAGCTCGAGTAGGAGATTCAGCTACTGCCAAGGCACCCTTTGATTTGGGCAATAAGAAGCTGTTATATGTCCGAACTGCAGAAGTACCACATCTTTCTGGATGAGATTCAAATTCAGTTGGATTAATGCCTAGTTTTATAAGTTCGGCATGCAACTTGTCACGACGTTGATCTCGTCCATATATGAATGCTTCATCTATCTCTTCATCGGGATTTGCCGTTGAACGAGAGTATGTATCAAACGATCTAGTTTGTGAAGTTGTTGAGGGATATTGTTGCTTTGGTGATGTGTTCATGGCTTGCATTCGAATCGATGATATTGTCGTGCTTCTAACTCATACCACGTATCTGATCCGTGTACAATCGGAGATGGCCGAAGTACCATGAAGCCATTGTCAACATAGAAACCAAGTAGATGAGCTTTTGCCAATAGCAAGATACGTTCAAATCCAGACTCTCTTGTATTAGCATTAAACGAGGAAAATGGTATCATCTCTTTCAAATAGTTTTGCATCATGGCACTTGCAACTCCCATTCGTCTATATGGTTCATCAACTACCACAGAATGTATGGCTAGTATAGACCCATTAGCATCATGTGTAGACATACTCTCTTCTACAAACTCATTACAACGAGTTGAACATATGTACCCAATAATAGTTGTATCTTCATCTGTATCTGTTGATTGTTTCGTAATGTATTCATTAGCTATGTTTGTGGGTAATGTAGCAATCCAAAAGTAATCTCCTGCTACTCGTTGTCTATAGTATAAGTTATCGATAGATGCTGATTCATCTAATGGATAGGATGTAAACTCAATTCGAAAGCAAGTTGGAATGTCATTTTCATTTACTTTTCTGTATGATATAGAATCCAGGACACTACTCTGTTGTTGAGAAGATGATGTTTGTATACTATTATCATCTTCCTGACTTGTGTATAGTTTTGTATTATATTTAGCTTGTCTCCAACAATGATAATGACGATGTGATGGATGATGGCAAGCTCGTTTACTTATTGATGGCAAGATTATGTACGCCACTGCAAATGATGTGGATAGAATTGCAACTGTTACCGCCCACAACAAGAACAATAATATTCTAACATATATATTCTTCATATTACAACCCAAACATCTCCTCACACATATCTCATGTCATTGAATGAGGTATTTTCATTAACTTCACCAAGGGCACATTTGAAAGGGCAGGGCAAAATATGTGCACCTTCTCATGAGACATGAGCAATATTGGTATCCACGTCATCTTGCTTTACAGGAGGATCGGCAGCTCTTACTGCTCCTCGCAACTTGACCACATAACTGCAACTTGTTGAAGGTGTTGGATATATTATTATACCTATTAGGATCAGGAAGTGTGGCAGTTTGTTGTTTGGTGATAAGTCAAGAAGTGTATATTGGGTGACTACTAGGGTGAGTAGATAATTATAATATATCTTTTGCAAGTTGCAATGCAACCCTTGCTATTTGCCTTTCCTATCCCTTCTCCCTTACTGCAATGTTATCTCACACGTTCCTCTTTATTTGTTGTTTATACCGCAGTCAATACATGTAATATGTCATTAAACGATGAGCACAGCTACTCTGCACAGTCGATAAGAAATGGATTACTTTCAGGTTACACTGCCGGCATTACAGGAAAGTCCGCGTATTGTTTCATCATATGAATTCTAGGAAGATTGCCTTTGCAACCCATGTACTAACAGAAGTTGAAATCTCTCTCTTTCATCTCCATAAAATGGACATGCAAATCTTCCAGGTATTGTCGTTGGTCATCCTTTGGATTCTATAAAGGTGTTACTACAAACTAATAATGGTTGTGCATCATCTTCACCTGGAGCTCAGAGAACGGCAGCAACGACAACAATAACATCGGCTGGTCAAATAAGAGCGTACTCGTCTTCCAATGCAGCATCTATACAGTCGAGCTCTAAATCAATATCTCAAACAGCTACTATACCTACACAGTCACAGGGATCAATAATAGGCAAACGATCATTAAGAGCATTATACTCCGGTGTGACAGGACCAATCCTTACTACAGGTATATTTCAATCTCTAAACTTTGCAGTATATGATTCTGTTCGAAGAGTATTATACCAACAACAGATACAATCAGAGAACGATAGTACGATAAGCAGAAGACCGGATGATTATCTACATTATGACAATCTATTCAATACATTCATTGCATCATTCATAGCCGGTGCATCAACGAGTGCACTGACTTCACCAATGATAATAGTGAAGACGAAGCAGCAAATAAAGGTGTGGGGATTTAGACGATCTATCAAAGAAACATATCTAAGTGGACTATCCAAACAACCAAATGTCTTGAATGGTATACGAAACTTTTATACTGGATTTGGATTTCATTTCTTTTGTGATTCAATTGGGAGAGGAGTATACATGTATTCGTATGAGCTATTGAAACGACAACTTGCTCAAGCTAAGCTATACAACAACAAAAGCGCTACTACTAATGAACAACAACTACAACAAACATCTAATAATAGAGTATCAACAGCAAATCTATCAATACCAGAACGAATGATATGCGCGGCATCATCGGGTATGATATGTTGGGCATTCATCTTTCCCGCAGATGTTATCCGGTCCAAGTTATACGCTAAATCATTGAATACACAGGTACAACCAACGACTATGGATGGTATACACTTGGCTAGACAAATGGTGAAAGAAGAGGGTATCAAATCACTTTATAGAGGAATGGGTGTTACTGTACTTCGTGCTGGACCTGTTGCCGCGGCAGTACTGCCGGTGTATGACTCTGTATTGGAATGGCTATCATCTTAAATATATGTATATGCGTGTGGAAAGAAACATCTAACACTAGATGTTAATAATGCTAACTGCTACTAAAAAAGCTAAGCTAAAGAAAGACACTTCAATACCTAATCATACATCGTTTCAGCCTTTGTTCTTTCTTTACTCTTCATCTCATCCACAGATACTTGATGAGCACGCAATGTATTTGTATAATCTTGTTTAGTCACATGTCCAGCTTTATACCCACTTCCAACACACTTCAAAGCATCATCAAACCCTGCCCTTGCTGAAATCATATAGTGTTTCATTGCTAGATGTACATTGCCTTGTTTGTTCTCCGTATGTCCAAGCACGTGCCTTGCTTTTTCATGCCCTCCGATTGCTGCAAACCTATAATGATGGAGAGCTTTTTCTGTGTCCTTTTCTACACCATCGCCAAAGTATAATGCAGTAGCAAGGTTATAATGCGCCATAATTGATCCAAGTGCAGCCCCTTGTTTCCACAATTCAATTGCCTTGCTCATATCTTTTGGTAAAGCACGCCCAATTTGATAGTTTATTCCTAGCTCATTGAATGCCTCAGCATCGCCCAGTTTTATCCTTTTCCTTAATCGCTTCGTAGCCTCTTTTTCTGAACGAGGCAATGATACTCTACAAAATGCGCACCAAGCTTTCATCCTGCCCTCGATCATTTCCTCTTTTGACGTCATAATACATCCATAACATAGCATCTTCCCACAGCATGCTTGATATGCAACGTGCACTCCACAAATTCCACTTGAGTGTGGCATTGGTAACATGCAGATCGGGCAATCTTCTTTTGGTGGAGGATCTTGAAATAATAGTAATTCATCATTATTAGATATATCTAACCTACCAAGAATATCCGACATAATTTCACATGTACCATCTTCTTTACTTTGTTTTTGATCACATGATATGTTCATCTTTTTGTTTGATACCCCTTCACCTGTACCACCGCGTGTACTACTACTATTATTATCTGATGATGTATCAATTATTGAGTAATGCTTGATGTCGTATAAGAGACTCTCTTAACTATTCAATCAATTCAGTTTGTACATATCATAGCTCTAGAGAGAGCTGATGTCATTTTTTTTTTAGCAGATTAAGAGGTTGTACTGAATGTTAGATAAAGCCATATACCACTACTCCTTATATATGGCAGTAATCATCAATAAATTTGCATATATCGGTGTTTATCCATAGCATTTCATAGCGTCGAGTGATTAGGCTTTACATCTTATCTCTTGGTTGTGTACTGTGACAAAGCCCTGTGTTGTCTTTGTTTACTGATAATGATATCTGACATTCTTCATATGGGCAAAGATAATTTCATCATTGTCATCGGCTTCGTCTTGGACTCTAACCCTATTACCAGGTTCTATGCTCTTAACTATCCATACCCGACCTTCTTCACGTGACACCCTAACTCGGTCACCTTTCTGGAAACCATCTTTCTCGGCCCTTGCAGATGTGTTCTTTCTACTATCACGATAGTCCTTATGATAAGCAAGTTCATCTTTGTACCATTTCACAAGAGCTTGATCCTTATCACTCACTTCCAATGGGTTGAACACCTTAATTGTAACTGTACCATCAGCCTCCTTGAGTAAAGCTAGGCCTTGGTCAAATGAAGTAAATGGGATTTTGTTGATAGATTGAATCACCATACCAACTCTTAGTTCAGAACTTTCAAATAGACTTCCGGGATCGATGGATGTGACTTCGAGACTGGAGCCCTCTTCCGCCTTTTTAATTCCAAGTCCTAATCTGGCATCCTTGCTTGGTTTGACAACTGGGATATGCAATGTAGATTGCTCAATGATACTCTTTGCACGGTCGCGCTTTTCACTTTTCCTAGCAAGCTCATCTTGATACCATTTCACAAGAGCCTGATCCTGATCACTCAACTGCAATGTAGAATCAGCTTTCATCTGATGAATGATACTTTTTGCGCGGTCACGCTTGTCCTTGTCACGGATACTACTACCGAATATATCAGACAAGCCACTCATCAAAACACCCCCTCTTGTTTCGGATGAATCATGAAACCTTGGTAACAAAATGTTACGTTCCGTCTCCAACAAGTTCTTGGATATAGCAGATGCGGCCATGAGACAATAATGAGCATTCATAGCAAGCCAGAGGAAGTGATGAGCTGCCATGAGGATGTGTCCCATCACCTTCTCTTCCAAGATGGCATCTTCACTTCCAATGGCTTCATCAATTGTTGCATATGAAGTTTTCACCGTCCCAGTGAGACTGCAGCGGAAGTAGTTGGACAATGCACGTTTCCACATACTTGGTGCTTGTGTATCCAAATCAACATCAGGTGCTATGGATCCTTGCCAGCATGGTGGTCGATGTACAACAATCTTTCGAATGATATCGTCTCCGCAATCCATTGACAAGATAACATCTCCAAATGAAAAAGTCCACTCAACCGTCCATTGATGAACTTTATCTTTGTATAGACCAATGATGAAGTCAACCATGGAGATACCACCACGTGCCTTTAACGCTTCTTCGTTCGTATCCATGTATAACCAGCCACCATATTTAACAATGTAGGAGATGAATGATATGATAACGAGTACGGCGAGTTCCCGTTCATCATCATCAAATTGTGTAGCGTCATAGATTGATTTATTCTCTTCCTTAGCACGTTTTCTTGAGATGGGATGATTTGTCTCGAATGCATCTCCCCATGATCTACCAGGAATTTGAAGACCGACGTTGTGTAATACATTATCACTATTCTTTTGGTGTAGTATAGTTCCCATCAAAATGAAAGTTAGAGCAAGTTCTTGGAATGGAAGATCAGGACTCCAACTTGAACATGCTATAGGTTGCACCTCGCCACTACGAATTGATTCTTGTTGTTTGGGTGGTAAACTATGAATATATGCTCTCTTTTCACGTTGTACAGTACGACCCCCGTGCAATACTGCTCCAATATTACCGTCAAGATGTTCGTGAGGATGTTGAGGTAGATTAGGATTGATGATACCTATCCTCTCAGCCTCGGTAGTTGCCGCCGTTTCCATATCACTAATATCAGTACGCTGTGCTGCTCCACTAACACGTGCGGCACCCCCAAAATCTGGGCATTCCTCAGCGCTATGGGACAGTGAATAACGTTGTAGGTGAAAGTTAAATGAACCCTGTTTCCGTTCCATTTCAACAGCATCTCCTATTGCCATGGTTTGTAGAGCTCCCAATTTAATACTACACATTTTATCACTTCTAACATTGAAACGTTCCCGCTGTAACCTTGCATTATCTAATGACTGACTCTCATTATCCAATATACCCAATAATTCAAATGAACCTTCCTCCTCCTTCTCTGCATATAATTTATTCTTTTGTGCAGCAGTAATTGTAAATGATCCAAACTTATCATTTTGGGGATCAACGAAGTCTGTGCCTGGTTTTCTTTTGAGATATAATTGACCACCACCCCGTGTACGATGAACCACGGGAGATAATCCACTAACATCCCCATCCATCGTCGGTAATTGTGCACCCCCATTATCTAATAATTCTACAAAGTTGTTTCTACATAATTCTTTATTTCTATCAAATGCTGATTGTTGGTGTTTATTACGTGCGGATGTGAAAAATCCCATAAAAGATTCAATCTTTTCATTTGAAATACGTCTGATATATGCCGGAAATGATTCATTTCCAATGTGTTGATTTGTTGAGTCATGGTTAATAGAAGATGTTGTTGTGGATTGTTGAGGAGGTTGTTGGGGATTAGAAATACTACCATCATCAGTAGTAGCATTACCCCGTCGTTGTCTAGATGATGAATTGTGTTCATTGTTATTATTATTACTAGAATTACTCTCTTCTCTTTTTCTTTTATCCCTCTGCCTCTTGCTACGACGAGTTGATTTGTTGCTGCTGTTATTCATGATTGGATGGAGATGGAACGATGGCTCATAACCTATTGGATATGATCGATGCCTATGATATATTTATTTATTAAATAACAATCGATTATTAGTTGTTTGTCAGTAGCAGCATAAGTAAAGGATATAGGGGCTATGAAGTGCAGTCGCTATGCTTTATGGCGCAGATCCTTTGTAAAAAACGACTGAAAGCGAAGGTAGGTTCTTAGTATCTTTAACTACTGCCTAAGAACTATCCTAGTTGACAACTACTATAAAAGAATGCAAGATTCTTATCGATTCAATCGATTGTTGAGAGTCTGTTTGCAAATGAATGGGACAAACAATAGTGGCATTACAGATGTAGATTATCGTCTAATAGGTCTATCACCTCAATACTGGTCACATACACCGATATTGATAGGCGATTTGGTTAGTCTTCCTTTAGTTAATGGAGTAGATTGTTTGGTTACAACTTGTAGTGATGATGAATCTACAACTGTCTGTGAGGGAGTTCAGGATGATACAAACAACAGCCATGTAGCGGAGGATATAACTGATGTAGATCATGACGATGCTATTCAAATTGATCCCAACAACGAAACCACACCGCATATCCTACCTCTTTCGAAAGTCTTATTGCGAGGTATTGCCACAGCAATCGATCGACGTCCAAACGGATGTACATTACTAGTATTAGATGATGGTAGTGGTTCAATTGATTGTCGATATTGGGATAATGATGATTCAAGTGGAAATAATAGTGCCTTTAATCTACCAGCGTTGTTAGCAGAACATGAACCTACTAATAAACAACGTCATGATAACTGTCGATTTCTAGTTGGAGATATGTTGGAAGTTATGGGAAAGATAAAAACATTGACTGCGGGTAGTAAAGCAAATGCAGATGACTGCAAACTATCTTCTCAGTTAGCTCCTCACTCTACAACAACACCATTGGATGTTAGATACGGTTGTATACGAGAAGTACATGCATCGTCAGTATGTTTGATTAATAAAGGAGAAACAAGAATGGCAAATCAGTGGAATGGAGAGATGATACATTGGCTAAAATGTATGAACTTCAATAAACAACAATGTAACAGTATGAACAAGCAGAGTAGAGTAAGAAATGGCAAGGATATCCTTCCCTTACTTGGAGATGCTATATCTACATCGATACTCGGAGATGGCACCTCCAGTGACTGCATAATATTGGATAAAGCAAATGGAAACAACAATATACTACACAGGAAATGTTGTCAGACATCTCATCGATTTAAAAGTTCATTCTTCTA
>Ga0214481_100038_pt1 | contig 51861 bp, 32 predicted proteins | sample M1_20Mar14CPVII9_4_FD_165057 | JGI IMG/M metagenome (GOLD analysis project Ga0214481, IMG submission 165057) | Marine eukaryotic communities from Monterey Bay, California, United States - M1_20Mar14CPVII9sort6BwellG10 | ecosystem: Environmental > Aquatic > Marine > Unclassified | place: USA...
GCTTACTAGGTGATGTGACACAAGCGGTACTCACGTAGGGGTCTACGTAGAAATGTACCAAGCACTTAAGTGCACTTAAAAATGGCCTATATTTGGATTATTTTGCACTTAATCCCCAAAACGCTAATGGCAATCAACTATTTTTCTTTCCCCTAAAATCAATCAAAGAAGATGTTTGTCAATAATATACTCATTGTTGGATTAGTAGCAATAGCAGCTACATCTCCGGCTTTAGCATTCACCAGTGGTAGTTCTTCTTGTCGAACACACAAATTATTTCAATTGGAGGCCAAGTCATCCCAAACTACTCGCAGTGACTTCCTCTCCACTGCTGCAATTGCAACTACTGTGCTTGTCAACCCAATCCAGCCAGCCTATGCCAGAGGAAGAGCTACATTAGAACCGGCATATGAGAAATATGCTCCTAGAATCATTGAAGGAGGAAAGTTTTGTAAGTATATGAAAGGTGTGCATGAGATGTGCGCAAAATATTTCTCGTCTTACAATTAACTTCAAACCTTTACCTTCATCATACACAGACAAGTCTCAATTGTACGGTGCTGTATCAAAGGGTGATTGGAAATCATTAGAGATTGCAACGCGAGAGCCTCCCAAGAAAACTAAAGCAGATGTGAGTATAATATTGCTATTTAATCTTCATATGTATTATCTAAAAATCTATAAATTCATATGAACAAAAATACTCACATCTTATGTTCTAACCCCTATTATACAATATAACAATACAGAGAGCTTTAGCAGATGGTGGAGTTGCAGCACGAGCTGCTCAAGCTGGAGACTTTTCTGATGCTAAAGTATTAACGGCTATGGATCTATTGGCATCACAGTTCAGTGATAACAGTATCTCAACAAAAACCAAAGCAATGAGAGCAGAAGTCGAAACACTCCGTGAAGTAGTACAAGGATTGAACAAAGCGGCTCGACTTGGATCAGGCGAGGATCAAGCTAAGAGTGGATTATTCGGGGGGAGCAAAGGACCGAGCAGTTCTGAACTCAAGAAGCAAGTCCAAGAACTCTATTTAAAAGGAGGGAATGCATATAATCAGTATATCTATGCATGCAATGATGGGCTTCCAATACAGCTGAACAAACTTCCTTTTCTCTAAGTACTAATGCTGTCAGGTAAATGGGGATAACTCATTATACGACTAGTGGGAAGTTTCATGACTAAATTGATCCTTGAAACTGTTGATATGTGTCATTGATAGACTTGACGAGGGGACTATCCAAATTGCTCTTCTCGATACCAATCAATGAGCTTGTAAAATGATCAACAATATGATCTCTATTATCAGCCATCTTATCATCATTTTGTTTTCGTATTCTATCCATTATGGACTTTCTTATTTCATTTGCTTCCCTGCTTTTCTTCTTCTCTATTCTCCCAACCGCTCCAACAAGCTTTCTCAATAGCTGATCGATTTGTTGTATGTGACATTTACGAGTTGCTTCTTGATGTAATATCCGCTGCTCTTCTATCTTTGCAACTTCTTCTGATGAGAGTTCACTCTTTGGAAGTATAGGAGATTGGAGTGATTGCTTGATGCTTGTAAAAATATCGGCATGTATATCATCTATATTATTGTTGTTGCCTATTGGAATACTAAATCGTTCAAAGGAAGCATACGGTTTTGATGCATCTGGTGGTTCTATTGTTGCATCCATGCGTCTTATCACATCTATTGGTATACATGCTTTACCATTTCTTGTATTGTTTCTTTCAATGCAAACTTCCAATGGAGTTTGGAAATACATTGTTGAGAATCCAATTATTGCTTGTGTATGAATTATGAGTACCTCTTGGCATGTTCGATATACCTCTCTCCTCATTGAGCGTAAATGAAAGTTATCATCCATGACAATCAGTATAGAAGAGTCTGCATTACTATCCTCTGTGAAGTGTAAAGTTAGTATATCTTTGAGATTTGCCAATGCCGTAACACGAGTCTTTCTCCATGATTGTAAATCATTTTTATCAAATAAAGTATTATGTATACCATCTTCATCACTTATATTAATACCGGTATTAGTTTCATTATTGTACAAAGACAGTTCTTGAGTTATAGAATCATAATCGATGACGATTATCTTATCAAACTGTGAAGTGATTGGTGTATCATTTTTATTTGTTGTGGTATGTTTCTCTTTGAGTATATTGAGAAGACTGTTAGCAAATGTCGATTTACCACTAGCTGGAAGGCCCATAAGGCAACATACTGATGCCGTTTTCATGGTCAAATATGCATACTCATAGAGAGGGGGTAAAATGAATCCTAACCGTTTAGCTCATAGATAAGAATGAATAAATACCTCACTTACAATTTTACCCCATAATTATTTGCACCTTATGTCAACCACTCAGCAGCGGCATATTAATAACTGCTTTATTTCAAAGTATTGTATATATCGTACTCCGTCTTACCGAATAATTTCATTGAAGTTACTTAAAGATACCCCCAAACATCAATATCAAAACACACAAAAAAATTAAGTAAGAAGAGTAAATACCAAGATGACTGCTGCAAACGATATACCTTCCACTGCAACTAAACTACATAACAGATGGACACTGTGGTATGATAATCCCAGACTTGCACCAGCTGGAACAGATTGGCGTAAGTAGAAAAGATATATTTATATTGATGCATATGATGTGCATTATTCTACACATCTACATTTATTTTATCAATTGTCTCATTCTAATATTCTATTATGTTGAAACCACACACACATTAGATGATCAGTTGAAAAATCTTGGGACATTTCAAACTGCAGAGGAGTTCTGGTCGGTATTTAACAATATAAAGCCATCAAGTGGTCTCGCACTCAATAGTAATTATCATCTATTCAAGGAGGGAGTACAACCAATGTGGGAAGATCCAGCGAATAAAGAAGGTGGAAAGTTTGTCCTAACACTCCCAAAGCAAGATGCAAAGATGGGTAAGGGTGATGAATGGTGGTTATATACTGTACTAGCCGTAATAGGGGAGACTATGGATGCCACAGGAGATGAGGTAAGCAGAACTTAATTGTGCACAATGGTCACAGACCACCCGGTGATTTGGGCGTTGGGTTCTGATTGTGAAACCAACTGATGAATGTATACTCACTTGGCTATGGACTGAGTTGAATTGTGCATATGATATGGTTTTGCACTTTCACTAACAAATACTAACCCACCCTACCTCCCTCTCTTCTTGGATATGATCATGACCATTGTGTGGAATTAACTTCTGATTCCCTGAGGTATGTGGTTGTGTAGTTTCTATCCGAAAGGGACAAGATCGTGTTGCATTGTGGTTGAAGAGCTGCGATAGGAAGAGATGTACAGAGGTCGGTGCAAGGTGGAAGAAGTGTTTGGAAGTTTCAAATAAAACAGCCTTGAAGTATCAATCTCACAAAGATGCTGCTGCCAGTGGAAGATCGTTTAAGAACAAGGAATTGTTTGAGGTGTAAGGAGTAATTATTAGTTGTCCATAATATGCTAGAAAGATTGGATATATTTCAGTGAGACATGTATGCAGTGTTACTTTTGAACAACGCTGAAGCAGTACTATTAGCTTTCTAGATATTTAGTTTTCTATTCATATCTAGCTTTAAGTTAATTTGAATTCTCTAATGTACACAAGCTTTACACACAAAATATCCATTTTACTTGACATAATGATCTAGAAGCTTTCCCTTCACTGGACCGTTAATGGGAAGGGGCCTATTCTTCAATCCAAGCTCCATACCACGTTTCCACATTGTCATCATATCTTTAACACAAATTTCACCAACCTCATCAGTTGTACGCTCATATACAGTGTTGATAATACATCCGGCATGGCATGGGTAGATCTGATGTTGCTCCAAACCAAATCCAATATCAAAGTGTCCCTTAAGGAAGTTGGATGTAGTGGGTGATGTTTCTAGTACGGCAATCTGATGATGGTCAATATTTTGAAAACCTGTCAAATCAATGGGGATATAAGGCACGGTATAATCAAGGATCAATCTACACTTGTACGGGGTAGCCTCTGACTTCCTGGATGATGCTCCTCGAGCGGGTGCCAATGCCTTGGCATACTTTCTAAGGGAAAGTTGCTTCCCCAATACTGCCACCTTGTGGTTCAACAGATTGGCCAAGTCTGATGTATAAGTCACATTGGGATTCTCTATCGTATGTGACAGTGAGTAGATCTCAATCTTCAACTTGGGATAGTTTGCAAGTAGCTGTTTGCAAACGGCATTACCAATCTTACCATTGGCACCCACGAAGAAGATGGATTCAATCTTATCAAAGTCTGGCAAGTCAATCAGTTGATGGTAAACTGATGCAGCCGTCATGGTATCACCTGTCCAAACGTGTACATCCTTGTCCTTGAGGTAAGGGTCGGCCTTGACCATATCGGAAATAAGCTGCCCTCCATCATTCACTTGTTTCATTTTATTCAAATTTCCCAGTCCGAAGCACTTTGTACCATATGCCTTATGCTGTTCCCTGATAAGCTTTACAATATCCTTATTGACCGCTGCATAACGCTTAGGGTTGATGTAATCAATGGGTGTACGGCAGATACAAATGACACGTCCAATGAGCTGATCATTGATCATGTACCGAGAGCATGTGTACGCTGACATGACCATACGACATGCAAACCCAACCATATTGCAAAACATAAACTCAACCATGTAAGGCAAATACTTGAAGGTACGGAATGGACCATACGCAGCATAGATATCCCACTCAGGACAAGTCAAGAAGTGTGCCAATCCAGCATTATGCCCAATAAAGACAAAGTCTTGTTGCTTCTGGGGTAATAAACGATCCGAGTCAGTCTTCTTGTATGCCCTCCAGGTACCAAACATATGATCCCAAATTGGCATAAACAATGCATAGTTGGCACGGAAGAAGGCATGATGACCTAAATGAAATTCAGGTGTGTAGAATAAGTATTGGAAGGGTGAATACTTGGATGTAAAGATTGGATGACGATACTTGATATTCATATGTCCGTATGCGTTGATCAAATCAAATAAGACGAGGTATGCTCCGATAATCGTCCAATGCATTTCCCAAAACAACAGGAAGGGAGCCATGAAGGCAGGTCCAAAAACGGCAATGTATACAAAGTGTTCATCAAAGTTTTGTACCAAACTCGTACTTGGGAGGGTGCTAATTGACAAATGATGAAATCCATGCATCTTCTTCATATTCTCAGGAATGTGTAACCACCGATGTGCCGCATAGTATAACGGTTCGACCAAGAGAACATGTGCCACGAATGCACGAAGTGCACTTACACCAATAACACTAGCATCCGAGAAGAACATAGCAGGGAATATAACCTGTAATGGAATTTGTGCATACATGTGCAGTAATGTACCAACGAGGTAATCTGATCCTTCCCGTTCTAATTGTTTCTGTGGTAACTTATTGAGATAGTTATCTTTATCGAAGAAGAGGTAGTGAAGTGTTAATGTTAATCGTGTTGATATGATACGTGCAATGCCAATAGCGTAGATGGCATATATGGGTGTTCCAAGTAGATGACAGATGAGTGCAGGTCCAAGGAACCAAAGCATATCGTAGTTTGTGTTACGATTATGATTGGAGTGTGTAGATGTTACCGCCTTGATATGACTAGTCTCGTCTTTGGATGGACGAGTATCTTCATTGTATGCATTATTGGCTAGGATGGATGATGAGGATGATGATGCATCACCGACAGAGGTCATGGAGGTTAGCTTTGCAAGCTTGGGTACATCGCTTGCCTTTGTGCTTGTTGGTGCACACATGATATGTTTTTGAGTTTGTTGTTGATTAATAATAGAGTTCCAGTATCAGTTTATCTGATTTATGACAACAACACGATGCTTATATTAGAGTTGATGTGGTTTATTAATATCCAGCTCTTTATTTGCCGTCAGCGTCAAGGAAGTTGTGTGAGTTGGCATTTTTTATCTGCAACGTATGTATGTAGAAAGGTATCCTTTTTTTAATACTTGAATAGCGATCTCTATGGTCTATACATATTGGAAGTCAATACGACTCGCGAGGATAAGTTGTTAGGTTATCAACAATAGTTCATATACTGCCAAGTAGCTAGCAGACTCGACTATGTCAAGTAGACTCGAATGCTCAAGCTCCCCATATCTCATATGGTACCGTCTGCTCTTAAATTGCCTCTCTTGACAAGCGAAGGAAGCTCTGTCATTTCAGTGGGTACTGATGGTACCTCACTCTTTTGCAATAAACCCTTTTCCTTCTTGGCATAGTTGCAATACTCAAGTAGAATGAAATTCTTTCCAGGAAAACAGTTTTGCATATAGTTGAACATTTCATCTGTAAGCTCACATGGGTCATCTTTCCCTCTCTGTTCTGCAAATGAGAATAGTCTATCTTCAAATCCGTATATGAGTGTAACTGCTAATCCTCCACGAAGATTGTTTGCCAGCTCCCAAATCATGTCGCTTGCCTCCTCTTCATAATAGTATGCCACATCAGCATGATCCGTTGGTTCATCTCTTACTGCTCCAACAATGTTCCATACCGCATCATACAAAGCTCGTTCCCACATCGCTCGTCTCCATTCACGATAAAAGACTGTTTTACATCTGATACCATTGGCATCTAACCGACTTGCTACAGCTCCATTCCACTTTCCGCAAGCTTGCGATTCACCTGCCCACTTCTCTTCTCCATTTGCATCTTCACCTATATTGCAAGCCATGTCTTCAGGCTTGCGTGTCACTCCTCCTAATCCTTGGCCAGGAGGTGGTAATGAGAATCCGACAGTAACTTGTGTCATTGAATCTCGACACATTCCGAACTCTCTTAATATTGGCTCTACTACACCACATTTCTTAGTTCCAGAAAAGAAAACAAAGTCATTTGCTCTACTCTTCCATTCTTCATCTAGATTTTGTATAAAGTCTTTCAATTCGAATGGCTGCAATGTGATATAGATTGGATATGCTGTTCTTCCTCCAAGTTCCTCAGGTAGTTTTGCATTTGGTGTTAGTATTATATCATCGCCGGTTCCTAAGCCATTTATTGCATCTGTTAGTGGACTAATATTATCTATCGATTGTACTATGACTGAAGGTCCATCATCTTCTTTTTGCAAATCTTGTTTACCTATATGTATGAAAGATTGGCATGCCATATGAATAGAGTTAGAAGCATGTATTATGATGTATACTATGTATTCATATCGCACATTAAGTTCATATCATACGTTCATATCATATACATATGTATCTTAAATTCACATCTTATGTTCATATCATGTGTACATGTCATGTGTCGCTACCAAAACAAAGTAAAAACAGACGAAGGAACATACCTGTGGCTAGAAAATCCTTGTATTCTTGAATAGCCTGACCATTTGACCAAGTTGCCATGTGTAGTGAAGAAGAAGGAGGATTGATGTATTTCAAATTTACTTGTGGTGTAGACATGACATTCTGAAAAGCATTGGATGCCAGAATGCTAAACGCCATCAAAACTACGACATAGAGCAAAGGTGATATCATCTTCTAGATATGAGGATCATCTCCCTTATACAATCCTCTGCAAGAGCCTGGAGACAACTTTAAAAGAGGAGAGAGACTGAGGGGAGAGGTATCTTTGAAGAAAAAATGACAATGCCGCAGCTTTCAATCGTTCCAATATTCATAAATTCATATATACGGGTAGAAGAGGAGTGATATAGGTTGCGCAATCGTTCTTCCTAGTAGGAGAAAAGAAATCGTTCCATTATAAATCAGAAAGAATAAAATACTAATACAGAATAATACATTTAAGAGTAGAAAGATATAAAGAAGGAGAGAAGAGGAGATAGGAGGATGGCGCTACTTCCCAAAACAATGAAGATAGCGGCATTAAACGAGGCCGCCTTGGTCTCTCTAAAGTTTGCAAAAGAACCATTAGTTGAGGAGACTGATGTATGTACTGGTAAAGAATTACTGAGCAAGTCTGGCACAGTTGGCAGCTTAGTATTTGTAGTCAGAAGGCCTGGATGACCGCTAGTTAGGGGTGATGCCAGAATCATTCAATCAAAACTGGATGATTTGAAAGGCTTCAACCTCTATTCTATTGTGAAGGAGACTGGTGTTGACGATGAGGGGTTGAATGAATTTGCAACAGAATACTTTCCTCACCCTACGTATAAAGATCAAGCACTTGTGTTCTATAATGCGTTAGGTTCGGGCAAGCTATCATTAGGTTTCAATCCATTATCATACATCAAGTTGATACGTGATTCTATGAAACGTATTAAAGAGGATGGTGTAAAATCATACAATACAAAAGGGGAAGGCTTTCTTCAAGGGGGATGGATTCTATTTGATAAAGAAGGCAATCCAAAGGCAGCTTTCCAAGAGAATGCTAAGCAAAGAGTGCCTATTGATGATATTTTAAAGGAGGTTAAAGCAATGTCTACAAAGGAATAGACATATCTGTATAGAAAGCAAAGTTCAAGAGGGATGTAGAAGGCTTGAATGACGGTAATTTATGAGTATTGCAAGACATTGCTTAACTCTGATTACTTGACAAAAGTACTCAATTTCCATTTGAATTTGCTAGTATTGCATGGAAAAAGTTTTGTACAAATATAAAATAACTATGTTTGGTAGTATGAGTAGATTGTGCTTGATTATTCTATTATTGGCGCCAGGGCCGATAGACTTGGATCACCCAACAAAGCAACTAGAAATCCATTCATACCGAAAGCAATTAAGACGCCTCCTGTCAATGGAGTTACCCATTGCCCTAATAAGGCACTAATATTGAAACTTCCTTCATCACTATCATTACTACTTTTAGCCTTTTGTAAATTAACTAGTGCCTGTCCACCTGTGGCGCCCACAAACAATAATGGTGTACTGTACCCTAATGTATACGACAGCATCCAACTTGCACCTTTTATTAAGTCTCCAGATGATGATACATTCGAAGAAGCAGTTGCAAGATAGGCTAACAGACTAGCCAAGACTGGAGTTGCACATGGAGATGCCACTAATGCCGATGTTCCACCGAGGAGACATGTTCTTATAAGTGATGCTATTTCATCTGAACCTCCTTCTTCGTGAGTTGAACTGTTGTCGTCAGAATTATTCTGGTTGCTTTGTAAGTTGTCCAGAACTAATCCACCATCCTCATCGAATAGACTTTTACTTTTACTATCCTTGCTTTCAAATGCCGAAGTGGCAGTGTTACGCCACTTACCATCTAAACTAGGCAATGGTATGCGTATTAGCTCTAATAACTGTAGTCCCATAACAACACTAACTAATGAAGATACCGCAGCAAGTAATAATGATGTGATTGGATCAGCATTACCACTTCCATTACTACTGCTACCAAACACACCACCTAATGCGCTAGCACTAACCCCCAACACTGTAAACACTAATGCTAATCCGGTAGCAAACGCAATCGTTGGTAATACTGTATTCTTATCCTGTCGTTCATTAGCTGCATTGGTAATATAACTAACAGTAATGGGTAGCAATCCCAAGGAACACGGAGAGAAGGAAGTCCATAATCCTGCAGTATAGAGTATTGCTAATGATTTTATTGATTCTATATTTGTTGTTGTTGCTGCTGTAGAAGAGGATGTAGAGGATGGTATGACCGAGTTGGCAAGTGATGATCCTATATTTTGTGCATTGAATATTATATCTTCTATACCTAACTGTATTGCAGTTGTAGAATGATATTGATGATTGTTATAATTTTGCTTTGAAAGATGTGATATCGAAGGAGTAAAAGCACATGATATACTACTCATTGCAATAATTAGTATACAACAAGAAGCAACATCACATACTGATACTGTTGTTGATATCATCCGCATTGTCATTCTAGAATCTCTCTTTGACAACTACACCCTCTTTGTCCTTCATTCCTGCTTCCTCAACTCGAAGTTGGTTGGTCATGGATTCATACCAATTGAAAAAGTGCTAAATCAATCAAGCTGCAATTGCTAGTTCTTTTCAGTACACATTCATGCCACTACTTTTACGCATCATCGCGCGTTGATATCATCAATTAATCTGTGCTGCCCCCAAATAGGCTTACATCTACAGATGATAAGATTCGCAAAAGAGCGAGAAAGAGTGCCGATGCGCCATTGTAAACGATATATATAAAGTAGACAAGAGGAAAGCTGGGCGGCAGCTGTATATAGTCTATCGAACGACGTCGTGCGCGGTCATGTTATTATTATTGACACGGTGATTATTGATAGCCAGTTTATATATATCAAAAAGAAATAAGTAATACCCTTCAAAAATTATAGAAATCTGAGAAATAGAAGAACAGACAGCATTAGCAGAGAACAGTTTGCTTGAGAATAGTGTACCTATACTATTGCTCTTTTTCAAAATAAATAAAGAGAGAGGTTCAATAGTATTATCGTACAGAGAGGTATTGCAATAGACTGCCTACATATACCACACGCCAACACAGCATTTTTGCAATATCAAGAGGCAAGCAGAAAGGCCAACGGGATCACTCTATTATATACTGCCAGAGATTGGATACATTCAACGGCATTTTCTACGACGATACAATATATCTAGTGATCCTTGCAAAACTGCAAACTCCGCTTATATTAACATTGGGATATTTGATAGTTGCAAAGATACACTTTTTTTAAAAAGGTGCACAAGATAGGTACAAATTCTATCCTACATAACAGATTGAAGATCAATACAGATAACATACAACAATACTTATCAAATTATATAAAGGATATTAAAAGATGCCATCGGTAGTAGCAAATCTACGCTCGTTATCACCATCACCAATGAGGGTTAAAAAGGCCTCATCTCGAGCTGCATCACCAAACTTGCAATATGAGAATATGCAGTCTACTCCAACTAAGAATATAAATATGAAAAAATCATCTTCATCACCTGATTTGGGAACGCCCAAAACGCCATTAACAAGCACGCCCGGTAGTAGTAAAAGTAAGAAGAAGATGTTTAGTAGTTTAAAGAAACGAATGTCAGTGAGTAATAAAGGACATAAAAAGAGTAATAGTAGTGGAGGTGGAACGGCTGGATTGGAAATTGAAATTGGTACAGACGGATCGAGCTCTGGTAATAATGATGCTGATCCTACACAGTTATTAAATGCTGGAATGTCGACGAATAAGAATGATGGTACCCCACCCCGTTATTCAATGAACAAATTAAAGATTGATACAAGTAACAAAAATAATAAAGAAACTATCAATGGCAGCAGTAGAAGTGATAGGAAAACACCCACACAAACACAATTAAACAGTGTCAAAAGTGTAGAGACAATACAAACACACGGACCAGCACCACCAAGTCCAAGAATATCAAATTATAACAAACAGCAACAAGCACAGAAACCATTTCAATTCATATCAGATGATAACTTTACACGACGTGTTGAATCATACGATGGACAGGTAATAACATGTACTGATTCGCAATTACCAACCTATGAGGTGGGCAACTATTTAGGAGGCGGCGTGGCCGGTGTTGTCTATGAGGGTAAGCGATTACGACCTGTGAATGAATATCCACCGATACGAATTAGAGGTGGGGGTGCATTTTATCCTAACTCTGGTGGTTTTGACGTTGCTCCTACTCATGGTGCACCAATACCAACTCATGGTGCACCATTGGCAATGTCAATGACATCATCATCATTATCAAGTGTTAGACGAACACGTTCGGGAGGTGCCGCGGCGGGACCGCATGATACTGCCGAGACTGGTACGGGTTTGTTCGCTGATGTTTATAGAGCTGTTAATCCACATTATAATAGAGCGCAGCAACAAGGAGGTTCCGTGGGAAGTAGTCGCAGTAGTTTACCACCAATTGGCGGCAATGCCCAAACAATACGAGGTATGAACAATAATAGATTAAATGATGACAAAGGTGGATGTACGACATTTCTATTTGGTGGATGTGGTAATAATGAAAATATTGTCGATGATCGGTCATTTCCATTAAGTCATGGTGGTATCTCAGCAAATATGACAATGCAAACACCACCGAATAGTTTAGAAGAAACAGGAACAGCAACGGGGAAAGAACGGTATAAAGCAGTAGACATGTCAAGTATTGAAGTTCCCGCGGCATTTTCAAGTATGGATCATGATCAGGGGGGTGTTGTTGTGGATGATGCTGATGCACCTAATCGGAGTAAACGAGAGGCTAAGGCGTTATCACGGAATGCACCCCAAGCAGCTACAACAATTGACTATAGTGTTCAACGATCAAATTCCTTTACAGAATCACCCGTTAAACATATTGGCAGCGGTGGCAATAATATAAATATGCAGCAGCAGCAACAAACACACTTAATCGAGGATATGTCCGAAACAGTCGCAATTAAAATCTTAAATCCAGTTGGTTTCCGATTATTAGATCCAGATACATTACACAAGGCAGTCATAGTCCGTGAAGGGAAATTACCAACTGTCAATCCAGTCGATGGATCATTTATATTAAAAGAGGAACATGTTTGGTGGTTAGTTAATCCCAATAGTCGTAATTTGCGTAGTTTGCTAAGGAAGAGTACTGGTATTAGTCGAACATCATCCCGTGGCGGTGGCGGCATTGATGATGCTAGTGAGGAATCGTCATTAAAGAGACAACAGAGTTTAGTTGGGAGTGGTGGTGGTGTTGATAGAGGATCGCCCGAACGTGGATTACGATTAAGTTTAGTTGCAACCTATGTCGATCCACAGACTAAGACACTGCGAGAGTTGCCATTACCAAAGTGTGTAGAGATATGGGGTCATCCACCATTTGCTGCCACTGATCAAGAATTTGAGGCTATGATGGAGGTGTTGTTGAGATTGAATGCTGGATATGGTGGTAGTAGGAAGAGCAGTAGTGGTGGTGGTAGGGGTATGAATGCTCGATCTCCATCTAATATTTCTCAATTATCATACAAGGGTAGTAGTAGTGATAAGAATGATCCATTGGCATCTCGTCGATCAGGGTCGACAGTATACTGTCCAGCGTTGTCGGCATACATCGCCGTGCCGGCCATACCACCCAAGTATCTTCGTTGGTTAAAACAACGTCGATTGGCGACCAAGGAAGTACGTAATATGATGCGTATCGGTCGACATACTAATGTTGTGCATTTATATGAGGTATTGGAAATGGTACAAGATAGCAAATCCACAATGATATTGATATTAGAACTAGTTCGAGGAGGTGAATTGTTTGATTTGATTAGTAGTAATTCAAGTTCAAAGCGAAAAAATGAACGGGGCAATGGCAGTGGAAGTGGTGGTGGAGCAAATGGGGCTAATGAATTACATGAGGTTACCATGAGAAAGTTCTTTAGTGAGTTGGCAAGTGGAATCAACTTCATACACTCTTGTGGTGTGGCGCATCGAGATCTTAAACCAGAGGTGAGTTAACTTATTGTGTTGTTTTGTTTCCTACACATACTTTTTAACACTCAAACTATCTTCTCCGCTTGTACAACCAGAATCTCCTTATCCACACAAAGCCGGCTACCACGGATACAAACAAAGGAATCGATTCAATAATCGAGGAAGAAAAGACACTTAAAATTGCTGACTTTGGTCTATCCGCGGCGTTTCAACTATATCCCGTCCCATCATCAAGTAGTCTTGTTCATAATATTTCACGTGGCGACTCGGCAAGTCGATGGGATGGTAATAGTGTGCTGCCATGGGATGGATCTAGCTCGAGTCGGAAACAATCAAGTGGTTTACCTCTCAGTCCACAATCAACATCTCCAGCCTCCTCGACCAAATCTGGAGGCATTTCTCCTTTGTTAAACCGTGTTGGAGCCACGGCATTATCGATGCTAACATGTGGCAGTATGGCAAATGTATGTGTTGATGAATCCGGTGACATTAATGATCTAGTCGATGATGGATTTGGAGGGAGCGGTACTGTTGACTTACGCCGAATGACATCAGTGGTTGGATCGCCTCATTATGTTGCACCGGAGATTATAGCTCAGACAGACAAGGGCAGGAAAGCAGAGGGCGGTGGTGGCGTTGAGGGAGGAGCAGAATCGCCTCAAGATCGAAAGTCAAGACATGCCGCTCGTGTTGGATATGATGGCACCAAAGCAGATGTATGGTCTGCAGGAGTGATACTGTATGCCATGTTATTCCGCTCATTGCCCTTTGGTGAAGACTTATTGCGATGTCCACGATACCAGGCATTTCAAAAGTGGTACAATGAAGCTCGACAAATACTAACACCTGTGCCAGGCAAACAAAATCGACGAGCTGTGGTAGAGTCTACTTTAGATCCAGTGTATGACGAGTTTGATGAGGAGGAGATGCTTGGTCCACATTGGTTCTTCCCGAGTGAAATTACAGCCCCCGGTCGAGACTTGATTGTTGCCATGTTAAATCCCAATCCAAGCGATCGTCTATCGATAGAGGCAGTATTGAAGCATCCTTGGTTACGTGCTATGGATGATGGCTTTACTTTTCAAGATGCCCCAGTGGCATCTACATCTGCTTTTGGTTGTGGAGGTTGATGATACATTACAAGGAAGTTTTTAGTTTGAATGTGTAGGATGTATGTTAATTCGTTTGTATTGTATATACAAATATATTAAGAGAAGAAGATGTAGACTTAGGTGGATGTCGGATAACCATACATACGCCTAAAGATAAATGTTTGTAAACTAGATCTATATTGCTGTTTTTGTTTGTTATCTTTATAATGTCATCACTAGTCATGCTATGAACTCCCAACATATATATCTCACTACATACAAAGCCCCCTTAATAAAATTCTCAACACAATTACTTGAGTCTTCTAGGAGGAGACCATTCGAATCCAAGCTCATCCAAAGCACGAATCCTCTGAAGAGTCATATGACAGACTTGCTTCTTTTCTCCTGGCACAACGTAATCTCTCTTTTGGAAGATACGATATTGCCCACGCTGCTTGAAGACCCAGTAAGCCAAAGGTTGGTTCTTTGGATAGGTCGATGGAACATTGCAATGCCCGTGAATCTCTTTAAACTTCTTCAACTCATTCAACCTTGTTTCCCACGGTGTTCTACTAACACGAATTGTCCATTTGAAGCCCAACTCATCCAAGCTAGCAATCCTCTCCGGAGATAAACTCGTTTGAACTCCCTTTTGAAGCTTACGCCACTCCGTACGTTGCCTATTCACAAAGGCACCAAGAGCTGGATTATGTTTGTACTTGAGGGGAACATCAACATCTCCATGTTGAGACTTGTAATCACGTAGTTCCTTAATCCAATTGTCCCAAGAGCCATTGGATTCACGGAGTGACCACTTGAAGTTAATCTTATTCAATAAACGAATCTTTTCAGCCGTCATATAGGTGCTCTTCTTCTTTGACATCCTGCGATACTGAAACCTCTGTTCATTTACCCAATATCCTAAGCTAGGGTTCTTAGTATAGATTTTGGGTACATTGGCATGTCCATTCACATTATGGAACTCTCTGAGCTCGGCATATCGATTGTCCCACGAAGTCTGAGCATCACGTGCTGTCCATGTAAAGCCAAGTTCATTCAAATCCTTGATACGCTCTGGTGTCATCGATGTTGATTTACCAGCTTGATACTTGCGATACTCAGAACGTTGACGATTTACGAACATACCAAGTGATTGATTACCTGAATACTTCAGTGGAACGTCGACATCACCGTGCTTGTCTTTGTACTCTTTCAGAACCTCAATCCATTTATCCCAACTTGAATACGAAACATTATTCGAGATTGATCCACGGAAGGTATTATTATTCGAATAAGAGCCCCAAACAAATCCCATGCTTGTCAAGATTCTAACCCTATTAGGTGTCATGGTACTTGGCCTGCTACTACTATCACGACGGCACATCTTCTGATACTCGGTACGTTGATCTGCACACCATTGATGTAGCTTTTCATAGTGTGTTCCCTTGCCATATCCTTCGGGTACATTGCAATGTCCAAACTGCATTAAGAACTGATGTAAGAGAGTGTGATGCTTACGCCAATATGCTTGTTCACTAGCATTCTCCTGCACTTGATCAGTACCACTTATTGCACGATCTGGAATTGCTTGACTCTGATGAGCTTGGTGGTAGTAAGGTGAGTAGTAAGATGGCCTGCCGCTTGATGGAAGTGCAGGCGGAAGATTCTGACCCCAAGGACCACCGCCACGAGCAAATTGCTGCGATGGTACATACGGAGGCAAGGGTGCCTGATTCCAAGGACCAGAAGGAGGTACATGATGAGCTTGAGGTGGTGGATGATGTACCGTCGGTGCTGCCAGTGTTGGACTTGACGATTCGTCACTCACGGCAGTACGGATTTGAGACGGCGAAGGCGTAATTGGTCCACCTAACATTCGATTCGTTGATGGGGTGGTTGTATGTTTACCATCATTGAGACTCTCCTCCTTGTCTTCATGTGAAGTACTAACAGCAATGGTAGTATTGTGCCGACTAGACTTGGGGATATTACCTCGAGGTGGAGAGAAACTTACTGGCGCCTCTTCTTCATCACTAGCATTCTTGGGAGTTGAATGAGATGCACCTGGTCGCCATTGCATTGGCTGCTGATCATAATATGGTGTTTCAGGCGAGCCGACCGACTTGGAAGCAACATTATAGATTGTCTGTCCTGGGCTCAAGTGTTGAGTTTGTGGTGAAGACGACGGCTTGCGAGGTGAAAGTTGACCATAACTATCATGCCGACTTGAATGGATCAACTCCATAGGAAACCTTGGTGGAGGAAGTAGACTATTACCATCACCTGTACCATTGATACTTTGTGTATTCTTGATTGTGGGTGGAGATTCAAGTAGCTTCGTCCGAGGTGTAGTCAATGGACTCATCTTGGGTAAGTTCGATGTTGATGCTCCAGTTATATGTTCAGCATAGTCAAAGGTATCACTTCCCTGTAACTGAAATGATGGACTTGGCAGAAACATCATATTATTAGCATCGGTAAAGGCAAGAGGCGATCCAGTAGGCGATGACCCTCCCATACTAAAGTTTGCTTCCTTGAGATACTCTGAGAAAGAGGCATCGTCATCTTTATACTCTTGTGATAACGAGAATTTGATTGGGAAGGGATAATCTCCGTCATCAATAGTAGGGGATCGTGTAGGATTAGATGTTGATGCTGCTACAGATGATGCCAACTTGTCGATATCATAGTCGGTATGCTGTTGATCATGAGGCAATGCCCACGATAGTCTCTTCTTGATACCAACATTGCCATTGTCAAAAGATGAGTTCTTATTACGCTTACCCAAGAACCGTGGTGGAGACTTGCGCGCTGCTGCTGCATCGGTAGTAGTAGAACTACTTGGAGGTTTGAAGATTGACTCTACATTGTCAAACTGTGGCTTATTATGAGTTGTAGTTGACTCGTCCTTCTTGATCGCCGATGGGGAGTTAGATGATGACATTGTCGTATCTCTTCTTCAATTGCAACTCAACTTCTTTAATGATAGTTTAATCGAACTCTTTATCATTAATATCCACTGTAATCAAACTCTTTGTTGTTGATAAGATGTTCGACTTATGCAAATAATGAAGTTGTGATACTTTTTTTAGTTCATTGCAAAGCAAAAATTATAGTCAGCTCATCATTGTTTATTGGTTGCAGAGCCGCCAGGCTATAACGGGGCCGAGCCTATTGAACATGTCATCTCACACATGTAACGAGGGGCTCTTTCTATCGATATGCGGCTGCACGAATATTTCTCTTCATTGTCATGGGCTCAATCTCTTTGTCATTGGTCGCCTAATTCATCGAGCTCATCGATACTCTCATTTTTTTACTCAACCTAGTACTTTGGCGATACACCCGTCAAATCCATCACTTGATGAGTGAGTGAGAGGAAGAGCAACAAGTTGATGTTATGACATTGAACTAAATCAATAGACGGTTATCATTGAATAGTGGATAGTCAGGTATGTTCATTAGGGGAGAGGATATTGACTATGTGTATGTATGTTTTACTTTTTTGTGCATATCATATGCTCATTTTGTGTGTGTTGCAATAAAGATATTTTAACATATCCCCCCATCATGGGGAGGAAGATTGATTGATGTCAAAACAACTTGAACTAAACTTGTTGCTGTATATCATTGGGTAGTGGACAGTCAAGTATGTTTATACGGGGAGAGGACATGACTATGTTTATGTGTACAATTATTTTGGCACTGCATATCTTTTGTGTATACTCACTTTTTTTGATTGCAATTACATACATAAATTACATCTACATCATATCAGAGCATCAATCGACCTTGTAATTTGGTATTAGATTGCAAACCCCAAAATGAGATTCATATTATCGGTAGTAGTTTCGGCAATTTCAATCACTTCGGTAGTAGCTTTCACACCTTCCTCGCTGCCATTAAACATCAGATCATCACAACTCTTTAGCACACCTACTGCCACTGAAGAAATAACAGGAACAGTTAAGTGGTACAATATTGAACGTGGCTTTGGCTTTATCGAACAAGATGATGGACCTGACATGTATGTGCATGCAACAGGACTTAGCTTCCAGGGACCTCTTATCGAAGATGAGCGTGTTAGCTACACGACGGAGATCGATCCTAGGACAAATAAACCGAAAGCTGTGAATGTTTCCCGATCAAGCACACCTGCAGCTCCAATTGCTGAAGAAGAACCAGTAGTTGAATCTCAGGTTGAAAAGGTAATGAAGGTAGTAAAGAACGAGTTGAGTGAAGAGGAGAAGAAACAAAAGTCAATCAAGGCTGAACAATTTCAACGAGCTAGACTCGCAGCACAATTTGCAATGCCAAAGCCAGCTGCTCCTCAACCTACTGTATCTGAAGCATCTGTAGATTATGATGCCACTGTTCGTTTGGCATATGAAGCATCTGGTTCATCAGGTGACTTTGATACGTTCAGAGTACAATACTTAGAAGAAACATCCGCCATGGTTGCCAAGAAGTATCAGGATGCTATTGCTGCTGATAATGCTACTAAGCAGGCTGCTATCGAAGCTAAAGCTGCTAAGGAAAAGGCCGCTGCCGAGGCAAAGGTAAGTTTACCATATATCATTTATACAAGTATACTTTATTACATTTTATCTCATTGGAGATTGATACGCTTTATTATCTCTCAGGCTGCACAAGAAGCCGAGCAACAACGTTTGGCTCAAGAGGCTGAAGAGAAACGACTTGCCCAAGAAGAGGCTGCTAGAATTGCCGCAGAAGAGGCAGCAAAGACCCCAGAAGCACTAGCTGCCAAGTATGGTGCGATGGATCTCGAGGAGAGGGCATTCACTATCTTATGTGTAAGAATTTTGTTGTTATTTGTCCATTATTGCTTGTGAATTCTTCTCTAACCTATGTATCACTTTTGTAACACAACCAATTAAAATGAAGGATCTTGGGATGATCGAGCTGCATCCAGACCCAGATGATCCAAACAGGGATAGAAGCAAAGACGACGAGGACATTTGAGAGCCTGGGTAGTGAGAGATACCGTATTCACTAGAGCTAGTGTGTGAGATAGTTTGAACGATTATGTAAAGTATGGCCTAGACATTTAGCTATGAACAAGAACAATACACGAGAAATGGCAGGGGATATATCCTTCTAGAGTGACGACCCTAATGATGTACTTAAAGATATTTATTAGTTTGAAATTCTTGAGAATCAATAGGATGATTAAGAAATCCTTATCTACATTTACCTCACTGATGATCTACTCCTTTTTGATGTCCCCTTCTTTGTACTCCTCTTCTTACCAGCACTTTTGGGCGAGGCTCTACCTTTATTGACTGGAGGAGGTACATAATTTGGGTCTCGTTCGGGCACGAATGTATGCGACTGACCTTTTAGGTTCCTCCGCCTCTCTGCATTACTCATGAGCTCTCCATTTACAGCCTTTTCGTCCGCTTCAAGTATACCATTTACAACATCTAATAACTGCTCGCCATCAATGAATGGCACTTTGACCACGGCTATTTGAATTAGATTGGTTTGAGAAAGAAATGTTAAGTGAGAGAATGAGAAAAGAAAACAGTATATCTGTCACCCCTCTACTTCTATGGTGTGAGCTGTCAGTTTAAATAATGTTCTATCTTCAATAAATTTCAGAACAGATCTTGGTATTTCATGTTTGGTCATCATACAGCTAGATTGGCACAAGATGCGCTCTTTTACTTACCTTCCCAGGGTTGTCTCTTTCCATTTGGATCGGAATCAAAGTCATTAGGATAGTACGGGGCGAGCGGAGATGATGGCTCGGTCATTAGCTCGCCAAGCACTGGAGGTAGAAGGTTGGCACTCTGAGGAGGTAACACTGACAGCAGTTGCGCCAGCGGAGGAAAGGGTTCAGTGTCCTCAAATGGGAACTCGCGAAAGCCATCATTATCCTTCACATCAATATCTTCATCTCCATAAAACTCGTAGAGATTTGCCATGTCGGTTGACAGTGGAGCATACAAGTGAGGGAAGTACCAACTCCAACTGCAACATCCATTATGATAATAGTTCAAGTTCCAATGCAGACCCTCGAGGTAATCGCGTGTAATGGCACGGCGATCTCTTTGTGCTTCAGCTCTTCTTGTAGCCAAAGGTGATATACCTAGTTTGGACTCATAATAGAATTCACGATATGACCGAGAGGCATCTCTAGGGTGAAGCTTCTTGAACTTCTTCTCAACCTTTGATTTGATTGTCTTATCCAAAGCTTTCATTTCTGGTGTCGATGAGGAGTCTTCATCTTCCTCATCTGCTGCAGCTTCTCCAAATACATTTGTTTCTACAACCAACCCTTGATTCGCCTCTTTAGCCATCATTGGAGTTGGTGTATCACCATACCAGCCTCCAAAAAAGTCATCTTGTTCTAATTCATTCTCGGTGCCCAATCCCCATCCTGGTTCATTCTCTTCATAGGCACGTCGACGAAAGTGTTCTTCCTCGAATACTGCCAAGTTGTAAAAGAATTGTTCCAACCTAGCAGGATGTATCTTTCCCTTATCAGTAAGGTATCCTCCCCATTCCGGTAAGAGATCAATGTAGTTGTTCAACATTAAACTCAACGCTCCATTATCAATCTCCAAATGAGGAACGTGCGGTAGAAAGTCATTACCAACAAACATACAAACAAAGATAAAGTCGTCAATGACTCTCTGTACATCATATGGAACATTCAATCGTCCCGAGTCAGCAAACTTGCGGAATTGAATCTGAAACATTTCTCTCAAGGCTGATATCTGCAGTAGCTCAAAGTCATCACGGGTATAATCCAACATATCCTTCTTCTTACGATGTTTATGCCGTCCACGACCTGCCATGACAACCGACATTTTCTCCCTCAGTAATAAGAAGTCAGGTTCATGTGTAGCAAGTCCCAACATGATCAAATCGGCATCTAATCCATATAACACGTGGGTTAGATTGGGTTGCCAATGTGGATGCGAATTGGAAGGATTCTCAGCATCATACAATGCTTTTGTCTCACGAATATAATCCATGACTTTATGTTCACCTTCACCAGGTACATCAGGGCCAGATACTACAACATCACATCCATTCTTCCATACTGGATCTGTCTTCTGTTTATATTCAATCCACTTACGCATAGCCAAGCCAAGTTTCAACATGAAATCAGTACCCGGTGTAATACAATTGGAATCAAATGCTTCAGCTTCAGGTAAACTACCATCACGAGCTAATAATTTCGCAGCCAAATCTTCAGCTTCCTTTGAGGATCGGAAACGACGTGAACGTTGTTGATTCATCTTAGCACGAGGGGCGACTCCATCAACTGCTAGATATAATACCTTCCTTGGTTGAACAATTTTGTATAACCTATCAACATATCCGAAAATCTTTTTAAACATTTCAGTTTCATCGAGGATTGTAATCTCATCTTCATTATTTCCATGTGTACATGGATGGATAATACCATTCATATCGAGATAAAAGTTATCAATTGGAGGTATTGACGAGGCCGATCCTAGCCGACGATTAAGTATGTTAGGATACTGATCTGTTAACCATCGGAACATCTTTGGTATACCAAATAGTGCTGTAGATTTTTGTTTTGTAGTAGATATGATAGATGTTGATGTGAAAAATGTATTGGAAGTGATGGGTGATGGATTTAATATTGCAACATCATGATGTATTGGTCTTGAGATTATATGAGTTTGTGGCGTTTGGAATGCAGATACATTATTGTGCGTTACCGCTGCCAACAAGGCAAGTATTGAGCATTTCATCATGGTATTATTGTGCCAGCTGACAATGGTATATTGCGCCGGAGATATTTAACCTACACCAATCACCACAGACAAGAGAGGCCGTCAAAAAATAAAGGTCGCTCAGAGGTATCCTTTATGAGAGTGTATCGAATCATCACTATCACAAATCACACTCACTCATCACCGCACAATAATAGAAGAAGAGTTGTCCCATCTCGGCGTTATTAGTCTGATCATTGCAGATATCTTATGTTATACTACTAGTACTCAAATCATTTGTTCAGAGTCTGAAAAAAGAATCGTACATTTACACTTAAAACAAACATCAAAATCAAACATCATGAAACTATCAATTATTGGCTTCTTAGCCATCACAACTTCCACCATCTCTGCCTTTAGTCCATCGAGGTCATCATCACCGAGAACATCTACAATACTAATGGGTACGGGTAATACCTTTGGACGTGTATTTCGTATCTCAACATGGGGTGAATCACATGGCGGTGGAGTGGGAGTTACACTCGATGGATGTCCTCCACGTATACCAATAACAAGAGATGAAATTCAAGTCGATTTAGATCGTAGAAGACCTGGACAGTCAAGGATTACAACACCACGAAATGAAGCCGATGCTGTAGAGATATTATCAGGACTAAATCCCGAGGACATTACCTTGGGTACGCCACTTGCAATGTTAGTTAGGAATAAAGATCAACGTAGTGGGGATTATCTTGAGAATGATATGAGTGTTGCATACCGTCCTAGTCATGCTGATGCTACCTACGATGCCAAGTATGGAGTACGGGCAATTGCAGGTGGTGGACGATCCTCTGCTCGTGAAACTATTGGTAGAGTTGCCGCGGGCGCTGTGGCACGAAAGATATTGAAAATGTACAATAATATTGAAGTATTGGCATATGTTTCCAAGGTACAAGATATTGAATGTGAGAATGTTAATGATGATACATTTACAATGGACGATGTTGATGCAAATATTGTAAGATGTCCTGATGAAGCATCTGCTGAGAAAATGTTGGAACGTATTGATGAGATCCGTAAATCTGGTAACTCCATTGGAGGTGTTGTAACTTGTGTGGCAAGGAATGTCCCCGCTGGACTTGGTTCACCGGTATTTGACAAACTCGAAGCTGACTTGGCAAAGGCATGTATGTCTATTCCTGCCGCTAAAGGGTTTGAGTCTGGTGATGGATTTGGTGGTACGTTGTTATCAGGAATAGAACATAATGATGAATTTTACATCGATCAAGAGACTGGTGCTACACGAACAAAGACAAATCGAAGTGGGGGTATTCAGGGAGGAATTAGTAATGGGGAAAACATTGTTGTTCATGTTGCTTTCAAGCCTACATCAACTATTGCCAAGGCTCAGGTAAGTAAAGACTTGAACTTGTCGTGTGTGTACTTTCTCTGTCACTGAGACATCTCTAACATCTCTAACATATGAATTCTACTATTGGACTGTAATTGAATAAATAGAATACTGTCACACGCGACGGACAAGAGGTTGAACTTCGTGGTAAAGGTCGACACGATCCATGTGTCCTGCCCCGTGCAGTGCCGATGGTAGAGGCAATGGTTGCACTAACTCTTGTTGATGCATTGATGTGCCAACAGGCTCAGTGTGAGATTTTCCCAAATGAGGCACCTTTAGAAGAGCAACCAAATCCCATGGGTACAACTGCCCATAGAGAAGGTGGACCAAAAGAAAATGTTTTAGCTGGTGACAAGCCAATTGGTTTGAGAGTCGATGAAGAGTAATTGATTAAGTAGTTTATTGTGGTATCTTTACTTGACTTAAACTAGGTGATGATTTCTGCCATATTTTAGATGTGCAGTAAGTAGGTACAATAACAGCATTTAATACCTGGTTCCATCTCTATCTTTGTGCCGCAGTGTAGATCGCGTGCTAACTCTATCAAATTATCTACGGACTTGCAAACGACCTTGTCATCAATATAGGTACGACGAATCAATCAATCTGATCTCTCAACTACACTCCTTACACACTGCCAACAGAGAATTCCCAAAACAAATAAAGTACAGAAGACAGACGATAGGAGAGACAACCAAAGAGTCCATAACAATAACAACTTTCTATATTTATTAACTAAGATACCTTAACAAATTTTACTATTGACCACTCATCTTCCTCTATTAATAATATCTCATTAGAAGAAGCAGATGAACGTTAAGATTTACCTGCGGTTGTTGTCATCATTCTCGGAGTTTGGTGGTGGTACTGTCAGGAAGCACTTGGCAATAAATTCATTCTCAACCTTTTATCCAAAAACAAATCCAACATAATATAAGGTAAGAAGTTAGAAAATATGTTGTAAAACAAACATAACACAATTCGCATTATATATAATACAAATAATACCCACCTGACGAGCAGCACTGGAAGCCATCTTTCTCATTGTCTTCTTTCTACTGGTACCCTTACGTCCACCCTTCTTAAATTTACGCATATTTTCCCTATTACGCTTACGCTTTTCTTGCTTGGCGTTAATACGACATGCCTCGAGGGAGGTGGTCGATCTAACTGCAATTGCAGGCTGTCCAATTGAGGGAGCAAATGCCTGTCGTCAAATTATGGTGGGGGCGATCGTAGGAAAATTAGAATAAGGTGGATGAGCATAAGATATGTTCAAAATTAATAATAGTATTACAAAGCCTCTCCCCAAAACCCCCCGGAGCAAAAAAAAACAATAACTCCTGTAGCTAACTATGATAATACATAGCATTCCTGCATCGAGTAATAATACCAACTACAATGGATGTAGCTAATTGCAATTCATAGAATTAATTGTCATACTTGCCAACTTTGCAAATCTCCATTATAGAATTTACCCTCCCCTCCCCACCCATCAACTCCGATTATCACATAATAAATACATTGTTTAATATCTCCTCACCTGTGTAGATACGGCAATGACCGCAAGGACGGCTAGTAGTAGTACAGATCTCAACATGGTGATGTTTGTGTGAGTTTGCTTGGTAGGTGAGCAATTTTTTGCTCATGCGTCACTCATTACACGTATAATATTTCCGCCACAACTAACTACCTACGATTCCTAAGAGTTGATAGCTCGAGGATGAAGTGATCTGCTTTCACTTCTTTAAGAGCTAGTGTTCATATATGAAGTACTAATGTCATCACATAAACATATAACTTATATTTACAAGACAACATAAAACTATTACCCCAGTGCATTACTGCTTCTTCCGCTCCAGTTCTTCGACACGTTCTTCTAGAGTTTCAATTCGGTGTGCAAGCGAATGCTCAACGGGTACTTCTATCTCCTTGAGTTGACGTACCATCTTCCTTGCCTTTTTAGGCTTACCCTGCCACACGGCAACAAATCCCAAGTTAGTTTTCAATGATGCCACATCTAATCGGTATGTCCATGGATCATCTAATGAAACAAAGGTTTCCAGTGCCCCCTCCATTTCATACTTGGCTGCATTGATGATTGGCTTGGCTTCATCTTTTTCCAGTCCTTCTGCTTCTTCCAGGTTAAGTAGTTGAAGGTTGGATACATTCCTCAGGGTGATTGGATTTGTTTCACCAAGCTCTGACTTGTAAGTTTGCAGGGCTGTATAATAAAAAGAATATAAGATAAGATCAGTCAAACGATGGCATGCAATTAACAGGTATAAAGAGGCTATACCAAGTACTTACCAAGCTTTGCATAGTTCTTAGCTTGAGCAAGATCACCTTTCTTTCTATATACACGTGACATACAGTTCCATATCTCTGCCTTAAGTAGCTCAACCGCCTTGCCTTCCAAACCTGGCTCGGATAAATCTTCAAGTGCATGCTCAAATGTCATGATTGCCTTATCACTCTGACCTGATTCAAAGTATGCCATTCCAATATGTCTCTGAACTTGCACAAGTGAGTTAAAGTCTCCCTCCTCTACACTATCCAAGGACTGCTCAAAGTAATCTAAAGCCTCCTTGATCTTGCCTTCGGAAACGGAGAGATTTCCAAGAGTCATGTATATACTCCCTCTCACGTCATCGGCCATGGATGATCGAGTTTCTGAAACTTTGTAAAGTATTTCCTTAGCCTCTTCCACCTCTCCCATCTTGATTAGCAGTAGACTTTTGTTGAATAGTGTCAAGAAGAACATCTTTGTTCGTTTCAGTGACTTGGTTTTGAGAAGCTTGTCATACAGATCCATTGCTTTCTGGTCGTCTCCTTTGGCAGAGTAGGCGTTTGCCAGATTAAGTGTGATTTCTGCCTTAAGTTGGGGGTTATGATGAGTCTCTGATCCACTAAGAGCTTGCTTAAATGAATGAACTGACTTGTCAACCTTTCCCTCGTCGAAGAATAACTTTCCAGCCGAGTTGTGAATGAGGACCAAGTCAACTGGAGAGTCAGTCATCTTATTCTGGTTCATCTTATCCAAAAGGATTGCATATTCCTTGAGTGCTCTGTCGGTATCTCCCAGAGTTTGTGATGCAGCCGCTACTGCCCACTGTGATTCAAACACTGTGTTACTCTTCCCATCGAACAAAAACTTCCTAGCATCTAGAGCTTCATTTAGATATGGCAACGCCGATTTGTGCTGCTTCTTATAAGCGAGGACACAACCCAGTTTGTGCATCGTATCACTCTTCATTTCATCATGATTGGGAAGAGTCTTGACGAAGGCTAGTTTCTTCTCGAATATGGCCTGTGCCTTGTCAATATTGCCCAGCTTAAGTTGTGTGGCAGCGGCTGTGTCCAAAGCCAACACATGATCTAAATCATCGACAATCAATTCACCTGCCATTTCATCTGATAGTTCCGAGAGTCCCAAGTATTTATTCACCGTGGTTGATGCCAAACGATGATTCCCCATTGTTACCAAAAGAGCAGCCTTCTGAATCAACGCCGAGTTGTAATCCTTGCCTCCCTGTCCCTCTGTTTTAGATATCAGAGGTAGGAGTTCATCATATTGATCCAAGGCCTCATTCCACTTCTTACACTTGGAGAAGCATATCGCTCTCATATGATAACATTGAATAAGCAACTCCATTCGTTCAGCAGGCATCATTTCCAACGAGCTAACCCCCTTGAAGAGACGTCGCACCGCATCAGATAGTGTTACCAAACTCTTAGCATAATCGTCCTTCTCCCCATATAGATATGCAATCTTAACCAACTGCTTACATGCTGGTATACACCGATTTTCCTCGTCGAGCAAATGATACACTCTACTACGATGCTCAATCGCCGCTTGATAACCACGAATTGACTCTGTTTCCATTGCCAGTAGTTTGTGGCCCTTGATACATCCTCTCAGTGCCAATTTCAGGTCATCACTAGCCACCGGTTGAGAGGATACACTTAGCGATGATGATCCTTTTGTCTGTTCAAGTTTAATCTGCTCACTTTCTTTCAATACCGCATATGCCTCCTCATATGCATCAGTGGCGACACTAATCTTATCAGCCTCCATCGCGCTATCGGCAACACGCAACATACTAGCTGCCATTTCGGAACGAAAATCGGCATTCTTCATAGATCCGCCCTCCATTAACGATGTCAGGTAATTCAATGCCGTACGATGATTATCACGTTCTAAATGTGACATGGCAATATCAAATCCCTCGGCATCTTCACCACTTAGTGATCCACGATGACTGGATGGATCACCATCGGAACTTGATTCAAATGCATCCTTTACACCTTCCTTAATATCATGCGCGACCTCGTGTATACCCTGTCCTAATGCAGTTAATCCAGCACCAATTCCTAATATATCTAGTTTCTCAGTTGCTCTTTGACGTCGTTTCCTTGCACTATCTGGTACAGCAGCTGCTTGTGTTGATGTTGCTGTATTTTTGTTGTTAGCTGCAACTGCCGCCGCGGTTGCCCCACCAGCAACACCCACACCCAACAATGCCTTGGCTTTATCGTTCCCATCCATTTGATATCTTCCCGTGGCCCGTGCCGATGGTCCTGGTCCATCTCGTGATCGTGATCGATTACTCAACTCTGGTGATTTTAACTTTTCGTTCACCCGATCTAACATTTCACTAACATTATCAGGAGCATCTTCGGGATCAATACTTTTTAATAATCGTCGTGATTCTTCATAATGATCTAATGCTAAACATTTATCAACCACGGCTGTATTTGATAAGTTACAATCACCTAACTTTTCACGCACTGCTGATATAGCCACCAATGTATCATTACTATATGATTTAGCATCATGTCCATATAATTGTATATGACAATATAATGAGTGTTCAAGATTATCTTGTGCCTTGGCATAATCACCTGTTTTTAAATATACTAAACCAATATTAAATCGAGATTTAGCATCCTTCATTAATCGTTTCGAATCATTTTTAGATGAGGCTTTTGACCGTCCAGCCGCGGAGGAGGATGTTCCTACCGATCGGCTGGTACTATCATCTGCTGATCGACCACCTGGTGAGGGAGGAACGACAGCAGATGTTGCCTTATTACTACTCTTGCCATCCCGTGCTTCCCTCGACTTTTTCGATCTACTACCTACAGATGCACTTCCCTTATTCTTCTTCTTCCTTAAAAACTTATTCCTAAAAGCACTAGATGACTTTGATATGCTAGAACTAATAGATGATTCATCACCCGACAATTCCGAGACGGAATCAGATGCATTGCCATCACCAATTTGATATGGACTTTTGGATTTACCTTTATTAAACCTTCCCATTTTCTTCCTTTTCTTTGTATTAGATTGAGTTTGTGGAGGATTGTCTTGTGTGTGCTTTGCAATTAGTTTTTGTTATCTTGTTGAAACATATATTAATTTTAATATATACGATTAACTATTAATATATACTTATTCAATTGAAATAACGTTGGGGGCTCAGGCTTGAGTTGAGCTTTTATGTGAAGTGTCTCCTGTTGCTTGAGCTCGAATCTATTAAAGTAAGACCAATTTTAGTACGCTATCAACTTAAATTGCAATACAGATCACACACAGGCTAACCCCACCAACTAATATCACTAAGCCGCTCGTGCAAAGGGAGATTATCTCTTCATATTGCCGACGGCAAATAAATTATAAAGGGGCTCAACTCACTCTTTATGTCTTAAGTAGGTATCCTGGAACTCCATTTCGTTTTGCCAGCCGTCCATGGATAGGAGGTAGGATGGACAGCGCAGGGCTAAGAAAGAAGAGTAGGGAAGTGTAGTGCCCGTATATTGCACTTGAGGAATATGCTACAGTCATATTGAAGAAGCCAAGTGCTACTGTTTGAGTGTGGCAAGATTGAAGTGCATAAAAAAAAGAGACTTAAAAAGCTTAAGCAAAGTTTATGTTTCTAAAGTTATGTATAATTTACTACCTCTAGATATACTACCTATACTTCTCATATTCTAACTTTTACATAATGAATAATGGGTTCACTCCGTCTTCTTGTTCTTCTTCTTGCTTTTATGTCTTCAATTTCTTTCTTTATTGTGAAGTATTCTTTAGAAAACTTGTAAGTATGCTCGAGTTGTTTATTAAGATGTTCTATCCTTTGCGGATACTCGTCGTTTACACTATCAAACAACTTTGATGCCATGTCGTCATAATCTCTCACCTCGTAGTTATTTACTTTATCAGGAAGTGAGCGTCTACGAGGAGAAAGTGGTGATGAAGAAGATAACTTCTTTGACGATGTTTTTTCAATTCTACTTTCAAACCATAATGACGAATATTTATCTTCCCAAGTTGCTTGAGAATCTATTGTTTCTTCTGAGCATTTGGTAATTGGTTGTGAAGATGTTAGCGGAGGTCTCGGTATGTTGAAATGTTTTGTTTTACTAGTACTACTCTTTCTACTCAATGGAGGCGTAGATATTGATGATGAAAATGATCTATCAATATCCGATGGTGTTTCATGAACATTATTGATACTACTACTACCGCAACTGCCTGTGAAACTTCTAAACATATATTGATCCTCTAGTAAACAATTAAGGTCTTCTTCTGCTGTATCAAGCATTGGTTTAAGATGACGGTATTCTGGACTGCCTTTATCAAATGCATTAACCGCTCTTGTTAATCCTTTTATCTCTGCTTTGAGACTTTTGATGCTCTTCTTCTCGTACTCCGCAGATAGTATTGATGATTTTGGGGAGAGTGCTGTGGGTGAGGAGTTCATATTGTTTAATATTATTGTGATTCTGCTATATACCTTGATATAATATGTTATGTATACAATGATATGATATGATATAATTAAGAGATATTTGTATATCTCCAATTAATGTTTAGACTTGATTCGTTTATTTTGATAATATTGATTTATTGATTAGTAATACCTTGAATTGTAGAAGATAATTATTAGAGAGTTCTGTGTCTGTAGTTTATGTGTTGATGTTGATGATCGATTGAATACTCTATTGCGAGATTAATATTGCAATACCCAAGAGAGAGATTAATACTACTACTATGCTCTTAAAGGACAGTTATGCCCATATATACCATTAGATCGTCTCAAATTTAGAGACGTCAGAGCACATGGATGGTGGACTCTGGACTACTCTCAATACTCCGCTCTGGCAACTCTTTTTGAATGAAACACGGTATTCAGGTCTCACTAGAGAGAGAAAGAGTCTTTCTACTACAGTCGACAGTCGCTTACTGCTTACCAGTAAGAAGAAGCCTCTCTCATTACTTTGGAATATGTATATACAGTTACAATTCTCTGCAATGTTTAGATTTGAGGCAGTGTTTATATATGAGACCACCATACTACTTCTAAACAAACACACATCTAATATCAAGTATGTAGAGACGATCAGTACAGGTCTCTGTCTCCGTGTATTGAACTTGAACGAATTCCATTCTTTTCCTTTTCGACATCTTCAATTCTAATGCCATATCCCAGTGCAAACAGCTTTCTTCGCAAATCCCTTTCAACACGCTGATTCCATCTTTTGTTTGGATTGTCCTTCCTTTCAATAACATCTACCTTACAAGATGCATCCAGTAGTAAGCTTAATAGTGGAGAACAACTGTCGATACTTTGTGGACGATTTGATTGCTCACATATCCGATCAAACATCTGATTCACCATCTCGTATGAAAGCCGCGTAGATATTAATAGGTTGGCCACTTGCTCCTCAGTATTTATCAACTGCTGTTTACTCTTTGCTTCACTCTCACTGTCGTCACCAAATCTTTCAGTATTTGATCCATGGAAGAGTAATGCATCTATCAACGAGTCAACTTTCGCACGTTCTTTTCTAATCATTTCCTCTTTCTCAAGAATCAGCTGTTGTTGAATCATTGACGCTTCTGCTCGCAATTTCTTTGCCTCGTCGAGCAGGGCTAACGCATCCTTGGGTGGAGTTGTAGCTAGTTTCTCATCCAATCTAGTATCTTCGCTACTAAAGAGGAGAGTTGTTGATTGCTTCCGCTTTCTACTGGACATACCAATATAATTAAAGGCATTGCTTACTCCCAGTAGTAATGGTAACAAACAGATTGTTGCAAGAATAGTAACCGATACTGATGATGATGATGGAGAACGATGTCGTCTTCTCTCGTGTTTACTTCTCTTCTTTTCATGACGCCTAGTGGATGATCTATGTTTACTAGATTCTTTTCTTCGATGACGTCTACTACCAGTACTATCACTGTCATTTGATGAATGAGACGAAGTAGATGATTCATCAGAGGAATAATATCTACTCCTCTTCCTGCGGCGTTTATGATGACTTTTATGCTTCTTCTTCTTTCTATGCTTTCGATCATCTTTACGGCGTCTTTTCTTGTCTCGATTATCCCTTTGTTCATCTGATGAAGTCTTTTGTGATACTTCTAATTTTTGGGCAACGGTGGAATTAGGGACAGGTTCGCATTTAGCAGGAGGTTGAGGGGCTGCTGTTGGTATTGAAGATGTCATATTAAAAGGGTTCCATTCAGCCTCACATTCTCTATCGCCTTTTGAATGACCCCATTTCCCACACTTTAAACACTTGACATTTCGAATCTGACTTCCAAAAGGCTTAAAGACAAGAGAAGAAGTTGCAGCATCGGTCTCCTTCTCATCGTCTCCACCTTTGCCTTTCTCAAGTGCAACTGGTGCCCCTTTCAGCATCGGAAACCTTTCCATTTGTTGTGCAAGTGTAAGTCCAGATCCAGAATTGATACCCCTCCCTACAGCTTTTTCCAGTTTGGTTCTATTATCTGGCTTGAAATCTTTCTCATCTTCTGTTTTAGATTCTTCTTCACCATCTCCTTTTAGTGCTGCTTCTCCTGCTGTCATAGACTGTGGTCCATTATCAGATTTTTCTGTTTCTGTTGGTATGCCCTTTGCCAACATGGCTCGAAAGGCAGCCGCTGCATCATCATCACCCGGTTGTCTTTCATATAATGATGTCTCCCCATCTTGATTTTTTTGATGTTTACCATTATTATTATAATCCTCTTCTTCATCATCGCCACCGCCCTTTTTTCTTTCCAATCCAGGCACTTTTCCTGCATCATACATGAAACTTAATGCCTTCCGTCCACCGCCCTCTTCACCACCCACTACACGTGCCAAATCTTCCTCTTCTCTTTCACGTTTTAATTGTGCATCTCTTTCACTAATACGTCGTTTCTCAGTCTCTGCATTCTGACGTGCCTCCCATACTTCACGTTGATTCCTCCAATTAGCTGGGTTGAAACTTTTCTTTGTTAGAAAGGCTAATCCACCACCCATATTGTATGTTTAATTTGATATAGGTAATATCGTTTGTTAATTTTGATGTACTGATAAAAGTTGGTATATATACTAGTTGAATGAGATTATCTCTCAAAAGATGTTACTTTGCAGCTAAAGACCACAACAATAATGTACTAGAACGATAAAAAGCTGATATACTATATACTACTGTCGAATTGCTATTGTAAATAAAATATCCTCAATGTAAGAATTTTGATACACTTTGTGTGGTTAGTTGGATGAGTTATAATATCTCAATCAAATTTTAGCTCTACGACACACCTCGAAGATTATATGCTATTGCAGTACTGAATAGTACTGTTTGTAGAGCACAAGTATTTAGAAGCATATAATAGAACCACCAGCCCTAGTAATCAGCAACAAACTGCAAAAAGTCAGTAGAGTCTGATTTGGCCCGGCAGAGGTATCCTTCACCAAACTAAAAATAAATGAACTGCTCACATTAGTTGCTGCAATCATTGCAATCATATTAGATATATAAATGCCCGACCAATCAACACAGACTCCTGAGAAGAAGTCCAGTAATAATATGTCAAGCAGACCTGCCACCAGTAGTGCAGCCGAAGACGATATCTCGTCAACAACAGCAGTAGTAGGCTTATCAAAAATTAATCGAACATCTGGTGATTCAACTACAAAACAAAACTTACCACGGTTTAGTGATCATGGCGAGTTTGGTTTCTATGATGGTGAACTACTAACGAAACCAAATAGTAGTGGTGAACAAATACGTCATGGTTACGGCACAATGATATATGATAGTGGCAATACATACAAAGGTAATTTCGTAGATAATAAATTTCATGGAAATAATGGTACATATCATTGGCATGATGGTGATGAACAACAAGGTAGTTGGTATGAGGGGAAACGACATGGAAATAGTATATTCAAATGTGCCGTTGATGGTTCAGTTGAATATTTAGTTTATGAACACGACAAGGCAATTGGTGAAGGCGTGTTATGGTCAGCGGATAGACAAACTGCACATAAGATGATAGATGGTGTAAAGGATCATGAGATTTCATTGGATAAAGCTGAAAAGTTTGCTAAAGAAATCTTTGGTTTGGATGTTCCTGAACCTAGTACAGTTGTAGTTCCATCCGAGTCTCAGTTGGTCGATGTACCGCCACCTACATCCAAAAGTATTGGATTGCTAGGAAGACTATTCTCTAGCAGAAAAGCTGGTCAAGATGGTACACTGTTCTTTAAAGATTATGGTGAATGGGGATCATATGACGGTATAGTGAACGATGCAGGAGATCGTCAAGGTTATGGAAAGATGACGTACGATTCTGGTAACTACTATGAGGGTAATTTTGTCAATGATAAATTTCATGGTGATAAAGGAGTCTACCATTGGCAAGACGGTGATGAGTATTCAGGAGGATGGAAAGACGGTGAAAGACATGGTATTGGTTCATTCACTCAAAAGGATGGTACAGTGGAATATTCAATGTATGACAGTGGTCTTGTAAAGGGTGACGGAGTATCTTGGAGTGCTGATCGAAAGACAGCTCACAAACTTGTTGACGGTGAGAAGAAGATTGAAATGCTTACTGAAGAAGCTGAAACATTTGCAAGGGAGAAGTTTAACCTTCCTGTGCCAGAGCCAGCTTCCACATTAGCTTCTGTAACCGATTCAACTACAGGTATTACATCAAGCAAGAGCATAGGATTGTTGGGTCGATTATTCTCTTCAAGAAAGGTAGGAGCTGATGGAACATTGTTTGTGAAAGACTATGGAGACTGGGGGTCTTATGCTGGAGATTTGGATGATAATGGCAAGCGTCAAGGAAGAGGAAAGATGACGTATGATTCTGGCAATTACTATGACGGAAACTTCAAGGATGATAAGTTTCATGGAGAGAATGGGGTCTACCACTGGCAAGATGGAGACGAATACAACGGTTCTTGGAAAAATGGAGAGAGAAATGGCATTGGCTCATTCACGAAAGCGGATGGCACTGTTGAGTATGCAACCTATAAAAATGGTGACATGAAAGGTGAAGGTATTTCTTGGAGTGCTGATCGAAAGACGGCACATAAAATGATTGACGGTGAGAAAAAGATTGAACTGTTGTTAGAAGAGGCTGAGACTTTATCCAAAGAAAAGTTTAAGCTACCAATCCCAGAGGTTTCATCTACAACAACTGAAGAATCTACTGCAGAAGCAGTAACTGTGCCTAATAACAATAAGCAAGGCTTGCTTGGAAGGTTGTTTGCCAAACAAAAGGTAGGAGCTGATGGAAAGATGCTATATAAGGACTACGGCGAATGGGGATCATATGATGGAGATGTTGATTCGGACGGAAATCGTACCGGTAGAGGCAAGATGACATACAATTCGGGTAACTACTATGAAGGAGGTTTTGTTGATAACAAGTTTCATGGTGAGAATGGTGTTTTATCACTGGCAAGATGGCGATGAATACTCAGGTGGATGGAAAGACGGTGAAAGAAATGGTATAGGATCGTTTACACAAGCTAATGGTTCAGTGGAATATTCACTATATAAAAATGGTGACAATATAGGAGATGGTTTGTCATGGAGCGCAGACAGAAAGACAGCTCACAAACTTGTTGATGGAGCAAAGAAGAATGAGATTTCATTGGCCATGGCTGAAAAGATTGCAAAAGACACGTTTGACTTGCCGGTGCCTTCTTCTTCTGCATCGACCCCATTACAAGAATCGGCAGCTGTTTCAACATCCAGCAAGAACACAACTAGCTTCTTGGGAAGATTATTCTCTAGAAGAGTTGACAAGGACGGGAAGCCCATGTATAAGGATTATGGAGACTGGGGATCTTACGAGGGAGTTGTTGATGAAAATGGTAAGCGTCAAGGTGAGGGAGAAATGAATTATACCAGTGGTAATTACTACAAAGGGGGCTTCATGGACGATAAATTTCATGGTGATAAAGGTGTGTATCATTGGCAAGATGGAGATAAGTATGATGGCTCTTGGAAAAATGGAGAGAGGAATGGTATTGGAATGTTCACTAAGGCAGATGGAAGTACAGAGTATGCAATATATGAGGAGGGTGCTGCTACAGATGGTATTTGGTTTAGTGCAGATCGCAAAACTGCATATTCTGTGGTAGATGGAGAGAAGAAGATTGAATTATTGTTAGAAGAGGCTGAGACTTTATCCAAAGAAAAGTTCAACCTTCCTATACCCGAGGTTGTTGTAGATGAGGCCAAATCTATACAAACAGCTCCCAAGCAAGGTTTCTTTCGGTCTTTGTTTTCTAAAAGAAAGGTAGGACCTGATGGAAAGATTTTATACAAAGACTACGGCGAATGGGGCTCGTATGAAGGAGATGTTGATTTGGAAGGAAATCGCACGGGAAGAGGAAATATGACTTATGATAGTGGCAACTATTATGAAGGTGGTTTTGTGAATGATATGTTTCACGGTGATAATGGAGTCTACCACTGGCAAGACGGAGATGAATACAATGGCTCTTGGAAAGATGGAGAGAGAAACGGCATCGGCTCGTTTACACAATCAAACGGATCAGTGGAATACTCCATGTATGAGAAAGGCAATTCAATTGGAGAGGGTGTCACATGGAGTACTGATAGAAAGACAGCGCATAAAATGAATGGCGATAAGAAAGAAATTGAGATTTCATTGGCTGTTGCTGAACAATTTGCTAAAGACAAGTTTAGCTTGCCTGTTCCTGGACCTTTTGAGCCAACCATTACTCAGCCAGAACCCAAATCATGGATCTCGGGAAGATTATTCTTGTCAAAAACAAACGATACTTCTGAAAGTAAGAAGGAAGGACCACGCTTTGTTGATCATGGTGATAGTGGAATATACTATGAGGGTACGCTAGTAGACGGATTACGCCAAGGGGAAGGTAAAATGGTAAGTTTCGTATTACTATTGTCACCTTTATTGTTGCTACATGTCTAACTTCCAAAACTTTATACAGTCATATGATAGCGGTAACTCATATGAAGGAGACTTTGCGAATGATAAATATGATGGCAATAGAGGTCTTTACCGATGGAAAGATGGTACAGAATATGAAGGATCGTGGAAAGATGGGGTCTTCCACGGTATCGGAATCTTTCGATCACCAGGTGTGGGGGTTGACTATGCATTATATGATCAGGGCAAGGCTGTCGGGGTTGGCATCCTTTGGAGTGAAGACTATATTAAAGCTTATTATACTTTAGATGGCATGAAATGTGGTGGAGAAATGCCTTTAGCTGATGCTACCAAGTTGGCAAAGAGCAAGTTTAACCTGCCACCACCTACATCCAAGCGTCCATCCAAAAGTATAGGATTGTTGGGTCGATTGTTCTCCTCAAGAAAAGTAGGAGCTGATGGGAAGATTCAATTCAAAGACTATGGTGATTGGGGAACGTATGATGGCGAACTTAATGAAGCAGGGGACCGACATGGACAAGGAAAGATGACATATGATTCTGGTAATTTCTATGAAGGCGGTTTTGTTAACAATAAGTTTCATGGCGATAGTGGAATCTATCACTGGTCAGATGGAGACGAATACAAAGGCTCTTGGAAGGATGGCGAAAGACATGGCGTCGGTCTCTTCAAAAACGCTGACAGCTCTTTAGAGTATTCAATGTATGAAGCAGGAGAAGGTAAAGGAGACGGTGTAAAGTTGAGTTCAGATCGCAAAACAGCACATAAGCTTGTTGATGGTGAACCAACAACAGAAATATTGATAGAAGAGGCTGCGGCTTTGATCAAAGAGAAGTTTACTGTTTAATGTCAGATATATGTAAGAAGAAGTTGTAGTCTTTATCTATCATCTATCTCTCAGAGATTTGTTTTCTACCTCCATCTCTATCTTTCAGTAGTGCGGCATCAATCAAACTTATATTCTTTAATGCATTCTGGATATGTTTGTCAATCTCTGCAGAGTCGTCATCACCAAAAAACACTTGTGAGCTTGACGAATCTTGAACCTTACTGCTTTCTTCTAAGTTCGCCCTAAAAATATACAAGGCCTCTTTGAAGCACGTCAAGGCCTTTGTAAAATCACGCAGTGGTCCTCCGTTCACGGCACCTAATGCCATTAGCTCATGTGCGACTTCAAGGTGATGGTCTCCTCCAAACTTCCTTTTGATTGCAAGTGATGCAGTGTGATGCTGCTCAGCTAATCTTTCCTGGCCAATGTGAGATAAGGCATTAGCAAGGTTGCTCCGTATCGCAGCCTCTACTGATGTTGCACTTTTCATATCATCATACTCAACAATTCGAGCATCAGGAATAGTGGCAGGTAAAACGCTACGCTGTGAATTGTCATCTTGACTATTCCATCTTCTGAAGTAGGTATGTGAATTCAGAGCTTGTTCATATGTTTCTGCGGCATCATCATAGAGCTTGGCGTGCATGAAAGTATCTGCAATCATTAGCTGAATGTCTACGATCTTATTCCGTTGCTCGTCAGAACTTGGTCCATCTATAATTTGATCATTATTATTAGACTCGTGAATAATCTCAAGTGATATTTTGGCTATATCTAATGCTGATTGAAACTTCTCAATAGCTTGTGGGTATTGGCCTCGCTGTCTTAGCAGCTCGCCCATATTAGAACGAACACTAACAAGTGAAGCTAAGTGATGTGGAAGTACTTGTTCAAGTATCTCTTTTGTCAATATAGTAGAAGAACCGTCACCCTGAAAATCAATAATGTCAATATATACAAGAAGGTAATTCCTCTCTGCCTCTTGAAATCCTGAAAGAGCTCTCTCCCATTGTACTTCGCCACCTTTCATAACTTCTAAAGAAGCAATGCCATTATATGAGAGACCCAACTCATAGTAGATATCTCTGTTGATAGCAGCGTCGCCAGCTTCGTCTAATATTTGTTGTTTGTTTTTAAGAGACTCTTCGTACCATTGATATGCTTCATCAAACTCTCCAAGTCTTGCATGAATAGCTCCCAATGAATGCATACATTTTGCAATCATTAGTTGTGTGTCAGCATTATCATCATTATTATCACTTGTATTATTCATTAATGTTTGCAAAGCATTCAAGTACATTTCTTGGCTATCTTGCATATGACCAAGTCGATAGTGCAATTCTCCTATATTCATATAACTTTTTGCATATAATATAGTACACTGATCATCAATTGACTCATGACAAAGTTGTGCTTCATTCAATTGCTTTAAACGTCTATCATATGGAGTATCTAATGTTGTATTCTCATCTTCCAAAGACGATATTGAATGTGCTGACAATTCAGCCCTTGCTATTTCTTTAATTGATTCATGAGTTCTCTGTTTTTCTTCATCAGATTCAATAACTTGTGCATCTTGTATAATTTGATTGCTGCTATTCGTTGGTGGTGATGGGGGATTATATGTATGTTGCTGTGGTGTAGTCTCTTTTTCCTTTTTACCATCAAGAGATAGGCCATGAAATGATGTATCTGTAGAAGTATCTGATACTGCCGAGAAAGCATGGAGTTGTTGAAGCCAGTAGTTGTGTTGATGTTGGTGTATATTATGATGGTTGTTAGAAGATGCTTGTTGCATTAAACGCCATCTATTGACAAATTGTCGTCCTCTTACAACTGCAATGGAACGCATACTTACTAGGAAGTGTTGGTTTTATATGAATGTAAACTAATAGCAATCCAGCAAAACGAATACTAATGGGCCTCCTTTCCCCTACCAATGTATATCAAGCACTACCAACAACAAGGTGTGGGGTAGAGAAAATAAAGATACCGCTTGCCGGCAAAAGCCGGCTCATCTTTAAAAACGGCTTATTGTCATTGAGTTTGTTGTTGGCGCAGCTCCATCTATAAGTATTAGCAACGGGCCACGACATATATATCTATCAGAGTCGGTGTTCCGTGCCATCGTCCGTATAACAACTGAGATATTCTTATTGTTGCGCGGTTTGCATCCAAACTAAAATCCTTAGTGACTTATAGTAATACGGTACAACAGATACAACAAAGGTACACCACATACTTTTAAAATGGGTAGAGGATCAACAGCACGAGCAAACAATCGTTCTTCCTCGCGATATCAAGCTCCAACCCAATTCGATCCACAATATTCACCAAATATTAAACGAAGTCTATCAAAAAATGATGTAGAATTAGCAGCCTTAACTAAGTTACATATCGCGTTGCGTACATTAAAATCTGCAATAATTGATGAATTTGGTGATGAGGTATTAGTTGAGTGTGTATTAAATGAGAAGAAGGAATTATTGGCATTGGCTGGTTCTAGTAAAAATGGTGGTGGTGATAAAAGTAAGAAAATTAATGATGGTACACCTGCCACTGCCTCAGATGATGATGTGTTTACCAGTATTATTGATACCTTAGATGAAACACAACAAAAACGTTTACGTCAATTATCAACAGCATTCTTATTAAGGATGAAATTACGTCGTCGTTTATTAAACCGTTTAGCACGTCGATTACATCGTGTGGCACACGTAGTAGATGGTGGTATACAAATTACTGCACCATTACCACCCACGTATGGTGATGCGGTACGGACGTACATTACTGAGGAAAGTGAGAAGAGTGGTGTGGCATTAAAGGTTTTGGGTACATTTGATGATGTGAAATTAATCCGGGAAAGTGATGTTAAGGAGTTTGTTAATAAGGAGGATGAACGGAAGGAGATTATGGCCAAGTTAAGTGAACAGAGGATGAAACGGTTAGGAATTGAAGGAGTGGATGGAGATGATGATTCCATGAATGTTGAACCCAAAAGTGACCTAGATCTTCTGCTTAAATGTGATGAAGAGGACAAGCCATTGTTGGATAAGTTGGTGACGTATGAGCCTGGATACGACAAGGTTTATTCAACTGGTCCACCGCCTCTACCAGCCGTTTCCTCATCATCGCCATCCAAGAAGTCCAAATCGTCACCATCAAAGTCGAAAGGTAAGGACAAGAACAAGAGTAGTTCGGTTGTTGTTGACAAGGCTCCATCGTCTCCGTCATCTGCAACTTCCACAAAGGATGTTTCCTCTCCAAGTGGTAGCAAACAGAGTTCTACAGCTGCATCCAAGGAAGATCAAATCAACATCACGAAGCCAATCGCATCCACCACTGATGATCATGAGGTAGATGAAGAGGGTGAATTCGTTCAAACTCAAGACGGTATTATGAAACGACTTACATTCTCTATCCACGGAGGGCAATCGCAACGTGCGATGCATCCAGGTGACCGTGTATCGGAATGGAAACGTTGGACGAAAGAAATGTGTGATAGGATTCCCGATCAGGTCACATATGACGAATTGGGCGTTGGAGGAGTTGGAATGGTATTTGATTTGGAGGGTAGGGTTAAGAGGAAGCGTGATGATGGTAGTGAGAAGGCAGTAGCTGCGCCGCGTGAGGAAGATAATCGTGGAAAGGGCAAGGTGTTGAAAAGGAATAATAGTCCAGAAAAGGCCAAGGATAATGAGGATGATAATAATAGTAAGGAAGAAGATGTAACCATGGGTGATGCTGCAAATGATCCAAAAGAGGCCAAGTCGAAAGAAAAGAAGGAGGAAGAAGAAGAAGAAACAGATAAGAAGGATGAATCCAAGGTCTCTACCAAGACTTTCTCAGTTACACCTATTCCTTCATTCCACTACATGGACCTCAGACGCATTAGCAACCACCAAGCGGAGCTCGTTCAGGTGTGCAACCAGCAATCTTCTGCAGAGATTATCGCTAAGGCTCAAGTTGTGTATGATGAAGCCTATGCTCTTTCAGTTCAGCTGCAGAAAGACATTGCAGCAGGTAAAGGGGAATCTCAAAAGATGCACGTAGAGCATAAGCAAGCCTTGGATGCTATTGCTAATTCGAGTCGAATGCAAGCAGCCGACGCTAGGACTCACTGGACTTCGAGGCAGGCCAAGTTGAATCAAATGAAGGAGGAGTTAGGGGAAGAACAGGCATTTGTTAAAAACGTGTGTAATGATGTGCTACAGGATCTTAAAGATCGAGTATGCATCCGCGTGCCTGATATGAATGAGCAGATCCATTCAGGATTGGGCTCTAAGAGGTTGGAAATGGAGGCAACCAAGGCTCGGACTAATGATGATGCCAACAGAGACTCTGCCGCAAATGTCTTGGGCCACATGATCGACACAGTTGAGCGTCGGCATAATGACATGTTGGCAGATTATGATAAGTTTGTGCAACCCAAAATATCGGACGATCGTTCTACCATTGCTGACCCAAAAACTGGTCAGACAGTGGAACAACAGCTGAAAGTACAGAGGGAGAAAATGGCTGCTAAGATTCAAAAGTTGGAAGCGGATTTCGCCGATGCCGAAAAGAAGAGAGGTGCAGCATGGCAAGCCTTGACTCAGGCCAAGTCAAGTGCCGGCCAAATGACAAAGCAGCAGTCACGCAGTCGCAAGAGTACGTCATCATCCTCCTATACTGCAGCAAGACAATATCCCGTTCAACAACAACAGCAACAACAAATGTTGCAGCAGCAACAGCAGCAGATGATGATGATGCAGAGACAGCAGATGATGCAGCAACAGATGAGACAGCAGGCGGCTTATCAACAACAGCACCAACTCCAGCCTACACGTCAACCCACTGCTGAAGAGATCAATGTTTTAATGGGATTGGGTTACCAGCGCCATTCTATCATGACTATGACTCCTCAACAAATTCAGTATTACATACAATCAAACAACCAGAGGTCTGAACAGGGATACTTACAACGCCAATACCAAACCCAAATGGGATCTCAACCAGTTTCCCGAAGTAATAATGTACAACCAGCCGCCAGTGCACAACCTAGTGCCGCCGCCGCTGCTGCTGTAGAATCAAGTGCCACTTCAGTTGCTGGCAGTCAAGGTAGTGTTGGTGCTGATGGAGAACCGAAGAAGAAGACTGCAAGGGATGTATACGGCGACAAGTACTCTAGTGCCAACGTAAAGGCGAGACATAACCCTGACGGCTCTGTAATCCCCGCATCTGCTCCAAAGATGTTATCAGACGGAAGTTTCGCAAAACCTTCAGGACGGCAGAGAAAAGGATGTGACTGGGACAGTGTGCGCGGTGTGTGGGTACCGATCCCTAATTACCAAGATGTTGGTGGCAGCAGTAAGGGAGGAGGGGGTGATCAGATTTAAGGGGGATACTGGGATGTGATGAGATGATGAGAGTACAACAGGAAATCACATGTTTATATTCGTTTTGGAAAGTGTGTTAAGGACATATGAAGAGATGGGAAGATAAAGTAAGAGATATTATTGAACTGGGATAGGATATATATAATATGTGTGTGTACATATATATATATATAAGTAGTCTAGTGTTTGTGTGTTGTTGAGGCGCCAGCAAGCACCGACTACTGAAGGTAAAGGAAGATTCTAATCGCAACATCTTCTTAGAAGTTTCCCCGAGAGCCAAAGAAGTTTCGACATACATAAGTTAACACCAATTATAACACCGAGTAATAGTCAATATTATGTGGGGACTTATATTAATACTTATATTATAGTACAACTCCACCTTATTAATAATAATTAGCGTGGTGTTTGCAACAAACTTCAGAGGAAGTATAATAAATTATTAGACACCACACAGATTGTCATTTATTGTCATTGCTACAACAATACATACCAACATATTATCTGATATAATATTTGAGAATGGACACTGCAACATCCGAAAGTACCTTCTTTGTAGAGCAAGAAGAAGTATTTAATTTGATTGATATCATTTCCTCCTCATCGATATCAATAGAAGATAATACATCATCTACACAGCAACAACAAACAACAACACCAAAAGATGAAGCTCTCTTCAAACTTCGGAGTATATTGGATAGATATTTAGAATGCCCTACACTGCTTGATCCGTACCTGGAGACAATGGTACAAAAATTGAGTTTACCAGCACGTTCTATTGTACATGAATTATATCTATCGCTGACGACGACGACAACAGTAGTAGTTGTGGAAGAAGGTGAATGTTGTACTCAAAATAGTACTAGTAATGTTGCTGAGAAACTCAATACACTGATGCATTTGTTATCAGCAATATATGCCATATCAAAAGTACGTGGCCGTAAGTATATACAACGATTAATGCCACACGAGGCTGCTGATACAGAGCCAGTATTGGTTGTTTTGAGATGGTTTGGATGGATAGAAAGTCAGGAGAGAGTGTCGTCAACATCAGTGGATCATGGGATGCCTAATGAAATCATACAATTCCAGAAACAATACCAAAAGAAAAAGGATAACGCCGAAGCAAAGGTTTGGGAATCAGTATATTCACTCCTTTTGTGGTTGGGTATTATTAGTTTAGTTCCTTTTGATTTGAATACTATCGATTCATCCATTGAGCCGCAAGATGAAGGCATCAATAATAACAACACAACAAATACAATGACATTGGTACAATCCATCCTTACAACCTCCTCATCTCACTTGTCAGACTATGGTGCAACTCGTGAAACTGCAGCAGCGTGTTTAGCTTCGTTGTTATCTCGTCCTGATCTAGAACAGTCGGAACTTGAAGGCTTTGTGAATTGGTCGGCGCATATATTATATTGGTTTCGTACCGGAAAGATGTATTGTGCAGATGAAATGCCGGATCAATCCTCTTCTTCTTTGCTATTACCAATACCAAAAGAAGCTCCATCTGTCTTTCTTGTAATGGGTGTACTTCAAACACTTTCGGCTATATTCAAGACTGGTCATCGATCCAATCTCCTATCTACACAACAGAAACTACGGGGAATTGAATTTCTTTGGGAACAATCAATACTGGTGGCAGAAGGACGAGTAGGAGGATCTTTGATATTGAGAAAGTTATTAGTAAAACTATTTGCAAGAATCGGTTGCGCATATCTGCCTCCAAGAGTTGCTAGTTGGAGGTATCAGAGAGGTAAAAGATCATTAGTTGAAAACTTGTTGAAGGGTAATGATGGATCAAAATCATCTACAACTGTGAATATTGACGAGCTGAAAGCAAGCTGTAATGACAACCAACTTGATTCCTCTGCACAAATATTTCAAATCCCAGACCAAGTAGAAGATGCAATGGATCAACTCTTACGCTCTTTGACTGATTCTGCAACCGTAGTTCGTTGGTCTGCTGCCAAAGGTATTGGTCGACTCACTGAACGTCTTCCTGCTATTTGTGCTGATGATGTACTTGACGCACTTCTTCAGTTATGCATTGATAATACTGATCGAGATCAAGCATGGCATGGAGCTTGTCTTGCATTGGCAGAGCTGGCTCGGCGGGGATTACTATTACCTGCACGATTAGGTGAAGTAGTTCCGATTGTTGTTCAAGCAATTGGGTATGATGTTCGTCGAGGAAATCACTCTGTAGGGACACATGTCAGAGATGCAAGTTGTTACGTATGCTGGGCTTTTGCGAGAGCTTATTCGCCCACGGTTCTCAAACCATACGTTAGAGCATTAAGTGTGGCTCTTGTTTTGACAAGTTTGTTTGATAGAGAGGTAAACTGTCGAAGAGCAGCATCTGCAGCCTTCCAGGAATCAGTGGGAAGACAAGGGGCGGATAACTTCCCACATGGCATAGCGATTTTGACAACTGCAGACTACTACTCGCTAGGGAATCGAAGTGATTCATTTCTAACACTTGCACTTGATATTGCCAAGTTTGAGGAATATCAAACACAAATCATTCGGCATTTAGCTGATGTCAAGCTACTTCATTGGGATATTGAAATTCGATCACTTTCTTCCCGATCGCTTGCTTGTGTCTCCAAACTAAACCCTTCCTATAGTGCTACAAATGTCTTATCAAAGCTCTTAGAACAGTGCTTTAGCGATGACCTAGTCGTTAGACATGGCTCTCTTCTTGGTGTTGCAGAGATAGTGGCATTTGGAGAAGCTAATCAAGTTGATGTATTAAATGCTGACATCAAATCATTGATAGCAGAGCTAGTGCCCTCAATTGAAAAGGCAAGGCTTTATCGAGGTAGAGGTGGAGAGATTATGCGATCTGCAGCTTGTCGCATGATTGAGTGTATTTCTCTTGCACGTATTCCCTTGACCGTTAAGCAACAAGTAAGTCTGATTATCGTGATTCATGTTTGTTTTCGACTCACTTTATATTTAGATCACTCACCTTGTGTATGACTCTTGCACTAACACAGGTCCGCCTTTTGGACTCAGTTGATGCCTGCCTTGTTCATCCAAAAGAAGATATACAAAAAAGTGCTGCCAAGGCACTCAATGCCCTTCTTACATATTACTTTCCAGTGAGTGTAAAGGGCCCATCATCAAGACTGCAATCTCGTGTTGTTGATAAATACATATCAATTGTTCAAATGGAAGATAATCCTGCAGCAACCAGGGGGTTCTCTTTAGCTCTTGGTAGTCTTCCTGCCAAGCTTCTTGCACCCAACTGTCAAGTACTAGACTCTATTATCAACTGCTTATGTATTGCCTCAAAGAGAACAACTTTAGTCGGTGGGGAAGGTGATGCAGAGACAAGACGAAATGCTATCGTTTCACTTGTAAACGTGTGCACAACAGTCGGTATTGGCAAGACATCATCTTCTCAAGTGGTTGCATTGCCTCCAATCTATCGATTGGAGAGGAAACAAACCGATCAGGTATTTAGTGCACTTCTTGAAGCAATGGAGGACTACAATACTGACAGAAGAGGCGATGTTGGCTCGTGGTCAAGAATTGCAGCAATGGATGGGCTTGAATCCCTTTCATATCTGTCAATCAAGGCAACGACTACGTTTCCCTATTCTCGTGGAGATCTAACTTCTTCGGAAACTCCTGTTTATGTACCAGCATTTCAGAAACGCCTTGACTTTCTTCCAACGCCTTTGGAGAATGTAGACTCGTTGTCAAAATCACATAAAGAGGAACGTACGATATTCTTTGATGAGCAACTGTGTAGCTCAGTATTATGTGCACTAATGAAACAGCTCGCTGAAAAGCTTGATACTGTTCGTTGCAAAGCTGGAGAATGCCTTGAAAGACTGCTCACCAGTAGTAGTCCACGATTGCCCTTCGTACCCCACCGACGCATACTTGTACAGGCATTGAGTCTGAATGGACAAGATAAAAATTGGTCAGACCCTGCACTTACGTTTCCTCTTCTCATGAAGACGGTCAATATCAATGATTTCGCAGAGCCCATTTTATCTGGAATTGTGGTAAGTGTGGGTGGATTGACAGAAAGTGTATCCAAGAGTTCAAGCACAGCACTCTTTGAATGGATTAGGGGACTCCGATCTGCCAAGGCAACATCGAAACTGTTTCGCATGGGTGAAGGTGAGTTTATCATGAGCATTACTTTACAGTTAATTGAATGTCCTCTATATCTAAAGCTCCTCGCGCATGTTGTTTAGTCTTTATTGGGCTGTTTCATAAAAACAAGAGTGGTCGGGTGTTGCTTCCCCTCCTCTTCACCCTAGACAAATTAATCTCTCATGGATATCTTGATGAGCTGCTCTCTGCAGAAAATGGAACCTTCCTTAGCAGTTTGATGGCCTGTCTTGAAAGTGAGGCAAAAGGTTGCAGTGATGTAAAACGTTTATTAGCAATAGTGACTGTAACACTGTCTCTCCTTCGGCCTCATCTCCAAACTGTGGACATTGTAAGTTTGTTAAAGGCAAAAAATGCATGTGTTGCTGTTCATCGCCGGTGTTCTAACAACCCTTTCCTTCACCATGCAACAACAAACCAGATGCGAAAAGAGATTCTTCCATTCATAATGACAATGCTACTCAACCCCTACCCTCGAGTAAGGCGTTATACTGCAGAGGAGCTATATGTTGTTATTTTGTCACAGGACGATGGAGGCAATCTGTTTGGTAATCATGACTGTCTAGAGGAAGCTAATCAGCTTCTCTTGAGTGTAGTCTGGCATGAGGAGAACGACCCTCGTGGCCATATTTCGGAATCACGAAATCGTATTGCTGAGCTGCTCGGCATTCCACTTACAGAACTTCAGCTGAATGTGAAGGTGGGCAAACAAAACAACTCACGAAAGACAGCACCTAGAGATGAATTTGAAAGCTATAGCAGTCTACTTGGTGCTGGTTAGATTGCTAATATATTATTGTGGATCTTAGGCAAGAGTAGCAACATACATTAAGATGAGATTTATTTTATTCAATTTTGTGCTTCCGCTTCGTCCAATACTAAATTCAGCTCAACGAGCTCTTCTTTCCAATGAAACCATCTCGTCGAGTACCGTGGATGTAGTGATATTTCATACTCGATACGTTGTTTAGCTAATCTCAGAGCCTCCGGAGAGAACTTGGGTATTTCTTGTGAACATTGAGACCTATTGACATTAGGATTTGTTTCTTCAAACTTATGGGTTTTCATATCCCCGGCTTGGGGATCTTGTTCCTTCGATATGACTGGTGTAGTTGGAGCCACCTTATTGTTAGCAGTGACATTCTCCAAGTTAGTTCTTAGCACGCCGAAATGCAAGGATGATGTATCTATAGATGGAGATTCATCATCCAAATGAGGATCTTTGTACAATGATACAACCTTTTGTCTCAATTTGATGAGCCACCTACGAGTGTATGACTGAATGACCGTTACAGCCTCGAGCTTTTTGAGTTGAAGTAGCACCTTCTCACAGTTATCAAGTAGCTTGGCAACCTCAATCTGTTTACGGTGCCTTCTCAGAGCACGCTGTATCTTCACAGCAGATGTTAAATAGGTTAACTGCCTAATCACATGCTCACATCCGTCCAAAAGAAGTGCAGCTTCTTTAGCATGTGATAACTGACGCCAGACCGATTGGATACATATAATGGACGATATCATTCGACAATAATTGGATCTTGCCAGTCTTGAGCGGATAAAGGCTTGGATGATAATTGATTTCTCACATGCTTTCATGTATTGTCGATGTACTACTTTGCCCCTAAACAACGATTGAATCTTGACAGCCGCAGTTGACTCTTTATGATCTTGTTTCTCTGTCTTGATAGATGGACTACTTTCCCAGTCAAGCAGTAATTCTTCATCCTCGTCTAACCCATCATCATACTTTGTGTATTGCCCCAACGCTTCTCCAACCATACATAATTCTAAATCTGAGGCAAAACTCATTACTTCTGACTCGCTATCACTCCATGTAGAGGACCAGCCACTTTGGTTTCGTAGTGTCTGGCTATCGCTACTACTACTGAATGAACAGTCACGAAGCTCTTCTTGTCGTTTCAAAATTTGGTCAGACAATCCTACTAACCGGGTCTTAACGTCAAACCATTCCTTTGAAAACTGAGGAAGGGCATTTAACCTTTCTTCAGTTTGAGCGTGTTCACCTTCGAGCCTCTTAATATCTTGTTGTTCACCACAATCTTCTTGATCATTGAAGAAATGACAGTAAATGGTACTTGGATTATTATTATTAAACGATGAGAAACTGCTGCTTCTGCTGTGACCTTGACTATTCGAGGTAACACTATGATACGGAGATGATAAACGGCTACCTCTACCATTTGGTGAAGACACTTGAGAAAGAGAGCCTCGAGTTATCGGAGATAGAGGTGGAGATGAAGGGAACCTGCGGTGTTGTTTTGAGGGTGATGAAGGTGATATGGGAGGTAGTCCTTGATAGGCCCCCCTACTGTTGATGCTTGTGCTGTTTGTCTGCACAATTGCAATCTCATACGTAGGCTGTTTGTCAATCTCTCCTTCTTCTTCAGCAGCGTCTTCTAAGGCAATGCACACTTCAACCAATTCCTCTTTCAATTGAAACCATTGAGGAGAGAACTTGAGGAGTGATGCTAGCTCTGATTCAATACGCTGACGTTCAAGACCTAAACTAATTGCAGTGTTGCCATTAACATTGCAATCATAACTACCATCTTGTTCAGAAACAACTGGATAAACTAAACTTGATGATGGAGACTCTTCACCGCCCACTGTAAATGCATCATTTGGTAACAGTAAAGTATTGGGTATAGCTGATGGCTTTACTTCTTCACAACATACACTGATATTATCCTCTCCTTCCTCGGGAGTTACAACACTACTTACTGGTAATAAATTGTCATCGGCCATTGGTTGTTGCTCTAATGATGATGAACCAAAGTGTAAATCCCGGTCTTCTCGTGCGGCATCCAACTCTTCAGTAGCATTATTCAATTTAGTTTCTAATATAAACCATTCCTGTGTATATTTACGTATCTTATTCATTTCAAATGTTAACTTTAAGCATTCATTTTCGAGATGGTTAATTGTTTCCTGATCATCTGGTGTATTGGTGGGTGTTGTAGAGTTGTTATTAATGGAAGAAGGGGATAAGTTATCATGGATGGAGTTGTTGTTGTTATCATTAATGGAACATAATGTTAGTGATGATGTTGATGCGGTGCCTGAACTTGATGAACCATTGTCAGGTGAACCTTCATGTTTACTACTCTTCGGAGTTGTTTGGTGTGGGTGGTGGCTCTTATTAGCGGCAACATTCTTATTACGGCCACCTCTAGAGACATCGGTCTTATATTTCTTTTTATTCATTATATTCATTCGCCTTAGCATCATTATTTGTCATTTATTATTAATTTAGTAATATTATGATGGTGCACCTAAAAAATATATATATGTGTTTAATAATTATACGATACAACTCGACGACCTCGTTTTGGCTCTATTAATATAATTAAAAAATAATCCTCTATTGTACGTGTATAATAGTTTGTGCTATTATGGGCAGTCTTTATTGTTCCTACATAAGTATTAACATAACAATAAATAGGTTCATCTTCATCTCATCATTGTCTGCTGTGCAAAAGTAACTTCTCCCCCTGGGATACATAAAACATACCCAAGAATATTTTCTCTGAAGACAGAAAGAATAACTTCCATCCACACAAAAACTTCATACCACATCATGTTTTGGGAAACATGGTTATGAAAATAGAATCCAACTGTTTTAAGGTACTTCAGAAGCTTGTTAATGTTGTGAAGGCAATCAAACTGTTACATCATGGATCTGAAATGCAAATTGATTCATCTTTTGCCATAGAGATGACAACAAAAAAGAACTGCAATGTCTATCACGCAATGACCGCAGCACCCAAAAGCACCAGCTCAAGTTGAATAAGCTTCTTTGGGGTACTTGTGAAGTATTTTGATGGGTGGGCTACGGTCATACTGCCTGTCGATGTAACTGTGCAGCAAAGTGGCGTTTTGCGCACAAATAGCAACAAAACGCCTGAGAAAACACACAAATGTCTATCACCGCCCATGACCACTGCACCGAAAAGCATCAGCTCAAGTTGAATAAGCTTCTTTGGGGTACTTGTGAAGTATTTTGATGGGTGGGCTACGGTCATACTGCCTGTTGATGTAACTGTGCAGCAAAGTGGCGTTTTGCACACAAATAGCAACAAAAAGCCTGACAAAACACACAAATGTCTATCACGCAATGACCGCGGCACTGAAAAGCACCAGCTCAAGTTGAATAAGCTTCTTTGGGGTACTTGTGAAGTATTTTGATGGGTGGGCTACGGCCATACTGCCTGTTGATGTAACTGTGCAGCAAAGTGGCGTTTTGCACACAAATAGCAACAAAACGCCTGAGAAAACACACAAATGTCTATCACGCAATGACCGCTGCACCGAAAAGCATCAGCTCAAGTTGAATAAGCTTCTTTGGGGTACTTGTGAAGTATTTTGATGGGTGGGCTACGGTCATACTGCCTGTTGATGTAACTGTGCAGCAAAGTGGCGTTTTGCGCACAAATAGCAACAAAACGCCTGAGAAAACACACAAATGTCTATCACGCAATGACCGCTGCACCGAAAAGCATCAGCTCAAGTTGAATAAGCTTCTTTGGGGTACTTGTGAAGTATTTTGATGGGTGGGCTACGGTCATACTGCCTGTTGATGTAACTGTGCAGCAAAGTGGCGTTTTGCGCACAAATAGCA
>Ga0214481_100039_pt1 | contig 51834 bp, 39 predicted proteins | sample M1_20Mar14CPVII9_4_FD_165057 | JGI IMG/M metagenome (GOLD analysis project Ga0214481, IMG submission 165057) | Marine eukaryotic communities from Monterey Bay, California, United States - M1_20Mar14CPVII9sort6BwellG10 | ecosystem: Environmental > Aquatic > Marine > Unclassified | place: USA...
ATATAACACCTCTCTAAACATATATCTTCCATCATCTTACCTGATTATCTTTGATCAACAAGCACTTCCTCCTCTAGAGGTACTTACACGATCGATAGTAGAGACCAATCTAGAAGCAGAAGTTCTTGTTGTCAATGATGACCGAGTCACCCATTGTAATGTTTGGGAAAAGATCCGGCGGAAAGTAGTATTGGCATTATGTAGAGTAGATGGGGAAATCTTTGATCTATCTCTTTTGAATGATATCCCTCTTCAGTTGATGCCTCGTGTGTTAGAATTGATTCAGGAGCATACTACATCCAGATCTTTGTCTTTGGAAATGGAAATGGAAACAATTGGAGACCAATTGGAGAACGATGCCTTGTCAAGACTCTTTCATACTTTGAAGGGATGGGAGTTACCCTTACTCTTTGTCAACTTGAACACCCCACCCGCTAATGTAACTGGGAAAAGGAAGAGGAGGAAGACTCGTCGTTGAATATGTACACAGATATGCTCAAACTCCCCGTATCTTTGGGATTAGATCCCAAGGACAATAATATAAGACAGATAAATAGTAAAATTACCTGCTAATAAATGAAGTTATCTCATTAAACTTTGCCATATAAAATCTAAAACTTCTTCCTATTAATGTGAGAGGGGTATCCTTCTCTTTTTCAATTGTTGGTGGTCCGGTGACCCATCAACTTCGAATTTGATGAGGGAGCGGATGACTCGACGGCCGATGACGGCAACCACGACGGCAGGATATAGGACGATATGAGCACAATTAATGATCACAAACGACGTAAATACAACGAGGAGGAAGATAGTAACTTGGCTAAAAAGTCCTCATCTTCAGCCGCCGACTCTAATGTAGAAGAAGAGGAAGAAGATGATGGTGATGGCTCATCTGGGAGCTATTCAGCATCACCACAAACTACTACGTTCGTAGCATGGTTAGATAAACCATCCTCCAGTAATGATTCATCAAATAATAGCAACATACTATCTATCGGGGAGTTACATTTTTCAAATGCAGAGCATATTGCTGAGGCAATATCTCCCGACGACGAAGAAGATGATGAAGATCAGGAGAAAGATGATGGATCATATTGCATAGTATGTCAATTAAAATTGGTACCTAATGATGAAGAAGATGAAGAATCAGATTTGGTATATACCTTCAAGGATTCTTTTCCTTTCAGGGTACTGAAATCATCGTCGTGTGTTGTTGGCCTGCCGCTAATACCAATTGGAGCTAATGGAGATATATGTAGTTCACATCAATATGACGGACGACATTATGGCGATAATGAAAAGTTCTTATCAGAGGAAGAGGGACCGTTTAACTATATGTTAGATGGTGAATTACGTACTAATCTACTACAACAACTCCGGGGGCTATATCAATCAAATAAAAATGTATCACCAAACTGGAAAGTATCAATAAAAAATGACCAAGATATTATTAACGGTATTAATTCATGGTGGAAGGCTGGAGAAGAGAAAACGGGATGGGATTTATCCAAAATACCAAAGGAGGATTATACAACATTGCAAACTATACATGAAGAGGGAAAGAAGAGTCCGGCGGGAAATGATGATAACATCTTACTGAGCTTATACAAGGACATATGTGCGTTCGAACCTTTACATATGACAGATGATCTGACACGGGATGTAATTGAAGATCGATTTGAGTGGCGGACTTGTCTTTGGTATGTTGTTTTTGAGTTTATATGTCTTTGGTGTTTGTTATGCAAGGAGGTCACTGCGGTACATACCATATTGTTATGGCGTATAATTTTGCTCACATCATATGTTCTTTTTTTCAATACAAACCATATGATATGTTTCTATCACATCTTGAGCACGTACTTTGCTTGGGCAGTACTAAATGAAGCTGCATTAAATGCAATTGCAAGTTTGAATCAGCCCATACTCGAGATAGGTGCAGGCACGGGATACTGGGCGTGGTTATTAACTCAACGGAATGTCAATATTATAGCATATGATTTGGCCGACAGTCACGCTGGTGAGAAAGATAGGTTTAGGCATGGTTTAGTTCAAGATGGAGGTGTGGAAAAGGTATCCTGTAAAGAGTATGCCGGACATGCTTTGATGCTATGCTGGCCTGACATTGTAGGAGACGAGGCAACGACAGATGCCGATCGAGGTATGTTTGGATTTGATACTCTACAAGCATATAAGGGCAAAACTGTCATATATATTGGTGAGCTAGGACCAAATGTGTGTAGAACAGCGAAGGGATGGGGCGATACATTCCCCCCAGGTGGTTCATCTTCCTCGGCGGCGTTTCAAGAAGAGTTACATTCCAATTTTGAACTTGTAAAACGAGTTGAACTGCCTAATTGGCCGCCTTACAATTCACACCTGACAATATGGAACCGTAAAGAAGTATAGTGGGTGGAAGGATAGTGTGTGTTTAAACAATAATGGGATTATCTTTATTAGGGCATGAGTGCATACCAACTATAAGCAAGGACAAAGACAGAACCAGTAGGGTACATAGTACATACCCACTCTTGTACATTTTTTAGTGGTGAGAGATAGCCAGTACGTTGTGGCTTATATGTTGAGGGGTGTCTCACCTTAAACTTACATCAATCATATGCTTATGTATGTACCCAGCAGTGACACTTTCTGCACGGGCATGCTGCAATGGGGGCAGCAGATTACAAGAAAGAATGCTTCTTGGTCTTGGTCAAATTGTCGCAGCAGTAAAAAATAAAAAATAAATTGCTTGCCTTCGCATTGATCTTGGTCTTATTTTCGCCATTTCGAAAAAATAACGGCAACATTTCTACCAAATACAATAGCAAATACGCACGGCTGACAACTCTAACTATCAACCACTCTGATATCTAAATAGCTGCACCGTTGCAATATATATTTGCAGGTCGTCTATCGATATATTTATTGAGCACGACGCGAGGCAAAAGTCCGGCCGCGATACACACAAAATATCAAAAGATTGAGAACGAGAACACCGACCTAAATTATATCTCCCTATTCATAACACATACAACCGATGTACTACATCAAGATAATTGCAACAGTATTGCTCGTCGGGGTAACGATAGTTCAGGTAAGTTTTTGCTGATCTGATATGTGGTAGGGTGGTATACTTTTTATTTACAACCCAACTAATTGCAATTTTTATTATGATGGTGCACCTCTACTTCCCTACTCTCTTAATGATAGGCGGCTGATAACGATAGAACCTCGTTTCGAACATTCACCAACAAACTATGCCGTAACCCCAATGGAGATAAGACCAACAAGCGCGATATTGAAACAGATGATGGTATAAATCGGGATGGATGTAAACGAAAGTGTAAAAAAATTAATCAAGATAGTGATGACAGTATATGCTATGGATTTCAATATAGTAGTAGTAATGGAAATTGTGTGGTATGGAAGACTGAAATTGGTAAGGGTGAAGATATGGTAGTGGCTGAAGATAATACGGATTGTTACAAGGCGGTTGGGGGTATTGTGCAAAACAATATTGATCTTGATATCCCTATCCAGAAGGAGGGTGTAGTAGTCGATGTATTTGTACCGAAAATTGAAACTTTAAATTATGAAGGATTTAGTTGCCGTACTAAAGGTGGAGGTAGAGGTGTTCGAGGTCAAGATTACGAAAGTTTCAAGAGGACCACTGAACAGGAATGTGAGGATAGGGTAAGAAGAATATGTTGTATTTATTTATCATTTATCCGTCCATTCCAAAGATATCAACTAAAACTTTCTATTGTTTACATTCGTTCTTAGTGTGCTATCAGAGAAGAGAATTGCAATGGGTTTGAATACAAGAAGGGTCGAAGGGGACAATGTAAGATTTGGAAGAAGAGTATCGGTTCTCTCAAGGATATAAATGGTGTAATGTGCCGTGTTAAAGAAAATGGCAAAGGAGTTGGTAAGCTACCTCAGTTGATTCCCAATTCAAGTGGACAAAATGCTATAAATGGTAATAAGGTGACTGGTATAGTAGACAGTAATGACCATGAATGGACAAAAGTAGACTCGGGTAAATGGAAACAACGAATCCCTAGTTCTACACCTGACGGATCCGACGTGGTCAATACATACAAGGAGCTACAGAAGAACATTAATTCAATTATACTGGTCTCGGATGGTCAAGGAAAAGAGATATATCAGTTTGATGTTGTGAGCATGAAAGTAAACTTGTGTAACGGACAAGAGGACTGTGAACAGACTGCCACTATCAAATCAGTTAGTACCTCAGCAAAGGCATCAAACAACTGTTCATCCAACAAGCAAATCACCATATACAAGACATACATCAGTAAAGAAGTTGGCGAAGATGGGGCTACTGGTAAATCACCGAATCGAATCACATATGGTGGGAAGGTATACTTTCCCAACGAAAATACGAAGAAGAAGGACAAAGTCTGTAAACAAGATCCCAAGGGGTATTGCAAGTGGACTGATAATACATCACATTTCATTGAAGAACCACCAAAGATAACTACTGGTAAGGTTGATAATAAAATCCAGCGAATCACTGTCGGTAACATTGAGAAGGATGACAGCAACGAAAAACAAATCATCACAAATGCACAACTCAATGCAGAAGACTGGCATGTTGCCACATGTGAGACATACGACGTTATAGTTGTGGCCAAGTTGAATACACAGGGTAGAACGAGAAACCTTTGTTTCAATGCAAGAGTGAAGGATGTCGAAGATAACGAAGACGCAGTAGTGTGCCGAGATGAATCAGAAGAAGATATAATAAACAGGGCAGCTGAAAAGATAGATGGGGATCACATTATTTGGTGGATAGAGGTCAAACCTGCTGTCGAGGAGAGCTCTCAGAGGGCGTTTAGGTTGTTCTCGTCACCGTAGGGTGTTTATATGTGTAGTTTTGTTTGGAAGTACAGTATCGAGTGTTGACAGGGCATTGTTTGAATAGTATATAAATGTGTCAATTAAGACTAGAGTTCATAGAAAAGATTACTTTAAATCTGTTTAACCTCCTCTTCCTGATAATGTAGCAGCCAAAAGCCAAGCCACACCTGTTATAGAACCGCCAAGAATTGCCGATGGTAGATCCACATTCTCTGGGATATGCTTCTTTAAATCTGTGGCGTATTGTTTCACTACTGGAAGATGCTTCTTTGATGTGTCTGTTGCATATTGCTTTATTCTAGTCCAGTGTTTCAATATAGGTTGTTTGTTTTGTGGCTGAGGAGTTGGAGTAGTTTCTTCTGGCTCATGAGATTTGGATTCCTTTTCTATATGTTCTTTTGGTATATCTTTGTCGTCTCCAGCTGTTTCGTTGTTATCTTCTTCTTCCACTATCGATATAGGTTGATGACTACTACTATCTCTACCTATGTTACTCTGATCCTGCACAGCACGTAATGTACCCTCACTAGCCACTAGACTCTGCTCCAACAATCCCCTAATATCAGTCATACGTTGATTCTCTCTCATTCGTAACATGTATTGACTAATTAAAAACACAACCGAATTGAATACAATCAATCCCCATGTCATGTATGTACTATATATACGCCACTTATCAGCCCATAATTGTTCTTCATGATATCTCTTTCGTAAAGCATTCATATAGCTGTTCATTGAGGCTAAACTTTCAGACTCCAACTTTGTTACATTTTGTTTAGCTGCTTCCAACTCTTGTCGAATAGTAACTTCCTTCTCCAACAACTTTGCAAATTCCAATGCCTGCTTTGGTTTCCATCTATCACGACTTTGTAATAACTCGGTATGTTGTATTTGTGATTGCTCAAATGTTTGTAGGGCGTTATCTAGTGTTGTACGTGCTTTGGCAACTTGATGTTGTTTAGTATCAAATGCTATTGATGATTCGTTAACTATTGTTTTTAATTGTAGTATTTCTTTTGTGCCCGATTCTTGATCCCAGAGATTTAAACAGTGGTTTAGCCATGGTGGTAGAGTGGTGGTGGTAGTAGTTTCAGTTGTTGTTGATATAGTGTTGTTGTTGTAAGATGTTTTTGTTGTTGCTGCTGCAGAGAAACGCCGAGCAAGTCTGTAGGCGGTAGTATTGATACGTGATACAGCCAACATTATTGCAATGTTGGTTTGAGTTTGGTGGTGCACCACACACCACACAAATTAAATTAATAAATACGATCCTCAATAGCCGTATCCTACAACTTTGTCGCCAAGCGATGACGAAACCCTGTACAACAATAAATACACTATGGAACACCAAAAGATATCAGATAAGTCGTCCACTAACTCTTTATGATCCACCATCAACGGCATTTGTCATCAACAACATCAAACAACAATCAACTCTAGGGGGCAGTTTAGGGGTATCCTTGGGGTACTCTAGGGCCCCACTAACTTGAGAAAAACGATCATCATGGCGCGTGGCGTATTAGCGGCAAATAAGCAGCCCCTAAACAACTAATAAACATTCCAATACGGCTCTAATATCTTGATATCGGCCCATCTTATTGGAACAATCGCAGAGATATCTCTCAATATATTGCAAACAATTAGTCATTATATCTGACAAGAGTTATAAATTATTTTGTATTGCCTTCGCGGCTTTGCTATCATCATATCATTGCAAACCTTTGCAAACGCTACCTATTCAAGTGATACTCAATAATAACCAAAGTATTAAATAATATAATGTTGCAACGAAAGAATAAGTCCAAGAATACACAATCAGGATATAACAGTGGTAGTGGCTACGAAAGTAATAACGGGTATGAAAGTACCGATTCGTCACCATCGAAACAATTAGTTAAACCTTCCTCTTCTGCCAATAATGTAGGCGGTGGTGGTAAACTTAAAAAGAGTAGTAGTGGCATATCCATAGCTTCACTCACCGGCGGTGGTAACAACAATGATAATAAACTACACTCTTCAACAACATGTGGCAATACAAACTGTTCTACCTCCCACAGTAATAAACAACCAAAAATATCAATAGCAAAAGTAAAACGTAATAGATTCGGTACATCACCATTTGATGACCAATGGTTGAATTTAGATTGTTGTGGATTAATATGTGCAAGTTTAACATATATGTTACATTTGTATGGTATGTATAGCTTTGGTTGGATATTATTACCTCCTTGGTTTAGTGTTATGGATGAGGATGGTTATCGTGAGGTATGTAATTGTGTTGTTTGTGTTTATGTATTATTGTTTTGTGTAGATGTTTGGATGGGTTCATTGAATGACTAACTTTATGCTTTCCTCACACACAAACACAACATAATAAATAGCTTACATTCGGATGTCACTTCCACCGAACATTCTTCATCCTAATAGCATCATTGGCAATCTATTCACACTTCAAGGCAATGACTACCGATCCAGGTGCAGTACCACCCGATGCTAATCCATTACCGGAACCATCATTCCCAATAACAAAAGCAGCTGCTGCTGATCAGAATGATGAAGAAGAACAGAGGAAGTTAGATGATTTAGATAATTTAATTAAGGGTGAACCATCTCCTACCAAAACTACATCACATAGCACATCGTCATTAATGCAAGAGGATAATGGTATAGTTTCTCAAGCGGTTGTGACGGCAGGAGCGGCAGTTGTCGGCGTTGCAGCCGGTGCCGCTGTCGGCGTGGCAGCAGCTGCCTCGGCCATGGGACCGATCAAGGCTAATAATAATACTCCACAACAGCCAGGTCAACAGAGGGGAAAGAGAATGTGTAGAAGATGTCAAGCTTTTAAACCACCGAGGGCACATCATTGCAGGTGAGTTGGTTCTTGTTAAATAGTGTATCTTTTAAAACCTTTGTACCTTCCCAACCTAATCTTATCTTCCGCACTGATTTTTACCCGATAGTATTTGCAAACGATGCATTATCAAGATGGATCATCACTGCCCATGGGTGAACAATTGCGTCGGTATTGGCAATCACAAATACTTCCTCCTATTCATCTTCTACACATCATTATCATGTGCATACTCCTTCCTATTTATAGTTTACCGTTTCTTCAATTGTATCGGCTCGTCGAAACATCATGGACCACGATGTGTCGATCATCCCACTGACTTATTACCACTTGTGGGTTTGACTGTTGAGGCATTGTTGTTTGGTCTTTTTACAATTTGTATGATGGTAGATCAATGGGATGTTGTTATGACAAACTTGACGCATATTGATCGGTTAAAGGGACATGGTGCAATGGGCGGTCACTCTGCATTGATTAGTAATGTCCGTGCGGGTATTAATGAGGTGTTTGGAACGGGTCGACATAGTATGACATCATCAACATCATCGGCAGCTACGTATTCACGATTTCACTACACATGGTTATCACCATTGCATAAAACATGCTTCCCTGATACCGTACGTGATGATATATTTGGGTATTGTCGGCCATGCACTACAAAAAGAAGTGGACGAGGAGGTTCTGTTGAGATTGTTTGATGTTTTTTTAGGTAAAGACAGGCATGTGGTATCTCCCTTAATGATACCAAAATAGACTGTGGACTGTGTTCTATCATAAATAGCTAATTAAAAAGACATGTTAAGATCAAATCTTTAGTGTCGTGTATCTACTTGCATTAAAGATATATCGTACCTCTTTTGTCTAAAGCTACCTATTTTCTTCGAAAGATGAGAATCCCTCCGCCTAAGAATGCACTCTCGGGACACCAATCTAATATCGTTTGATCAAAGTTACCCTCTTTTGGTGGTCTTATTATCGTTTCTAAATGTAAATTGTACTTGACTGCTTGATCAATAATGTACTGTTCTAAATCTTCCTGGGCTTCTGCGGGATTATTCTGGTTGTAACATGCTCTTGGTATGTGACTTAAGATAAATATGCCATCTAATGGTAGGCATTGTGATACCGTCGTAAAGAGTGGTTTGATCAGATCCACATCATACAATACATCTGTTGCTAATGTAATATCATATGCACTATCTTTGTCAATGTCATGCTCGTCACCCCAAGTTAATTCTTCAATACTGTACTTTGTTTCACATAAGTTGTTCAGTTTGCAATTACGTTCACATACTTTCAATGCAGCTGGATCATTATCAGTAAAGCATATATATGATGGGGATGAAGATGTTGTTGTTGTTGATTTACTACCTGCTAGAACCATTGCCAATCCGCCAATACCCGTCCCCGATCCAAACTCAATCATTCGTTTCATTTGTTTGTTGTTGTTATTCGCTATCCAATCTTCTAATTCATGTACACATTGTATCAAAAGAAAGGCTCCAGTCCACACACAATGTCCCGTAGCATCATATTCACTAGATGACTGACTTTTATTATTAATATCAAGTGGTGAATCTGGTTCTATACATTCAATCTGAAATGAGTGGCTGATGTTATTATCAGTATCATGTTGTTTTTGAGGATAGTATACCGTTTTAATTTGATGCGTAGCATGTATATTAAAGTCGTCGGGTAAGCCCCAGCACTCCTCTTCCACTACTTCATCATTTCCTTCAACTTTGGAAGTAGCCATCAAGTTCATTGCAATACTATAAGTATAGATGTTGCTTGCAGTTGCTTGCAATAAGAAGAGTTAAGGTACCCCTCCTTCAAGCTAATCTGCACTGCCGCGAGACTGAAGCAAATCTAAAGAGCGTAACTAACACCTAATGTATACAGAGCAGCAGCAATTATCAATATCTACCTCAATCAGTTCAATTACATACTACAATAATTATCAGTATAATAGTTTTCATGAATGAATGTAATGAGAAAACTCTGTTTTGGGGGGAACAAAAGACTAAGAGTCACGAGACCTCCACAAGTCAAAAGAGTGTATCATCTTCGCTATTCTAATATATATCACAGTCTAATAATATAGAAGTATGATGTGTATAACAAGCCCCGTGAGAACACTACCATAGCAAGGGGCGAGTGTAATACATGATACGTGTTTGGTTTGGTAATTGGTATCCTTTTATGAGAGTTTCAGCAATTTCCAATCGATACATATGAGATATGAGTTGCTTGCGGCGCCTCTGTCTCTTGGTTATACATCCTTTTCTAACATACGGAGATATGATGTAACGGTTGTTATGATGTCGAGATACTTCGGGATAGCTCTAGAGGCTGATCAATGATCAGTATCAGATTCGTGAATGGGTTTTGTCTTTCATCTCCAGTAGTATACCGCGTAAAGAGATACGATTGGTTGCAATATGATGTTTCATATCATAATTCTACAATCTGGTTCTTTTGTTTTTGTTGCAACTCTCCATCGACCATTGGCCATGATCAACAACAAGTCTAACTACTCTCATAGTATTACTTCTCATTGGATTACCTATCAGTAGTTACAGCGCCAGTGAAAGACTATTCTCACAAAATGTTGGTCTACTAATTGATACTCGTCTAGATCCATTGGTTAATCCAGGTGCATGTTCCTCACACGTTCATTCAGTTTATGGTAATGCCAACTTTGGGGCAACAATCACACCCGAAATGTTACTCGACGATAATGAAGATGGAGATTGGAGGGATACAAATGATAAGTATAACCAAACAACAAGTGCATTCATACCCAATCTATCAATGTATTGGGCACCATCATTATATATATTATGGGAAGATATGTATCATTTAGTTCCTTCGTTTGCTAGACCGTATTATCGTATAACATTACGTGGTGATGGAGATGCCTCGAGAGTTAATCCATATCCACCATTCCTTCGAATGATTGTCGGAGACGCTTCACGAAAGACTGCATGGGAACCATGGGAAACTGATAGGGATAACATTCGATGGACGTTAACTACAATCAATCGAGTGGACACGGATTACATTGACCATGGAGATTGGACATATCTCATTGACAATCTTGACCTTGTCGGACAAAGCAATCAAGTCGAAATGAAGTTGCACTTTCCTGAATGTCTCGCTGTCAACGCAGATGGTACACCTATAACTTCATCAGATAACTATCGAGATCATGCAACATACATTACAGGATGGGATCGTAATAGAAACTCCTACTGTCCTGAAGACTTTCCATATCAAATTCCAATGTTAGACTTAGAAGTTCGATATGATTTAGATCATATGAGAGAGATCTTACCATTGGATGTTGTGAATAATGTACGGAATTGGCGCTTGAGTACATCTGATGATAGTGGAGCTGGTGGTCATGCCGACTTTGTTAGGTAAGCATCTTAGCTTTGGTTATGGAATGAGTTGTTATTTAATGTGCATATGATATGTACTTTTCTAACAACAAATATTCTGCATATAGTGGTTGGCCTACTGAGCTGATGGAGAATATGATACACAACTGCACAGAAAACACAAGCCGTGCTAACCGAACGTGTCATTTGGATGATTTCGACTTTGATAGTAGAGATGGTGCGGATAAGACAGTGCCCTACAATGGTTTCATTCCTGACGAAACAGTTGGACCTGCCGTGTCTTCCCTTCCCTTGAAACATCATTATCACCTTCAATTAGTCCAACATCTAGTCCAACTCGAGCCCCGAGTTTATCACCTTCTGTATCACCGTCAAATGGACGTTCTTCATCTCCATCGACATCTCAGCCTACTACAACTCAACCGACGACTAATAGTTGTGATTCTACAGTCGATTGGTATTTTATAACGAGTGGAGGGAAGACGAGGAAGTGTGGTTGGGTTGGAAAGAGGCTGTCAAGATATTGGGATCTACCTGCGGTAGTGATTTATGAGAAGGATAAAGTGTTTGCTTATGATGCATGTATTGATCAATGTGCCGTATATAGTCCTTGAACTTGAGATTGGTGATCGTACAAGTAATGTAAATTAAGATGATAGTGTGTCAATACTGAGAGTACCGGTTTCATTATCGGTTATTATCTATTTTATATATCCAGGATCTAATCTCAAAGATATATAGTGCTTCAAGGCGACGGGATTTTGAGCATATCATGTGTACAGAAAGCTCCAATAGTAGTCAAGTCAACGACGTGTCTTCCTCCTCTTCCTCTTCCCAGCACCTCTATTATCGGATGGAGTATTCAAGTTCTCGAACAATAATGGCAATTCCCAACCCCGTAACGTATGAAAGAGTCTTGATAGAGCATCCTTTCCTAGTTGTTTACGATGGAATCGTGCTTCATTGGGAGGTGACTCTTCTATCATATCAAGCAAGAACTGCACGGGCATATCTCTAAATTCGGTTCTAGTCTGGCTATGCTCCTGAATCAATTCTAATACTCGCGGCATCAACTGAAGGGGCAGATCATTGAAATGAGATAGATCAAATAGCTCCCCTTCCACTCCGCAAAGAGCCAGTACTACTTTCTTCCTAATCTTCTGCCCGATAGTGTATTTCCCTTCGTTTATGTTCAAAACTTCTTGCTCTAAGGGAGGCCGCTGAGCTATGACCGTAGTACTTTTGATATCATATGTGTATACCCTACATGAGTGATTGGACGCAACGATTGAATCCATGCTCGTAGGATCAAACAAAGCATTGAGTAGGGTCTTTTCCCCCGCTTCTGTTATATTAGCGTCTTCAAGGTCCAAATTTATTAGGTTTGTGTTTTTCTTCAATGCTGATGCCAATAGTACTGTATCATTATTTGAAATATCGTTGTGACGGAAGAACAAAGTCTTGGTAAGTGGATTGCTTTGTATGAAGTCTGCCAAGACAATAATATCATCCCCCACTAGTCTTGTATCGGACCTGACATCATCTGACATATCGTCTCCCGACAATAGTAGTGATTGTATCTCCGTCTCCACACAGCCCTCAAAGATTTTCCTAAGAACAATAGGTTGACCGTTTAATCCGCAGTTACTAAGCATGATTGTTGAAAGGGTGGGATGCCCACGTATGGCATCAGAAAAAGACGTGGCAACTGATACATCATCAAGTTTGTCTACCGCAATACAAAGAGATTTCAAGGTTGTATTCTCTTCTAGGAATGTTGACAAGCGAAGAAATCCTTCATTCCCCAATTCAGCTTGACCAAATGTCAAATTCTCAACTGAATAAAAACATGGAAGTATAATATCTAATACTGATTTGGGTAGACAAATGTTATTGATATGAATTACCAAAGGACGCCGTCCGGTAGCGGTATGATCTGGTATAATAGTGTTCCACAAGAGAGGTCCATTCAATATGATTTTAGCCAACTTTTTCCAATGAGGAATCATCCAATCGTGATGCAGATGTACTACAGTACTGTCACAACCAAGGTGTAAATGCCAAGTATCACAAATTGATGATATACTACAATATGATTCCATTTCTTGTTGTAGTTTTTCCATTGCTTGAGCATCCTCTTCCGAGTAACCAATACTAATCCAAAGAGGTGCAGGTATAAATGTAGCATGACGCCGTGAACGACGAGGAAGTGCTGCTAATCGATTATTGTTCTGTTCATTCATGTTTATATGTATATACTTTATAACTTTGATACGTTGATAATGATACCATCCAATCCAATTCCAAGATAAAGTAGATAGATGATATTTTAACTTTGTCGGTTCGTATTCAACTTGATTATATATTATATCGTGATATACTGCATGGGCATCGAAAGAATATATAATAAATTATGTGAGAAATATGTACATGGGTATATAGTATAATTAATATAATGATAATACAAACAGCAATATCAGCACTAACAAGCACTGTTGAGACATTTTTGTGTCGTTGTGTACTGTTGTATTACATATCCTGTATCTCTTATACAGCCAAAACAACCGTATAAACCCCTCAAACATAAATCAACTCACCCTCATCTAGCAAGCAATCAATATCGTGGCCGTAGGCAAATAAATATACACACCTTATTCATTCATTCTTCAAACTAAAGAAGTTTCCACGATTGAGATTGAAGTTTATTCAAAAGAGAGACAAAAGAAAAGAGATCAATACATAACAAGGAAAGGTAGACCGCGAACAGGAAGGTGGCAAGCAAGGTGATATTCTCCATAAATATCGTATTTAATGTTCGTGCGGGGCGTGACATAAGTATCATAAATAGCACACACAACACACACACAAAATTTTGATTGGTTCACCTACAACTACACTACCCTATATAACATCAAACAATCCAACAACAATGGTACTAATCCACTTCGTCTCCGGTGAATATGGTGAAATACAAATTAATCCCTCCAAAACACGAATCGGACAACTCAAATCATTAATATCAAATCAATACCCTAACGAAATGCTAACCTCACTAATGACATATGAGGAAACACCACTAAACAATGATCGAAAGTTACTATCCGAATATAACATATCTGAAACTGATATAATTAAATTACAAATGCAAATCTATGTTTACTTTTTAAAAGAAAAGGGTACATTAATAGATGTTGATCCAGAAATGTGCATAGGTGAGATCAAAGTAGTAATAGACTCAATGTTTACACAATATAATTCATCAAGTTTACGATTAATACATGAGGGTAATAACTTAGATGATAATATGAATTTAAAACAATGTAATATAATGGATGGTACGAATATCTTTGTACATGTACGTGATGATAAGAATAGTCCACATCCTACACCTCCACCAAAAGAGGGATGTATCCAAATATATATTAAAACAACCTCCACAATCCATACAATTGATATACAACTCTCCGATACTATACTAGATGTGAAAAAGAAATTAGTATCACTAGAATGTAATTATATGGGATTATTAAATCGTATGAGATTATCTTATTCAGAACAATATTTAGATAATGATTCAACGACATTATTGGATTATAATATTAGTAAGGAATGTTTGTTACATTTAATTATTGGTGATGAAGACTTTGTTAATCCTGGCAGTGGTGAGGGTAATAGTGAGAGTGGCGGTATGAATGATTGGGCGGCTATGGAGGCGGCCATGGCTGCTGCTTCTGAGATGGCTAGTCAACAGGCTGCTATGAATAGTGGTAGCCCGACCAATAGCCGACCGGGCACGGCCTCGTCTAACCCTGCTAGTTCTATTGGAGGAAGTCCAAGCACTGCGGGAGGTGGTAGTAGACCATTCACGGAAGAGGATTTGAATCAAATTACTATCAACTTTATGGATGTTGCCACTGGTGATACTGAGGGTATTAAAGGTAAGTCTTTCATAATTTGTGTAGTCCTCCAAGTTGGTAAAGTGTATACGACCTTGATACTAACATACATTCTTCCCTTATCCATCTTTGATCAATATCAACCTCAGCCAATCAACATTCATCAATAATGTGTAGTCTTTTCTCCGAGTATTCCGCCAGGGTTAACATACCATTGAATAATCTAGCATTTCAATATAGTGATATGGATTTACCAGCCGAAACTGATATAACCCCGGCAGGTTTAGGAATTGGAGATCAGGATGTTGTCGTTGTTACCGTAACACGTACCATGGGAGGTGGAGGCGTTGGGGGAGGCATGTACAACAATCCCATTCCCATGTCCGATAGTTTAGATTTGACAGACAATTACACACTATCCAATGATAAGAATACATTATTCTTAATGGATACTATGAATAATGATTCAACATCATTTACAATTGATAATATGTCAACGCAATTTTCGGAGATATTTAGTGCATACTCGAATCATAAGGGAGTGCCGTTACATACATTATCATTCTATCATCAAGATGTAGGGGATTTACCAATTGAATGTCCAACGGCTCCGGGCATGTTGGGTTTACCTGATAGGTCCAACGTTACTGTCGGGGGTATGCCTCCTCGGCAGCAGAATAATGGTGTTGCTGGCTTGTCTCCCTCATTTGGTGCGAATCAACAGATTCCACGACAAGAATCAACCGTGCCACAGCCTGAAACACGTATTATCAATCGAAATGTCAACATGACAAATTCAAGTGGTGATGATGTCATGACAGTTACTGTACGTGAACTCTCATCAGATGACGATTATGATAATCAGGCACCGTTTGAATTCAAGATTAACCGCGGTATTACTTTACTTCCTTTAGTATTTAAGGAGTATTGTGAACGTCGGAGTATCGACTTCAGTTCTTTGCAGTTTGTGGCAGGACCAAGACGTCTTACTCCCAATGCTAATGAAACTGCACTTGATATTGGAGTTAGCGATGGTAGTACCATCTTTGCATTAAGTCAGTCTGTAGAAGAGTCTAAAGTTGTCCCCAAGCGAGGAGAGAAATTCAACATTAACATCCTCAATGTTGCCTCACCATCGAAGACTGAGTTCTTCCGAACTGACCCATACACCCCATTCAGCCGTACATTAAATGCATATGCCCAACGAGTTAGTGTACAAAGAGACAAGCTTCGTTTCTTTTTTGGAGACAGAATGATTAGACCTACTTCGAAAGATACCGCGTATGACCTCGGTATTTGTGACGGAGCTACCATTTTTGCATTGAAGAGGGGAAAGAGACCGATGGCTGCTGATGTACCTACCATTCCCACCCTCACAGCCAATGCCTTGGAAACTATGTATGATACAAATCCAAACGGTATGGACATCTTTGAACCAATTGTTCAGATCATGGATGTTGCTAACACAAATGAGGGTCCAATTGTAAGTATTTTATATGTGTTGTATAGTATCTCCTCAAAAAAGTTTGTATAGCATCTCCTCTAAAAAGTCACACTAATACATTCTTTCCAACTTGTATCATTAGGTCAAACTTTTTGATGGTGCTCATTTCTTGAAATGTAAGTTAGGTGGTTGTGAGTCATTGAATAAAGAAGCTATGGACAGGATGAACTATGCCATCATTCAAGTCAATCGCTTCCAAGTTGGTACCACGACAAGTAGTTTGACGAACACAGACAGGAAGACGTTTGACATCCTTGACTTTGATGAGTATGCCCCCAATCCTGGCAGAATGGTTAGTGACATCTCCTCCACTGAAGATCTCCATCGAAGATGTGACGTTCTCGTGGCCAAGAAGATACTAGCCCGATCAATCGTTTACAACTTTGTGTGTCAATGTCATGAACATGGTAAAGTACGAGCCGAGAAGGCCCGTAAGGTTATTGGAGATTTGGTATGGCGTGGTGTTGCTTCCCAACGCCGTCAAAAGCTCAGGACAAGTTCTGTTATTGTTCAGAAGATGCACCGTGGTTATTTAGCAAGGAAGATCCATGCAGAGTCCGTCCAGAATCGACTCGAAGAGTATCGTCGATTCACTTCTATATGGAAGCCTGCTATTAGTATCGTACCAGAGTCGGATCAAACGTTGTCTGGATGGTCGTTAGTACGGGAAGAGATTGATATGAAAACTGTTGAAAAGGGTTTCGATGAGGAAACAGATGAGAAATTGAACCGAGCAACTTTGGCAGCATTGCAGGGGAGTGATGAGTTTGATGAGAGCTCAGACGAGGAGGAAGAAGAGGATGAAACAGATCAAACATTAACTGCCACAGTCAATAAGAATGTGCTCCCTCAAGTAGCAGTCGATTGGTCAAAGTTTCAGATTTCAGCTCATGTATTGAAGTTCATCAAAAAAGACCGTGATATGCTTTATCGTAATCTCTTTATCATGAGAATGAAACAACTGGCAAAAGGGGAAACAAGTCACAAGCTTAAGAAGCCCTTGAAAGGTTGCCAGTCGGTGATTTGTAAGTCTCTACACTGTGTTGATTGATATATGTGCATATACCTTACTTATTGATCTACCTCCTCTTAACATACAGATGAGAGCTACATGGACAATAGTAAGGGCGGATTTCGATTGTTATGGACACAGGAAGGTGATCGTATTGTAGTCTGGTTTATTGCTAAGCACAAGGTAAGGTTCAATCCGCTTGTGTTTGTGTTCTTTCTTTGTCTTTTCTCTTGTTCTAACATGTTAATCTACTGCTTCTTCAGGAGGTTTCTCGGTTAGCAAAGCTGATTGATGATGCTAAGAATCGTACCGCTCGACAAGACTTGCCGGAGGATTTTATCACCGACGAACTAGATGATAAACAAACGATTGGCATTAAGGGAGTGATGCTTGATGCCATGGGAAATGTACCTCTCAAGTTATATGATGTATCCTTCAATGAAATCGATGCCATTTCTGACAAAGCTTGGAAGCCACCTATGCATCTAACTAAGAAAGAAACGGAAGTAGTACAGGCCAAGGGCACTGTTTTACTTCTTGGTCGGTCTGGAACAGGCGTAAGTTACTTACTATTGCTGTTACTTTTGAAAAGCGTGCATAAGATGTGCACAAAAAAGGATACCGTCATTTGGTTGAATGTTCATTACTTTGAGCATAAGATGTGTACACATTTGTCAAAGTCTCATCCATTTGTCCTTCTTGTCATCATCAACATAGAAAACCATTTGCATTAGTAATCGAATTGAATACGATCGTCAGCGGTTTGGTGATCAGCCAGACTTTTCTCAGCTCTTCGTCTCGAGGTCGAGTAGGCTGTGCAAGTATGTTGTAGATATTGTTGGGGACAACGACACCAGCAAGTTTACAACATTTGATAGGCTTGTGCCTCAACTTGAGAAGTCGTTAGGCACCTCATTGGGCTTTACCAAAAGCCAACATGTCAACTTTGCCCGTTTCAATAAGGATTTCTACTCGAATCTTGGCACACAAAAGAGAATCGGTGCACTAGTAGTATGGAAGTCGATTAGAACGTTCCTTAAAGGGTCAAAGGAGGCGTATCGGACAGAGGCAAGTGTAGATAAAGAAACCGGAGAGGTCCTGTCAGAGGAAGGAGTGCTCTCCAAGGCAGAATGGGTCAGTGGGGAGTTAGGGAAGAATCGATGCAAGCTTAGTCTTGATATTCGGCACCCCATTTATGAGGTATTCATAAAGTATCAGGCCTGGCTGAAGGGAGAACGCTTGTGGGACGATTGTGATCGTATCAGGGCACTTCTGAAGAAGATTGAATATGTTGGGCAACACGATCCATCGCTTTATCATGAAATTAAGGGGGCAAGAATCTATGTCGATGTAAGTCTATCTTTTGCCATCTACTTCTTGATGTTGATCCACATCTCATGCCATTCCTCTCTACTGCTGTATCATATTATAGGAGGTACAAGACTATCTACAGATCGAGATTCTACTCTTCTTTTACATTGCAAAGGGAATGGGAGCGGTAAGTTTGGTTTCATACAAATGCTCTTCTTACATGCGTATTTCTAATCTGCTATTAATTCTTATATCATTTACAGCTTTTCTTGGCAGGTGATCCAGCTCAGGCTGTGGTCGCAGGGACCGACTTTAGATTTGAAGAAATCCGATCAATTGGAGATTACTATGTCAAGAAGTATGGTGGCAAAAACGATGCGGTTCCTCAGAAGCCTCGTACTGTGAATGTGAACTTCAGATCACATTCTGGCATCCTGAAGTGTGCTGGAGGCTTTTTGGACCTTCTATTCAAGTATTTCAAGAATAGTGTAAAGGAATTGCCAAAGGATCGAGGATTGTTCAAAGGTGCTCGTCCGGGTACATTCTATGAAGTCGATGTTCAGCAGTTATCTAGTCTACTGAAAAGTAGTCTGCAAGGAGCTGTGGTTTTGACGCATGATGAGAGTGCACCCAAATGGAAGGAAAAGCTTGGTTATGAACTAGTGTATGGTATTCGGGAGGCTAAGGGCCTTGAGTTCAAGACTGTTATCATCCTGGACTTCTTTGCAGAGATTGAAGAACGTCTTCAGAAACCGTGGCGTAATCTGCTAAAAGGCAATCGACAAGGAGATGACTTCGAAGTTCAGTATCCTATTGTGGAGACTCATCTCAAGCTTGTTTATACTGCCGTCACGAGATGTATCGAGCAACTCTTCTTTGCCGAGACAACTTCTTCCTTTGCAGGAGAGGCGGCATTAAAGCGTTATCTAACTACCCCCAGGGAGAAAGGTGAAGTTCTTGCCACGGTCAACAAAGTTGATGACTTGAAGTCAATGGAGATGACAAATGATCAGTTTTGTGTACTTGGCATCGATAATGCGGAGCTAGCTTCATCTTCGGAGATTGAATATGAAGAGGCTCTAGCCTTCTTGAAACGATCAGAGTATTGTTTTGACAAGGCATCAAACTCAGAGCTATTAACCAAAACTAAGACTCAGTTGGAGAGTATGAATTTGAGGTCTGATCTAACCTCGGGTATGAACTTTGCAGGGGATATAGGAGGAGATTTGGAAGAAAAGGCAGCTGAGGTGATTGAGAAACTGCTGAAAGAGAATCTTCTTTTGGAGTGTACTAATCTTCTCAACACGGTCGTTCCTGTTCTACCTCTGTATACCCAGGGCAAGTTAGAGGAAGCAATTGTATCAAAGATGAGGCAGTCATGGTCTGTGTAGCTGTGGTATTGGTGTCCCTTTCTTGTTTGTGATGTACTTGCTATAGCTTGGGCAACTTAGGGTTCACGGGATCATGGATTAAAATTACATAAGATATGGATTTACAAAAGATTGAATTTGACTTAGTTGTTTAACTAGTATGTTTATACTGTCTTAATAATATGAAGATCTAATCATTCTCCGAGGAGTTCTAACACCCACTTTGGCAGCTTCGAAGTAGGACGACGATTAGACCCTTTTATCGCCATTATTACAATCGTGGCCTTGGCAAGAAGACGTCTTCTATTCTCTCCATTGTTCAACTTTACATCCAACAATAGACGGTGATGACACTCTACAAACATACCACGACGTTTTATAAAGATATCTGTGTCCACAATTACATCTTTTCCCGGAGTCAGGTGCCAATCTAATGACAATATGTCCTCTTCATTGACTTTTAAATCGTCCTCTGCAAGTACAATAGAATCCAACATCAATTCACCGTCATCAGCGCCTGTCACCACCCATAGAATATCCTCTTCATTCTGCATTTTAGCTAATACATCTGGGCCTCCTAAAACATTAGATCTTGTCCTCTCAAAGTAATTCATAGCCGATCTTAAGGGTACATGATATTGATATTCATCCAAATCTGGATAATAATGTGAGTCTAACTCATCATAATATGCTCTATGAATCTCCTCAAATCTCTTCTTGGAAGAAGCAGTTGATGTTGATGAGTAAGATATCTTGTCAATTGATGTTGCAGGACGTGAAAGAGTAACTTGTGCTGAATTGTGAACTATCCAATCATCTCCTTTTTCTGATTTGATATTCTTTGTTACCATTTCTAACTGCCAAGTTTGTGTATTATCTTTTGCATTATCATCATTATCGTCCCCACCATAAACTAAATCTCCCCTTATAATAAATTCCTCACCCAATGCAGGGGATGATCTAAACTTTTGTTTAGTAACATGTGTTATTATCCATCGATGTCTATCATACGATCCATCACTACTCCGAAATAGATTTGACAATGCACGTTCATAACTCCGTAGATAATTACTATTGTACATTACCCCATAGGAGTCAGTATCTTCTATATACACCTTATATGTTGGTGATATAAAGGATGTGGCGGTAGGTGTTGAAGACGATTCTATCTCATATTGAGATTCAATATAATTTGATGATGTCGGTGATGCTTCCAAATGAACACATCTTATGTCGTCTATTTTATTGCAAAACGATGCCTGCTTGCTACAGCTGGTAGTGGTGGTGGTAAATGCCAATGTTCCTACTAATAATAGGAACATAGACAACGTGATAATTGGTATAAATCCAGGCATACTAAGACAGTCTACTCAAAGCAATTAGCAAGAGAGAGATTAGAGCGATGCTTGCGGGATTAGGGAAGATATTTAGCGATTGAATGCTACCTCAGTTTTTTTTCATTGTTCTCACGGGCTGAGAGTTAGTTGAGTGAGTCAAAGGAGGCGGAAGAGGTAAGTGCTGATGGCGATATGTTTGAGTGGTTGGATTATTATGAATATTTGGTTGTCCGTGTTGTGTTATATTGCTAAGATATATGGAACAATACAACAATAACAATGCGATGAATTGTCAGTTCTCAACATTATATCCGGTGTTATATATTTTTCCTTTCGTGGTATGCTCATTTGTATTATATTATGATACAATCAATTTACATATTTCTCACATAATTTTATTCTATTCTCTTGGTGTTGGCTAGATAAAGAGAAGATATATACGGTACACATCAATGAATACATACTGACAAAAAATTAACATAATCACATTGAATTAGTTGGTAGCACATCAATATCATTAGACTTAGAAATGAATTAGTTTATTTAATATATGAAACATGAATGAACAAGACAATAATAACCAGGCAACACTTCCCCGACGTTCACGACGTCTTGCTACGATTATCCCCGCCTCACATTGGGTTAGTATGGGTTATTCACAAGATGATGCTGAGTTGATGGAAAAGTTACAGAATGATATGAAGAAATATTGTGATAGGAGTGGTGATATTGATATTGCTTTACGAGGAAGGGGTGGTGGCACGCTCCCTTATCATGATTTGATACTACCCCATTGGAAAAAGTTACTCAAAGCACTGAAAGGACGTACTAATGTGGAATTTCAAGTCACTGGTATTTCCCTTCCCAGCCCTCTGTTGGATATTGTATTTCCAGCATTGCAGGAATATAAAATCGTTCAATTAAGATTAATTGGAACAGGATTGGTTGGTGGGGGTTTTCAGTGTTTATCATCCTTCCTCGAAAAGAACTCAAGCTTGACATCGCTTGGTATTGGGGCGGATCGACTCGATGATTTATCAGTTGCTGGCGCGTTATCGGATGCAATAAAGAACCACCCTACTCTTGAAGATTTATTCATTGCCCGTTGTATTGGTCATAATGCATCTATTCTAGAGAAAATTCTTCAGGGATGCACAACAAAGAGAGTATTGATGATATCAATGGAAAACTTTGGTTTGTATGGATCTCTGGTAGATGTCGTGGCAGACTTCATAAGCAGCAACCATACTGTCGAGAAACTTCATTTGATAGAGAACAACATTGCAGATAATGACGCAAAACTATTGGCATCGGCTCTAAAGACGAACAGACACCTCAAACTATTGGATTTAGTTGATAATTATGATATTACAGATGAAGGGGAAAAGGCTCTATTGAATGTGCTGTATGATCCAACAACCATGGATTCAGTTATTGAATCTAATCATCTATGTATGGTGAATACAGATAATAATGACAATATCGTGGCCTTGGAGCAGCGGCCTCTGTTAGAACAAGAAGTTTTGAAGATAAACAAAGGGGATCTTATCGCCAACACGATCGGCACGGCCATAATACCCTCATATTATAGTATTCAGCAGAAGATTAGGCAGAAAGTAGTATTGGCACTATGTGGAGTAGATGGAGAGCTCTTTGATCTTTCTTATTTGAATAATCTGCCCCTTGGAGTGATGCCACGGGTATTAGAATTGATTCAGGAGCATACTGCAATTAGGAGGAGTAAGAACACACCCTGGGGTTCATATCAAACACCCGTACAGTTGAAGAAAGATGCCTTGACTAGACTTTTTCATACACTTCGGGGGTGGGAATTGCCTTTGCTGTTTGAGAACTTGCACAACCCGTCCTCTAATGGAACTACTGGGAAGAGGAAGAGGAGAAAGACCCGTCGTTGAAATGACTGCTGTAGGGGCTTTGTTAAACAGATTGGATCTGTTGGATAAGGCGAAAGGAAAGGCGGCTTTAGTATAGTTTAGTGTAAAGTTCATAGTTGTATATTGGACTACATAGTTCCCTTCTTTTGCTATAACTTTATACTTATACTATCAAAGACAGTACTCTATACATTTATATAAAGCTAACATCTCAAACTCAAGCCCCTCGACTTGATTGATCTTTAACGAAACGAATTGTGTCTTTACTCGATCTTCATTACAAGCTTGCCAGTATGTGCACCTTTGGCCTGGGCAGTAAGCATATCCTTGGCACCCTGTTCCGTAAATGGAAAGCTGGTTCAACCAATGGTATCTTTAGTGTACCCTCCACAAGTCCTTTGGCAATTGTGTCCTGTGCTGAGGGTTTGTTGCAAAGGCAGTAGAATGCTGCATACTTGTGAGGAGGATGACCCTTTGGATCAAACCCCACGTCGAATGATGCAATTGTAACAAAGCTTCCCTCTGACTTTAATACATTTGAAGAGCGTTCCCAAGCTTTCTCTTCCCCAGTGGTATCAATCACTGCATCAAAGTCTGTCAAATTCATATCCCACCATTTCTCTTCACGATAATTGATAATTGTAATATCTTTACCCAAACTTTGAACAAATTCTTTATTCCTTGGTGATACCGTAGTGTACACATTAGCCCCAGCTTGTACAGCAAGTTGTACAGCAATCATTCCCACGGATGTTGGGCCGCCCAGGACAAGAACTTTATCACCCTTCTTAACATTAGCGCATTCAAATGTAATCTGATGAGCTGTGGTACCAACTAATGATGAAGCGGCGGCGGCCTCATGTGACAATCCATCTGGCTTAAAACTCAATCGAGCTGTGGGTACTGCAACATATTGGGCGAATGTTCCACCACATGGTTTGTCATCTTCGTCATGCTTACCTTGTCCCCATATTGGACGCCAAAGACATTCGTTCCAATCGGGAATTTAGTAGCATCGGCGTCGTCAATTTCATGTATCGTACCACTAAAGTCATATCCTAACGTGAATGGTAAAGGCATTGCCCATCCTGCGCCCTTTAAATAACCACCGAGGACCTAATGAGAGGTAATAGATATCGTGTAGATAAATTAGTAAAGTTGTGATCACATGATGTGCACACTTTACATCTCATAATGACACACCTTAAAGTCAATAGGATTGGAAGCACAAGCAACAACTTTCACAATTGCAATTCCTGGTGTTGCCTTGGGGATAGGAACTTGATCTTCCATTTTGAGTATACAGAGGAGTCTTTGTTTTCATGGTATCGGATTGCTTGCATGATGGATGCTGATGAAGTTATTGGGTAATAAGAACTAATAATTAATGGTAGGATGTAAAAAAAATAGTGAGGAGGAGGATAGATTGGTGTTATCATCCTATTTTGGGGGTTAGGCCTATGGCGGCCGCCATGCATTATTATCTTCATTTGCGCAAAGCCGCATTTGCATTTGATATCTAAATAATAATTTTGGCGAATGAACGATAAAGGTTTAAATTTAGCGCTGTCAGACGCAGACGCGCGACGGTCTAAATGGTAGCGTGATATAATATCGACTTCGGATGAGGTATAATAATGGATGTCAATGTATTTTCACCGACGGCCGATGGCGTGAGTATTTTGGTTCTATTCTTTGTATGTTAAAAGTTATTTTTTTGCATGTAATCTGACTCCGTCTTCTTCTCTTTGTACTGAACAGATCCTCGCGGCTCTACTCGCTCCATTCTTCATGTCACTTGGATTCTTCATTTGGGATCATAGATGGACCTCGAGTGGTGCATCGGCATTTGCTTTAAATAGTGAGTTTAGTATGCATGATGTTAGTATATTCTGTGCACATCTTGTGTGCACAAAATTAGATGTTCTATTCTTCATTAACACTCATCGGTAATATACCTTTCACATTACACAGTGTACAAATGCAACGTTGCATCAATAGGGTTTATAATAATGTGTTTAGTACGGGGATTTGCTATATCATCATCAGGCAGCATAGAGGACTCCGTCTTTACTACACAGAATGTTGGGTTTCTAATATTATCTTCCACACTCGGTATTATCATTGGGGATGTATTGTGGTTAGAGGCATTACGTCTATTAGGTGCCAAACATGTTATTGTTATTGATTCATTAAAGCCATTCATAGCTGCTATCCTAGGCAGATTGGCGTTGGATGAAGTACTAAGGCCGCCTGCTTGGGGTGGTATGGTATTGACCGTAATAGGTATTGGCATTGTTAGTTTTGAGGAGCAACGATCATCTACACAACAAAAGGATACTACTGATAATAATGGTGACAATGAAAAGCCAATTGAACAAACAGAAGCTACGGATAGATTATCGGGGTTTGATAATGAAGAAGAGGTGAATAGGACAAACATAGAAAATATCGAAGAACACATAAATGGCAACTCGAATCAGCAAATACCGATAGAAGACACGGCAGATAACAACACTAACAAAAATGGGAAACAGATAATACATTTTTCCCGAGAATCATCAGTATATAGACGTGGTTATATCTGTGCTATTATCAATGTATTGGCTGATAGTTTAGGAAGTTTACTTACTAAACAATACGGCGTTGGTATGACTACTTGGTCGATCAACCTCATTAGGTTCGGATTTGCAGGTGTAGTACTCATTTGTATATCTATTGGTATGAGAATAAGCGGCCATTATTCAGCATTAGGTAGTTTGGAGTCACAGAATGAAGAAGATAATGACAAAACGATGAATAGAGATGATGATACAAGTACAGCCAAAAACAAACCGTCTCCCCCTCCAAAATGGTACAAATTACCAAAGTTGTCAAGAATAGGCTGGTTACAAATAACAACAGGGGTTGGTTTAGTGACATTTCTATGCCCAGCCCTATCAAACTATGCTCTATTCCAAATTGCCCTTGGATTCGCTATATCATTAGGGAGTATAGGACCATTATACGGCCTTCTGCTAGACTGGCCTTTCAAGGGTAAACGGCCAACATTATGCGGATGTATAGGAGTGGTATTAGCTATTGCTGGAGTTGTGATACTGTGTGTTTGGGGGGTGTAAAGAAGAAATGGTTTGTCTGTGCGTGGGGAATCTTCAGTTGTGAAATTTTCACTGCCGAATGAAAAAACAACAACATCCACATAACAACACACATCATGGTGCTTGAACAATACTATCATCCAGGAACTTGCACGGCAGTAGTCAGAAAGAAACATCAACTCGAACCTAAACCACAAACATTTGATGAACCAGGTAATAAGAAATGGAAAGATAAAAAAACAAGAAATTGGGGCCCTTGGAGTTGTTGCGGGGGTGCTGTGAATTCAAAAGGCTGCCAGACGCGCGTACATAGACGAGGGATAGGTGCCTATATTCAATTCTTAAATAAGGAGAAATCAAGAATCCTTGTTATTGGTAAAACGAGTAAAGTCTACCAGCTATCAACAGGGGTTGTTGCCAAAAAGACAGACAAGGCTGATCCTCGTCTCCTTTCTATGTTGGCAGGTAATGAAATCGATAATGACTACCTTGGATTAAGCTTCTCGCGGCTCAGTGCTGGAGATAGTAGTAAACCATGGGTATGGGCACACGACTATGATTTACACATTCTCTTGTCAAGGCTCAATGTCAAGAAACCAGAGCGGTTGATTTACTCCCCTGGTAAATGGGGGTATCATACCAAAGCCCATAACTCTCAAATCATGCCTGGCTTCTCCTTAACGCCACCAGGAGTTGAAATTTGCGGCAGGTATAAGGTTGTTTACCTAGCTGCACTCCGGTTTGATCCAAGGAGGAGGAAAGCCAACGTCTTTCTCCGCTGCCAACCAGAACAAGGTACCTTGGTTATCAAAAGATCCAGTCATCCTTTTCATATTGGTGTTGGTGATAGATTAGGGTCTAATGCTCGCTCTACTATTACTAGTCCGGCAATATTTGATGGCCAAGTGAACTTAGGTCGTCAATCTGACGATATGGATCGGTACTTTGGTCCTGGATACAATTTCTATGGTTTTTGTCCAACTTCCGAGGCTAGTTTAAGTTATCCTAATAAGGCTGATAATGCTTCCTTGATCGTTACTAAACGCAATGATAACAAGGGACGCTTGTATAAAGTTGAAAAGAGGAAAGCATTCAAGCTAAGAACAAGAGTAAGGGGAACATGGAAAAAGGATGTTGCTTCTTCCATTGAAGAGGAGGCAATTGAAGCGAAAAGGATATGCAAGTGTCGTCACTTCTCCTTCCTCTGCCGTGAACTTGGTCTCCCTTGCTCGGCATCAGCATTGATTACTTCATTTGTGACTGACCAACAGCCTTACATCTTTGCTGAGCCTGGAGATATATGGATAGATATTCGCCTCACAACACCAGTTCGGACTTATGTTTTGGCTCGTCGTGCATAGTGAGATATGATCTTTGAGTAAATGTAGGTATAATTTAAGTGTAACAAATATGTTAAGTATATTAAGTACAATAGACATAGGAGTCAAGTACACATACTAATACTCTCAATATGAGCAGCTTATATTATAATACGATGTTACTGGCTAATTGACCAAACCAACAGTGCAGGAAGATCTCTCGTACGTTTCCATAACACGAGAGTCCCAACGGATCTCGTCTGACCATTTACGATATGGATTAGACATAGCAGACGCCGCGGTCAACCACCCGATGAAAAGGAAATACTCGAATGCGTATTTTAGAATGTCCCAAAAGGAACCGGTTGAAATATTGTTACATTCAGAGACTGGATTGTTAATCAGTTCAAAGAAGATGCCGTCAACAAATAGGAGTAGCAAGTATACTCTAAGTTTTGATGATCCAAGTAGAGTAATCATTGAGATATAGGATAAACAAAACAATACATGATTACACATCTACTCACCGAACTGTAATTTGTACAAGCTGTGTGTATATTAACGGTACAGGCTCTGCCTTACAACAAACTAGAGCATCGTATGTCTGCTGCAATTCAAATATAATACTACCAAACTCTTCGACTGTCCAGTCGTTGAATCGAAATGCTTCCTTTTTTACGAGATTGCCAATATAATCTTGAAACCAAGCTAGTGGTATTACATACTCAGATCCGCATAGAGCTGAATTCTTAGGAAGTAAAATAAAATCTCGCTCTTCCTCTTTCAACAGTCCTGATGCTAATAAGTGTCCATCATAGACATCGGATATACCTTCGTATAAGTATCTAACTGCAATACCATGAGAAAGATTGACAAGTCGTACAAGTTCAGAAAGTATGCCTCTAACTTCCTCTATACTAAAGATTCTAATTGTTGTATCCTTTTCTCCCGCTTCTTTATTTCCATTATTATCATTGTTGTCGTTGTCTTCACTCTTCTGCAAATTATACTTTGTCTTCCATAGTATTCTAAGTGATATATTATGTATTGCTCTTTGCACATCGCCTTCTTTCTGTTGCACATAAGCCCATCGACCATAACAAGTTGATGTGTAGAATCCCAACATAAGCCCCACCGCTGCTTGGAAGCGCTTACTTATAAATTCCAATATTTGTGCGAGTACAAGTACATGTTGAGGCCATCATATTCTGCACTTTTCGACTCTGAACCATCATTTGTCACGAAATAGCATATTGTAAGTGTTATAGATAAAAGAATCGTTGCAATAAGCAACTCTAACCAAAGGACTTGTACAATACCTCCCTTCCATGTGAATATGGTTTTAAGCCAGTTGATTCCGCCAAAGGGGTCGGTATATTGGATTGTCATGTTAGCTCGCTCACTTGCTCATATGTCAGTTTTATTTTATATTAATACTGCTTTGTCAGCTTTTATCAAACTATTATTCATGAAATGAAATGCCGCCATACAAACCAATAGCAATTGTACTACAAAGCACAAAGCAGCCTTCTATTGATAGGTGGCCAGAAGAGCCTATCAATATCAACAAGAGTATAGAAGGTAAGTCGTAGGATACCACCGACTTTTTTGTAAGTAGATGCGATTCATCGATTCATCGCTTCCTAACTAAAAATTGTGATCCGAAACAAGCTCCTCGACTCCAGCCTAGTTCACAACATCAACTAAAGCTAAGAGAAGAGTAGTAAACAAATGCAATGCTATATGCTCGTATGGATTGGATTAGTCGAGCCCGTAATCTAAATCGCATCAAGTGAATTGTGATCTCAGAGAACACAACAAAATATCAAAATTGATATCCTCGACTCGATTTGCAATACTATAATAAACACAAACACCACAAACAATAAAAGATGTCATCAAAGAAGAAATCAACAACCTACTCAACCCTACCCGATGGCTCAACCCTCAAAGAATATACAACTGAACAAACTCATCCCGACAATACCAAAACAATAACAACCACCTCAATTAAAACATATAAAGTCCTCAAAGTACAACCAGATGGTAGTAAAATTGTCGAAAATATAAGTAGTACTACCACAACAACTAAAGAAGTTGATGCACCTATCCAACCGAATGTTATTGAAAAGGTTAATAATGGATTATGGGGTATATTAGGTTATACTCCACAAGATTTAGCCAATAGTGCTAATAACAATAATAATAATGATAATCATGGTGGAGATAATGAAAGTAGTACAGAAGACTCTCCATATGATGATATGAGTCAACCACAATTAAGTTATTCTGAAAGTTTATCACATGATGAATTTCGTGGTGAGGCATTAAATACATGGGGTGAAAGTAGTAAGTCAAAACGCCGCAGTAAGGGACGAAACAATAACAATAAGAGTAGAAATCAAAGACCACCAACTTCATCACGATCATCACGTGGTAGTAACTCGTCACGATCAGGTAGAGAGAAGCGATTGGATACTTCTACACGTAGTAACAACTCTCAACAGCAACAGCGTCAAGGAAATAGTAGTAGAAGAGAGGAGCAACAAGTTAGGATACCAACTCCATTGCAATATAGTCAACATCAAACTTCACAATATAACCAACAAAAGCAGCAACAACAGCAGCAAGTTCAGGGTGGTGGAAATAGTGTCGGGGGAGGTAGTAGAGGTAGTGGTGGTAATAACAGTCTACGTGGCAGTGGTAGTGGTGGATTCTTTAATAAAACTCATCCTACTTTGGGTAGTTACCATCCTAATAACAACAATAATAGTATGAATCAAGATGTCAGTTATAATAATAATGGCTATGCACCCCAACATGCTCAGCAGCTAGGTCAACAGCAGCAACAACAAGCTCAGCAGCAACAGGGAGGAGGGCAATACATGCTATACGAAGACAATCGTTGTTCATTACCCACATATCAAAATCAACAACAAGTACAACAACAGCAACAAGTACAACAACAAGTACAGCAACAGCAAGTCATTATTAAAAACAAGAAATCAAGTAAATCTAGATCACTAATACGATCATTAACACCCAATCGATCACGTGGTGGATCAAAAGCTGGAAGTAAGGGAAGTGGTGGAGAGAGTGTTAGCAGTAGAAGAAGTTTCAGTAGCACAGGCAGTAGTAGAAGGAATAAGATGGGGATTAGTTTGAGGTCTAGTTCGAGAGGTGGTAGATCCAACTCACAAACAAGAGGAAGACAAGGCCAGCATCAGGAAGGAGGAGAGACACAATTGGATCCAGAAGTGATGAATGCAATTAGTATGATACGTAACCGTTCCAAGAGTCCTGTACGAAGTCGAGGATTACTATCACAAGCTCAGCAAGGAAGTATGAGAAGATCAGCTAGTGCCCAGCCACAGCGTAGTCCTTCTCAGTATGAGTCGTTTAATGGCGGTGGTCAGTATCAGCAAGGAGGAGTGGGGCAACAGCAAGGTTATCAACAGCAACAAGGCCAAGGTCAACAACAGCTCTTGTCAGAGGGTGGGTCACACTTTACGTCAGTGGCACAATCTATATCACGACAGTTTACACCCACATCTCAACAGGGATATCAACAGCAGCAAGGACAGGCCGGGTTCAGACAACCTCCATCACCTGGTAATCCAATGTATCAACAGCAACATCCACACGATGGATCATTACAAATGATCTACAATCAAAGTCCCGGTGGAAGCTTCTCCTCACAGCAGCAGCAGCAGCAGACTGTTGACTTTGACGGATTGCCTTTAGGTCAAGTTGCCAACCCTATCCAAGGCTGGGATGATTATCATACTGATATGAGGGATGATATGTCATCATCTCAAAGGGGAAGACAAGGAAGACGAGGGTCCAAATCGTCGTCCAAGCAGTTAGTCAAGGATTCGTCCAAGAAGAATGTCAAGAGTAGCAAGAAGCCACCAGCATCACCACTTAATTCCCAACAACCAGCCATACCAGTCAAGTATAACCAAGCATTACTACCAACGAACGAAGTATCAACATCCAACTCACCACCTCAAGTTGTTATACATAAAACAAACGCAATACTAACCTCTGACAAATATGTACACTTCTATTCGTACATATCCAAATCGTCAACATGGATACAAACGACAACTGTCTCATTGCCAAATACACATCACTTGTCATTGGCAATATGTAATAATACCGCTGTTGTAGGTGTGCCATATGATACAAATGTAAAGGGTGTACTAACAGGTAGTGCCTACATTTTCGAGAAAGATAATAAGACACATACATGGTACCAAGTGAAGAAGATTGTACCCAAGAAAGTGAAAGAATATGCCACTGTTGGATATTCAGTGGATATATGTGACAATGTCGTAGTTATCGGTGTACCAGAATTAGGTTCACCGAATAATGAAACTCGAGTTGCCAACTATGGACGGATTGCCAATACCGCCGGATGTGGTAGTATATATGTCTATCAACGTGCTGAGCAATATAAATGGATGCCCATGGGTCATTTATCACAAAGTAGTATGATTGTAGATCCATTTAATCAATTGGCAAGTCCAAGTGGGTTATTAGTACCACCGACTACCAAGTTTGGTACAGTTGTTGCATTACGACATAAGATTATGGTCGTGTCGAATTATACACCTAATAATGTTGATTGTGATACGTCACTATTTGTATACGAGTATGATCCAGGTATTAAAAACAAATGGAGATTAATCCAAAGTGACTTACTACATACAATGGTACAACGGAAGAACTTTGGATCGAACATTGCCTTGACGAATGATGGATCGGGTATCTTTATCGGTTGTCATTCACATGTGTCGCCTACCGAGATATTATATTACAAGAGGAAGAAGGAGATAGATATGTATGGTAATCGCAATTATCAGTTGGAACAGATTATTACAATACAAGATGAAGAAGAAGACAAACGAGGTAGACGACGACAACAACAACAGCAAGGAGGAGGTGGTAGTAGTATATCCGACTTTAGAGTTGATGGACACAATAACTTTATATTGGGCATGTCTAACTCCAATAGAGTATATGTCTATCAACAGATACATGATTTAACAACCATGGAGAATCAAGGTTGGAGGGTCGTTTCCAAGGTAATGAATGATGGTGGTAATCATCGGAATGACTTACCATTATTTGGTCAACATGTGGGTATGAATGGTGATAATATATTAGTTGGGGCACGGGATAATGTATATTCGTATAGCTTAGAGGAGTGGATGGCACTTAAGAATAAGAAGGGTGGTAAGAAGAGTTTGTTGGGTAGATCGAGGTCGAGTTCACGAGGGCGTTTCAAATCACCAATGAAGTTTCGATGAAATGAGGGAGGGCTCTAGGTTAACAAGCTTATGAGTTATAGAATGTTTTCCTATATGTGTAAAGTACTTCCTTTGATAGGATAATAAAGTCATAGGAATCGTATTGAAGGGATCTATATATAGTAGCACACTATACCTATTGCATTGGGCAGTCCTTCTTTCCAACCCCTACTGAACAGCTTCAAATTAAATAGATGTGTGTTCTGTTTCAATGCTGTCGCTAGTAAGGTTGTACTCGCTTCTGTAATTGATGTAATTTCGTTTCCGTCCAATCTAAGAAATCCAACAGGATGGTTACTGAGAATGAATTCTGATATGACACGAACTGCCTCAGATCTGAGATTGTCCTTCATTATCACTTTGTGTATTCTCTTACACCCCACAAGGATTATCTCAAGAACTTCAATGTCATTTAAACCGCAATTGTCAAAAATAACCACATCAAGCGTAGGATGATTTCCCAATACATCTGACAAGGAGGTAGCAATAGAAAGATCATCAATTGTTTCCCTGCCCAAAGCGACTCTTCTCAAGCTTGTATTCTCTCTGAGAAATGATAATAGGCATGTGTATTCATTAAACCCTAGTCCAATATCATAGCACTTTAAAGTTGTCAAATTCATTGTTTGTAATGTTGGAAACATAATATCTAGCACTGATAAGGGCATTTTAATGCCAGTAATTTCCATCTTCTCCACAGAGGTACGTCCATGCAATGCTTTGGCAAACTTTTGCCAATGAGGAAGCATCATTTCATGATGAGGGAGTGCTTCTTCTCTTGTTCCAAAAAGTAATATATCAGTAGATCCCCGTCTGCATATCTCTTCATATCATCCTGTAGTATTTCCATCAACTCAGCATCATCTTGAGAGTAGCCAATACTAATCCAATGTTCTGCCGGTATAATTGTTGCCAGACGGTCCGAACGTCGAGGTAGTACTGATTGGTTGCCATTACTATTATCGTGTTGATTCATTTTATTATTATGTTTAATAGCTTTGGATAGTATTAACTACCCTAATTCTTTCTTGGTGTATTATTTTACTATTGGGTATTTATCGTAAACTTGTCTCCTTTCCAATTATAAATATAACTTATATTGCATGTAAGGTCTGTTGCATGGCAAAGAAACAAAATGAAAGATTAGTAAAATGCACATAAGCAATACATATTACGTATCCAGATCAAACTAAAGCATGGCATAATAGACCATGTGGGCAAAATAGACGAGACGCATATTCCAAACTTGAACATATTACATCTATCGCCCCGCTTCTCCATAAACCCACAAAGCTTTGGATGATAAACAACTCACCTTACTACTCTCTTCTCTAAACTTTTCTCCTCTCAGTAACTCCGCTGTTGAATGAAGAGTATTCAACTATGTGGTACACCCACAATATCACTGTCTATCACTGTCCACTGTAACGTACACAAGTAGATCCCGTTCCATCGCTATTTCAGTCCCTTCACTAAAGCAGTGCTATTCTGTCTCTACCAGTGCCTGTTTTGCTATTGTCTCTCTCTCTAAGCCTTCTATTGTCCTCGATATAAACTCCAATATGGACACAGACGACGCCCATAGTACTGTCAAGTTGGTAAGTTTCATATTGGTGGCGATGGTGATTTGGTTTATATCGTATCTCTTTTATACCTTTTGCAAAATACAACCACTCACACTTATTTATCTCTCATGTTTAATGTCCATGCTCAAATTATATAGGTCAGTAAAGAAGGTGATACCTTCGAGGTACCAACTGATATTGCCAAATTATCAAATCTTGTAGTTACTACCTTGGGTGAGGAGATGGAAGATGATGATGATGAGACATTAACAGAAATTCCATTGCCCAATGTCAAGGCTACGGTGCTGGCAAAGGTTATTGAATATTGTACGTATTACAAGAATACGGAGGCTAGTAAGTGTTTAATATTATGAGATGTTTATAAGGTGAATGGTATTGTAATGTTATTTAATCTAACCATTATATGCATGATACACAGTGACTGCAATTACCACACCACTAAAATCAAACAAGATTGAAGAAATTGTACAAAAGTGGTATGCCGAGTTTGTGGATGTTGATCAGGCGTTATTATTTGAGTTGGTTACAGCGGCAAATTTTATGGATATTAAATCTTTGTTGGATTTAACTTGTTTGGCTGTATCAGTTATGATCAAGGTATGTATAATACGTGTGCACAATTTTGAACACATCATATGTCTTATTTATCTTATATATGTTTGTTATTAAAGGGTAAATCGGCAGAGGAGATTAGGAACATCTTTAATATCAAAAATGATTTTCAGGAGGGGGCAAAGAAGACTGAAGCAGTTGAGGCGTCGTAGATAGACACGCATATAATATGAGAGAGTGCAGCCTCATCTATATGAGACGCGGGGCAATATACACATTTCTATATGTTTGGGGGGGTATGATTGAGAGATGGGGTGGCTGAAGTGCACCTTGGAATTGGGGATTTCATACTGAAATGATATTTGAGCAATTTACAAAGTTTGTTATTGGGGAACAATAACTGATCAATCGTGATTGGTTGGTAAATGATTTTCTACTAAACAAACTATTCTACAATACCTATCTATCTTTTCCTCTTTCCCATATGGAATCTAGTTGCCTCTTTCTTTTTCATCTTCTTCTGTTCTATTGATGAGAATACACCCTGCTTTGCTTGTTGTTTCTGTTGTAATGATGAGTATGCACCCACAGACTTAGCAAGCCCAACGGCACTTGAGGAGGGCAGGTTCATAGACTTGCCATTCTGTAACTTAACGTGTACTTGACCTTGTCTCATCTCTGCCCGAACACTACCGACAGTATCGATACCTTTACGGGCAACAGATGCTCCAAATGAGGCATGCCGATTGTGGTGGGAAGACTTCTGCCAGGATGCAGCTACTTTTGTTTCACTTTTCAGCTGTGATATTTTCCCACTACTGGCAAAGACGGAGGAGTTCCTTGATAGCTGTTGTTGACGGGCTCTATGACCAAGACTTTTGGAAAGGATGGCCTCTCTTTTCTCCGCCCTACTTGATATCATGCCGCTTGATCCTGAGGCGGCGGCACTCTCGCTATCGTATTGTTGATCCGTCGTCATACCATTACCAGTATCACCCCCTCTTACCCTTCCCACTGCTTTCTTGAGTACGACCTTCCCAACTTTTGGTCGGTCCTTTTTTAGATTATCTCTAATAGTTCGTACTCTATCTCCATGTGACTTCTTTAGCATTTCCTCACGCTTACATAGGGACTGGTATAAACTTCTCCAATCTGGGGATTCGTTAAGGAATTTCATATCTATCTGATGCTGTTTCATGGAAATTTTCTTCTCTCTTCCACATGTTGCAATGGCGGTGGTGGCATAATTTTGATTGTTATAACACTTTTGCTTCTTCTTCGGAGGGTCTGACGATTCAACACCATTTTCTGATGCCATGTTCTTCCAATCTTCTATAATTTGCTGCAAGAATTGCAATTGTGTCATAGTATATACCTTTACTTTGTTCCCATTCTGTTCACTCATCGACCTCCAGAAGAAAGGATAGCCAAAGTTGGGCTCCCTTTCGGAATTTGGAATATCCTTTACCTTCTTCCACAGCTTCTTCATAACCTTGGCTGCCTTACTTGCACTCTTTCCTATATTCGTATCAGTTAATAATGTAACATCCATTGGGACATTCTTCAAAGATTGCAATATGATTGGCAATTGTTGGGTCCGTGTATTGGAAGATATGACTCGTAACTGTCCACATTGATCCACCCTTGCCTTTAACAAACGAGATTCATCAGTCTCTTCTTCTGGAGATGATACAATCTCTAATAACTTATCACTCCAACCCTCCAGTTTTTCAATCAATAAATCTCTCGGTATCTGTAAAGATGTTGGTCTATTGATAATCCCATTAAAGTTGTAATCAACAATATCTTTCCATAATAAATCATCTGACACTTTTGATTTTGATATATGCACATTGTTGGGATGCTGTTCTATTGATTGCAATACCTTTTCAGATAAGGCAGGCAATTGCTTCTTACCAGATTGAGAATCTAATGCAAATGATGTTTTAACCTTTGTCCATCCACTGCCTCCCATTAACTTATCTTTGTTAGAACCATCTACAGTACTATTGATTGTTGCTGCTGCTGCACGCAAGTTACTACTATTGCCCTTGTTTGCAACTCGTGCCCTCACTACATTATCCCATTGATACTCAGATAATATACCTAATGCACCCGGTGGATACTTCTCAAGGTTGGAAGCAACCATTTGTGTTGTTATATCAAGTAATGATGGTGGTTGATATACCTTTGGTGGTAGTTTTCTGTTAGTACACATGATGAATGGTTTTGCTAATCTTTGTCTCTTTCTTTCCAACTTTGCATTCCATGTATCATCACGAAAAAGATGTTCAACTTCTTCATCGGGATCATCATCTTCTTCTTTCTTAATAGCTATACCTCTAATAGTATCATCCATATTATCACTTCCTCTCTAGCCTTAGCATTTTGTGCATCTATTGCTATATATGTAAAAAAATTAAGTATCCTAGCCGGTATCCTTTTATGAGAGTAGTAGATAGAGTAAGTGTGGCCTTCTCATCTACTAATCATCACAAGCTACTCTCCTCTATCTCGTAACGGCGGTATTATCTAGCGGCCGCACATACAGGATTGTAGAGATATCGTGGAATTACACCTGTATATAGTAGGTTTTATCGTGGTATTGTGTGGCAATCGAGACTATACTAAACATTACGACAACCTACACAAATCTTTGCAAAGGCAAAGAATTTCTTATCTTTTTGGTGTCTTGATATTGAAGTTCTATTTGATATACACCATGTCCTCCAACAACAACGATAGCATCGAAGGGCAGCCTCCAGCTAAACGACAGAGACGTTCCTTAGGTGCATCTGATCGTGTAGTATTAGACGTCGGCGGTACCAAGTTTATCACATCAGCATCAACTCTCACAACAAATTCTGCCTACTTTGCAGCTTTATTATCCAATAATTGGATTGAATCGAACAATGGAGAGGATGAGATATTTATTGATCAAGATCCAGTTCCATTTAGTGTATTATTAGCGTATATGCGTCGGGGAAACATTGAGGTTGGCGATATCAATACCAATGTACTATCTTTAGCTGAATTTTTGGGAATGGAAAGATTATTACTCGCAATAAAAGTACGATGGTATTGCAATATTGGTAGAGGACCTGTTCATACTATAGATAATGAAATTGCATCTGCATTTGATGAAGAGCACGGGGGTATAATGAGGGCTATATCTTCTGGTCTCTTCCAATACTTTCTGAAACAAAATGATATTGACGAGGAGAAGGAGTCTGCTACGATACGCATCTCCAAGGAAGTCCGAACTCCTGGTGGAGGGCCGAGATATTCATACTATCTAAAAGAGGTTGGAAAGCCAGGTTCAGAACACAGAACTGGTGGTCTTCATTGTGCGTTGAATTGTTTTCATTTGAAGGGGTACACACATTACGAACGTCAACTAAAAACAAAAGATACTTGCACCTTTTCACGAAGGAAACATGATATTGCAACAATGAGCAGTGAAGCAACAGATGTCTTAATACCAAACGATAATAAGACATCAGCTCAAGAAAGAAACGGTCACATCATACAATTTACTTGTGTTTTAAAGCACGAGGATATGATCAAGGCGATACTTGCACCAGCGGAATTCAATGAAGTTGAATCATACAGGTCCAATCCTCTTTATCATACAATTATTAGAGATACCGGTCCGTGGTTAGAAGACAATGGTTTTGTGACTCGTGCAGATGTATTGACAGACATTTTTGGAGACCATGTCAAAGCACTAGAAGAAGGTAAGGTGAAAGTTTGTATGTTTTCAAGGGTGATGAGTAAAAGAAGGGATGACACATCTTGGTAGGCATATATTCAATGTAGTTAAAGTATACAACAAAAAGGAGATCAACATAAACATGCAGGTTACCCCAAACCAATGGCGACTAAGACTAAGAACAGCATCGAATAGTAGTAGTAATATATATCGATTTTAGGACTCATATATCTTTTCTTGGTTTGTCAGCTTATTGGCTAGTATATTAACATAAAATTAGAATACTCCAAAGTATTTTCTTGCCTCCTCTGCTTCATCATCATTCATCATTTCAAACACCTTTTCATTGCTATTATCTTCACTATCCGCCGCTATTGCACTACTTACAATATCACGTAGATGTCTTCCACTCATTATTGATGAGTCGTCAGAATCATCTGACAATTGGTCGTAGAGGACCTTTTCATCATTAAGTTTAACTCTCAGTATACCACTTTCTCTTCGATTGGGGAGAACTGTTACTCTATCAACCGCAGCAGGAATAGCATCATCATCGTCATTACTACTAGTCTTCTCCTCTTGCTGCTGTTGCTTCTTCTTCCACCAAACATTTCTCTCGTATATCATACTAAGTAATTCATTGGCATAATATGCAGCTTGGTACAATCCATTATCTGATGATTCTATACTACTTCCGACAGAATACTCAATTGATATATGATTTTGTTTATAAAATGCATTTGGTATCTCATGTTGTTGTTGTTGCTTATCAGTTTGATCTTCGGAAGTGGTAGTAGTACTCTTTTGTATATACTTTTGGTCATTTTCTTGCTCTTCTTTACATTCAACACAATCTTCTTCTTTAGAGTTTGCAATATTATCAACCTTATCAACCTTGTTAACATCACTATGGCCTAAATCTATATCTGGATTGCAAACATCCCGAACGAGCTGCTTCACTTCTTTGGACTCTGGAAATCGACCATTCACCTTTCTATCCCATAATACCATCGTATTCTTTTCATTATCATGCTTAATATCTCTGTCTTCATCATCATAATTTGATGCACATAGACGAAAGATACCACCATCAGATAACGGAGGACCTTGCGGTATAAGTGATATCGAAACAAGTTCATCTTCATATGCAAATGTTGTTAATAACTCTGATAATATCCAATTACTTCGTAACATCCATCTGCATGAACTGCAGTATTCTATTGATATATTGAAACCTTCTTGTGTTGTTAGTGTGGATGACGATGTCATTTGAAGTAAAGAAGATGTCATTTCAAGAGAAGAAGAAGATATCGATTTTATATATCGTGGATATCCGTAAGGATTCTTTTGATAATTCTTATTCCTAGCTGCGGCTGTTGGTGGTGTAATGAATACAGATGATGGATGATGTCTCATGCAAGAGGAGGAAGATGAGATTTGTCTCCGCCAACCAAACACAAATCTTCGACTATTGGATAGAGATGACATCTTCATCGACACTGTAGACTTTATTAGTGAGATAGAGACCATACATATGGCTAGAATAGAGAAAGAACAAGCCGCCATTGTACTATATCACAATGAGTAAGAAATATCAATGCTTTTTTGCAAAAAGATATTGCAGGTATCCTTTTATGAGAGTAAGTATAGCAAGAAAATACAAAAGCCGATGATGACGCGCCATGCCGCCACTAATCGATAGCTATTAAATATATTATTAAACTAAGCAACAATGATAGTAGCGGTTAGTATATTGGCGGCAGCAGGTGCTCTAAGCTATTCAAGTTTCAAACTTGGTAAACACTCACAGCGGAATATGAAAGAAGGTACCTTATATTGTTGTTTCTTCTTTTGTGTTATAGTTTTAGTTTTAGCTTTATTTTTTGTATAGGAGTGGGATCAAGAGGGTCCGATTATTGGGAGGCTTCTTTTGTGTTATACAATACTTAATCTACTCATACCCATACCCCACATATATAATATAGGATGTGCCTCGGCTACACAAGAAATGATGGATCATGAAAGTTGGTCTGCAATAGTTGACAATTATGTCTACATACACAACGCGTTCCGCAATGATTTGCAACGTATAATAACAAATTGTGAACATAATAAATTCAATATTAATGAACTTATTAATTGGAAAGATATATTAGAATTACATTCCAGAGTGGAGGATGAGATTATTGTAGTTGCATTACAAGCAAGATTACGTCGTCAGAAGGAGGATAAATTACCTAAGGAGATATTAAATGGTACAGATCATGATAAAGTTACAATGTTAACTGAGAAATGTTTAGATTGTACAGATAATGACAAACGATTACAACTATTAAAAGATCTTGCCATTGAATTGGACAATCATTTAAATCGAGAAGAGGAAGTTATGATGAGTTTACTAATCAAATACTTTAGTAAACGTGAGTTATGGGCGTTGGATTCATTCATTGTGAACCCAAAGTTGGACTACTGTGATACAAAAGATTCACTAATTCAGATCACAAAGTGGTGGTTCTCAAATATATGTATTAGTGAAGGACGGAAGTTGTTAGTTAACTTTGTTAGGGCGGGACGACAGCCTCCCATGCCTATTGAGGATTGGAAGAAGTTACAGAATGACATCCCAGCATTGAAAAAGTATAGTATCAATGATATCATTGACGCACCAACACAGAAGCGTGTGGCTGCTCCTTAGGGGTGTTGTGGGGTATATTTATGGGGCGTGATTTGTGGTATTAAATGGATTAAAGTATATGTTAGATTGCGGATGATGGATATGTTAGATAACTAACAGAGAACATGATGCTTATGTCATATAAGGGGGATGAGATCTTTTAAAGGTAATAATCAAGTTAGTGAACTCTATCAAGTCTATCATCTACTGTTATTGCTACTTTACAGCATCATATAAGTCATCATTACCTAGGGGACAAATGGGAGTTCGTGCAAATGACGAAAGTCCATCCTTTTTGCGTCTAGCAAGCTTCAGTAAACAAGTCTGTAGATACTTCCATCGTCCGCAATTCTTCCAAGCCCTCACATTGTTGTTTAGTACTTCATAGATAACGGATTGAGGAATGAAAATTACTAATGCATATGATGAGAATCGATACAAGGGAAGCTCATCGTTTAAGAAGGTATCCTCTACCAGTACATCTTCCACTCCGAAAGGATCATCAATACCATAAGTCTGTAAATCACCTCTTCCAATAATGCCATGGTTGCCTACCGTGCCAATACTCATGGCCATTCCCTTCTTTGGAATTATAATGCCTCTTCCAAACTGTGGATGCTTAAAGTATAAGTCCGCTCTAGAAAACTCAACAAAGTGACATTTGAATGCAAGCTTCGATTGTTCTTCTAGAGACAAGTATTTCCGTGATAAGTACGGTATCATCTCAAGATATTTACCCATAAGCTGAAGACTTGCCAATCGTCGTAACTCATTTGATAAACCCGGTAATGCTGGATACAGCTCCTCCAGCCGTGGAGTGTTAGAATCTCCATTACGTTCGATAATTTCTTTGTAATCATATTGTGAAGCCACAAACTTTCGTATCCGTTTAGCAATTCTTTCTGGATGGCCCAGTGCTCCTACCTCCTCTTTATTGATAGGTGAAAAGGATTGTATCATCTTGTTTGCTCTATCCAGACTTCGTGTATATTGTTGATCATTTGAATTCATATGCCGCACAACCGATACGATATTACCAATAGTGAAAGCCCAATATAATCCCTGAACAAGCATGAGAATGTTGGCAAAGTAATATTCCAATCGAGTAACTGGCACAATGTTTCCGTAGCCTATACTTGTCACGCTCTGAATAGACCAAAATAGACTCAGGGCGTACCTATCTATATCATTATCATATCCGATTGGATTAACTCCGCCTTCTACATAATTTGACTCAAACCAATAGCTAATCCAATTTGGTTCTTCTCCTAGTGCCTGACCAAAGGTTCGTACTTGAATGAATGCAATGAAAGACCACGTACATGCTATCCAATGTGTTGTTACAATTAGCTTGGCAATAAATGATATCAACATTGTTTTTGGTACACTCTGCTGTTCCCAAAAACTTTGGAAGGCATACGATGTTTTGATCAATATCCATGCTCTTGGTAGTTTCAACAATCTCAATAATGCAGTTAAGATGAGAAAGTTTAGATCTCTATTTTCAACACTTCCTTCGTACACGTCGTATTTCTTATTCAACATGTAAAGAATGAGCTGCATTGGAGCTGAAGCAAGTAGATGAATGAAGAACTGACCAGAGGTAACATAATGTTTTGCAATTCTCTGAAGCTCATAAACGATGACCTATAGAAGATGAAATACAACAAATGAATGAGAAATGCTCACATCATATGCACAAAATTGCAATAAATATACATAAAATTATACTCACTCCATCTTTATCATAATACGCTCTAAAGAATAGCATGAATGTATCAACTACATAAAAGGCATTAAGTATCATATTCAATATAAACCACCAGGGTACTGTAGCAATCCAATACCCGCCACTAACACCAGCCGTATATGGTATTGCAAAGCAGTAATATACCAAAACACAAAGAAAGATGTTATCCCACTAGAAGATGCGCGTTTAGCGGTTTATGAAGATGAAAAGAGTCGATAGTAACTCAAGTTAGTGCATACGGCTTGCAAAGGCAATCAAATGAAGATATATAAAGGCCAAATGAAGCACTCAGATATCAAAACTTCATATGGAACACATGAATTCACATGATAAAACAATACTACGCGGACTTTCCAGTTGAACATATTGATTTTGTGGAAATATAACCCAATTTATACCTTTTAGTGATTTATGTTGATATGGTGGTGGTTTACTACTGCTATGGTTCTCATTGTTGTTATCCATTTGATGCAATAAATTTGTCATTAAATCGTATTGATAGTATTGCAAAACTAAAGCTTCTGACCAAGAAAACCAAATTAATAACCTACACTGTCAAACAAGTGTCCTACATACAGTGTGTATACATATTTGATTGGCCTACAAACTATGATAGGAAGAGGAGTAGGCCGCGAGCCGCGAGTGAGAGGACGATTTAAGATGACGGTATCTTTTCTTTATGTCACAGGTTATGGTTAAAGAGTCGGCATCACTAGCTGAGCTAAACTTAACAATCAATCATTATATTTGTAATTCATGCGCAGACCAGATGAAAGTTGTCGTATTATCCGCCCTGCCTCTAGCCGTCGTATCCTTTTCCACTCTTATAACCTTTGATGTCGGTGAGACACATACTTAAATTTGCTTTTGTTTCACCCATCACTAATCAACTAACACCATCACTAATCAACTTTCTCCCAACATCACAGATGGCACACTGGTTTCATCTTCTCCAGGATGGGAGAAAGGAGCACACGGACGTAGTTTTGTTCATGCAGTCGAATTAGCAACTCAAACGGATGCTAAAAAGAAGACTGTATCAGATTTACTAGAAAAGCATGAGTTTCATGGATCGACGTGAGTATAATATAGTTTTGTAACACCTTTCGTACATATGCTGTATGCTCATCTAATCCTTATCTAATTACAATAGTGATGGATTGATATTACTACGATTAGCACGTAAACTGTTACAAGATAATGATAATGTAAACTACAATACATTAAATGTTGATGAAATGATGGATACAATGTATGACTTTGTTTCGAATTGCAATAATGAAGAATTATCAACAGGTATTGCACCACTTCCGGGAGTATTAGATACTTTACAAACATTAGCATCGAGGTATACAAATGCTGCTAACGAAGGAGAAAGAGTTGCATGCGGATTGGTGACTGGAAACGTCGAAGGTATTGCCAGGAAAGTCCGCGTTAGTATTGTCTTAACATGTGATTTCGTGTGTTCAATATGAAGTCTCGACGACTTGACTGTTTTGTTTGACCTTAATTTGCCTTTATTGATTGCCCTTGCATATCATAGTACTAACATATGTTATAATCTCCTCTCTTTCGTCATCAAAACGTGAATAACGCGCATCTTCCAGAAAAAAGATGCAAGCATTAGATATTCATGCTACCAATGTATTCACACGATTGTCACAACCACAGGGTGGACGAATCTGGGAAGGAGTAGAGGATATTAGATTCTTAGGTGGATTTGGTTCCGACTATTGTAGTGGCGATTTGGACAATTTGGAGAGGAATTACTTGGATAGAGGTGAACAGATTGCAATATGTGTTCAGCGGTGTATTGATATGTCATCTAATGGTTCTACTCTTGATAAGGTGATACACGTCGGAGATGCACCAGCTGATATTTTAGCGGCAAAGTCATATGTCGATCATCCAAACAAACCTTCCAATCTTTGTGTCAGTGTTGTGGGTGTAGCTACAGGTAGTTATAATGTTGACGAGTTGTCTAAACTTTGTGGCAAAGCGATTCCTGGAAAGTGGGAACCGATCATATTAGAACACGGCCAAGGAGTGGGAGATGAGGACGTCTTCCTAAAGGCTTGTGGTTTAATTTGATGTATGATCTCAACATCAATCTAACTTGGAAACATCAAACACGTTTTAAGACATATTAATTCTATCAAACCAACACAACAAAAGTTCTACCTCCGTCTCATTATTGTACTAACCCAAACATACACAATCAATAAACATACCATATTAGATTCCAACACGGTATCATTACAGTCATCACACAATACACTGGTCTTCTGTTAGGCATTCACCAAAAGTTATCCCTTTTCCAGAAGTCTCTGGCCTTGCAATTTGAACACAACAAATATCTGACCCTGTACAAGCACTACCATTTTGTTGCTGACCAGGCAGGACCAGGAGGCTTTTGAGCTTCTGCCAAACTGGGTGACAGAAACTCGCAGGTATTAGCTGAAGCAATACCTTCTTTACAACTATTCACGGCACTATTTGCATTAGTACATTTATCAACATCGCCATTACCATTACCATTGTCTCGTTTACAACATACTGGCTTGTTAACTGGACAATTTGGACTGTCATCTGTTGCCACACATGTAGGATCATCCGTCGTTGGAGAAGTCGAGGGTGGAAAGGTGTCAGCAGGAATGGGTACTCTTGATTGACTAGGATTTGATGAAGGTGCGGGTCCACCAGGATCAAATGGATCACTGGTAGGAGAGCTTGATGTTGGTCTAAAAGTGCCACTGTCCGAATCAACTACAGGGCTAGATGTTGGGCTCGTCTGGGGGTTATATGAAACAGAAAGTGATAAACAAGGTGACATGATAAGCAAGATAGTTACAAAATTGAGAACTTACGGTTGGATTAGATGTCGGAGCTCTGGAAGGGGCTAGGCTTGGATTCCGTGAGGGAGATTGGCTTGGACTCGATGAGGGCTGTAAGACGAAAGAAGTGGGGAGAGAAGATATGAGAAGAGTCAGTGAGTATATGTGAGATAACGGCGGCTGTGAGGATAAGGTATCCTCAAGTCAAGAGATAGACTCGATACATCACAGCACATATATGATATACACAACAACACAACAAACAGAAGGTCATGCTTACCTCTTTTGACGGCACTCTGGTAGGAACCTTCGATGGACTGGAGGAGGGAGAAGTAGATGGCTCCTTTGTGTCTTCGTCTTCGGGAACAGGTTGGCCGGAAAGCCATACGATATACAACTCAATGTAAACAAGATGCGGCCACGGTAGTGTTCTATGGATCACCGGTAATAGATGTTAATCTCAAGGCACAGTTTCCTAAACCATTGCTTGACAAATTTCAAATTGCATTAGACCAGGCAAATTTGTTAATGATGTGCATGTATATGATGGTGTTGGACATTCTTTTTGGAAGGATATGGAACAAATTGAGAGAGGGCAACAACCACAAACTGATGCTTATGAACAATGTGTATCCTTTCTTAGGGAATACTTTGGTTGAGATGATACTAAAATGTAAGATACACAAACTATACTTTTATGCTGCCAACATTTCTAACAACTCTTTCATTAAGTGGATTAGAGTAGTCTAATTTCCTATTACAAATACACCCCCTTAGACTTCTAATACTAATAGCATATCCTACAACCTGTCTCTCAACATATCAATACCAAATCAGTTACCCTTGCAAGCTAAGGTTCTGAAAGTTCATGGTAGACACTGCATTGAGCAATCGACTTGATTGCTTAAGCTCAAACAACTCATTATTCTTTTCCATTTGCCTAATTTTGGCAATGTCTCGTTTCACAACCTCTTCTTCCTCGTGCATCAAAATAACACTCCCTACACTTGTTAGTAGGTCGACGGTATGTTCCACTCTACACCCAACGGATACACCGGTTTCTAGAAAGACAAATGATTCTAGTTCTTTTATATCATCATAACCAGGAGTACCAATCACATCACCCTCTGCAAAGGATACTAGAATAACCTCCTGACCAAACGCTTTAGCCGGAGATGGTGGAATTGTTGGCAAAGAATAGAATGCCTTCTTATCAAGATAGGCATCTACACATCCTTCTACTTGACTGTACCCTCCAGTAAGTGCACGTGCTAGAGGTCTCCAGTTTCCATCACCACCCTGTGCTCTGCAATTCATCTCTACAAGACACGGTCCATTGGCTGTTAGGATTACCTCATTATGTGATGCGCCATTCTTCATCCCCAGAGCATCCAGTGTTTGATTTGTATAATTGATAAGTAGCTTAGCCTCGAGAGAGTTGGTATCAATAGGTAACATGCCAAAGTATACGAATGCGGCACCATTTGCTGGGCGTTTATCGTAGACCCACACGGCCATTGTCTTGTGTTCACCATCACGAGAGACGGAATCAATCACATACTCTTTACCACGAAGGAATTCTTGACACAAGACTTCAGTATTGAAACCACCATTTACCGCCTCAACCTCGAATAGAAGTTCAAAGTGTTCCTTTGCCTCTTCAAAGTTGTGACATAGCTTAACACCATCGGTACCAGCTGAATCAGTCGGCTTGAGAACAACTGGATAGTGTTCACTACGAAGGAAGGCCTCTACATCTGAGAATTGTTTCCCAGCAGCTTGACGTATCGAACGCATACCCGCAGCCTTGATGAGTTCCTGTTGTACCTTCTTATCACGTCGATTTGCAAATGGTCCTTGTGCCCCATTAGTTCGTACCATGAGACGCTCTGATAGTACATCAGCAGCATCAACACCAGCTTCTCCGCCACAGATACAGGATACTATACGAAGTTGACCTGCCGCCTTGTAAAGTATCTTGGTAGTCTCTCCAATGTTATCACCCTCGGTAACCTCAGCATGATACTTCATAGTACCACAACTTAATGGAACATGCTTCTTCATCTCGTCACTAAACCCCTTAGTCCATAATGCAATTACCTTATATCCACGACTTTGAATCTCTTGTACAATCAAACAACCAGTAGAATATGGATCCACAACTACCACAACCTCCTTCGAGGCATCAACGGTAGTAAATCGTTTCATTAATCCCTTACCACGTAACTCAGGACGGTCCTGGGACATAATACGGAGTAAATTTGGTCGATCGAGGGACATATTCCTATGATGTGATCCCTTCTTCCCACCCTTGGCACCGCTGGGAGGTAACGATCCCAGCCCAAAAGTAGCAGCAGTAGGACGTGCCAAACTTTCACCCTTGGTTTCATAAACAAACAAACCATTAATCTCTTCCATATATCGAATAAATTCCAAATCTTTCTGTAACACCCTATCATCATCATTCATTAATACTACACATCCTGGACTTGTTATTAAATCAACAGTATAATTAACTTCCGATCCGATTGAGGCCGCGGGTGATAAGTAAACAAAGGATGGTAACTTTTTAATAACGTCAAAACCCGGCATGGACTTGACTGTACCCTTTGAGTATGATACCAAATTAACTTCTAATCCAGATGCTTTTAGTGGTGAGGGTGGTTTATCAGGTATGGCATTGAATTCAACTTCATCTAGTAAGGCGGCCGCTGAGGCCTCGATTTGACAATACTTCCCTCCGGTTAGGGCACGTCCTAGTGGAGCCCAGTTACCATCTCCTCCGTGGGCACGACAGTTCATTTCGACCAAGCATGGACCATCTTTTGTAATGATAACTTCTCCATGAGATGGCTGCCGTTGTGAAAGAGGAGGAAGATATGATATTAGATATAGGTTGGCGGGAGATAACAAATAACATTCACACCACAAACAAACAATATCGTACAACAAAAGAAAGACTTACACCATGAGCCATACCAAGAGCATCCAAAACACCCCTAACATACGGAATTAAAACTTTCGCCACCTCACTTTCCGGATCTACCGGTAACATACCAAAATATACAAATTGACTACCATTCCTTGGTCGTTTGTCATATACCCATACCATCATAGTTTTATGTATACCATTACATGATACATGATCAACTACATACTCCTTTCCTCTTAAAAATTCTTGACATAGTACTTGTGTATTATATCCACCATTTACTGCCTCGACTTTTAATAAATGTTCAAAGTGTTTTTGAGCTTCGGATATTGAATGACATAATTTTACACCATCGGATCCTGCGCTATCAGTTGGTTTTAATACCACTGGCATTTGTTCAGCTTGTAGAAATGGTAATACATGTTCATATTTTGATCCACAAGCTTGTCGTACTGCTCGCAATCCTTTATTGCGTACTAATTCCTGTTGTACTTTTTTATCTCGACGATTCTTATAATCGCCAGATGTGCCATTGGTTAATACGCCTAATTGTTCCGATAACAAATCTGCCATATCAACACCAGCCTCTCCTCCGGCTATACATCCTGAAATTTTATAATAACTCTGCCCACCTTGTATTTCTTTACCTTTACTTATTGCATGATTGGATGCTGCAAGTTTAATGTTTTCAATTAGATCTTGTACTGACCATGGTTGTAAATCGTCTACTTGGGCAATGTAGGTTAAGTCACGACAGGATAGAGGGATGTGTGTTTTCATTTCGGGTGCAAATCCTTTTGTCCATATGCTGTTTGTGTATGTAATGGTGTTGTGTGTGTGTGTATTGAGATCGGTGAGTATACGAGGAAGATATAGATAGATTGCCGTACAACATTGCAATACAAATTGCAAAATACAAAAAGCAAGCAAAATATAACAATACTCACGCCATTAAAGGATAACCACGCTTGGATATCTCCTGAGCGACCATACATCCTGTTGAATATGGATCGACAATTAGTATTAATTGCTGTGAGGGATTCATTGTTGTACTTGTGCTCATAACTTGTGTCTATATTTGTTGTAGGAGGTATCTATTTGTGTCTATATTGCTTTGTTGCTATTGGTTTGTATTATCACTGACTCTATTGATTCGACATAGAGAGTAATGTGTATAGTATGGAGATTCGATATGAGAGCAAAAAGATATGTGTTAGAAATTTTCACAGAACAATAAATTTGCAATGCATATCGTCGGCCCAAGCAAGCAAGCAAGCACCACCGCCGCCGCCCGAGCACAACTATATGCTACTCACCTTATCTCCTCTCAATCCATAAATTTATGAGTCTCTATTGGTTGGTTGGTTGGTTGGTTGGTTGGAGTTGTGCTCTTGTCAAATGCCGTTTGTATTTGCATAGTGCCGTGGAGTTGACAACTAGCAAGCCATATTTTTTGCATGGAGCTCGCGAGACACCGTTAGCTCGCTATTTGGCGATAACAATTCATGCGACTTGAATGGTGGGGCAGTAAATCGCAATCTACTGCCACTCGTGGCGGCTCTAGTTCTATAAATTCTAATACTCTGACTCTGCATCAATTGTATCAATAAACATGCAGAAGATAACTAAACTCATATTATTACAACAGATGAAGTTATATATTCTAGTTCTAGCTCTTTCTTCGATTGCATCTGAAGCAAACAACATTCGAGGTACGACTAACACTAACAGTAGTAGTACAACGGATGATTTAGACGTTGTTTCTGAATGTCTGTCATATGAACATGAAGAAGCAGAGGAAGATGATGACATAACCAACATGAACACAGCCTTATGTGAAGACTACTTCAGTTTACAATGTAATACGGCCTTTACGAACGACTGTACAACTCTTCTATCATTATATGTATCAAGTGACGGGAGGGAACCATCCTGGCCTCAGCTGTCTCGTAAACAACTACGTGATCCTAAATCACAAGTTAGTGAAGTTGCCCATGAGTGTAATGTCTATACAGGGAAGAAACGCGGCCATTGTATTGCATTCATGGGTATACAGGGTGGAGAGTGTTGCAATAACAAGTACTCGAAAGTATGTACCAAGATAAGAACCAAATTGTTTGAATCATCCGAGGATGAAGATGTAGTTTGCTCATCAGGTGAATCAAAGATAAGTGAATGGCGTTTGACTGGAAATAGCAATCCATACGTTCCTTGGTCACCAATGTAAGATGTCTAAGGACTAATAACTGACAGGAAGTGTAGGTATAGATTCTGTAAAATAATGTGACATAAACCCAAACTGTCTCTATTCATTAACATTGTCTCTTGATGGTAAAGCGGCGGAGCCTTCTATATCACTTGCATCGCCTACCACTCTCAAAAGCAGTCCTTTGATCATTTCCTTGTATATCTACGAACTCTTAAACACATCACCAAACACATCGTCATCCTTAAACAGTCCCTCAGGCTTGACAAATGTAAGAGATACCTTACTCCCTCCCCTCTTCTTCCCTCCTCCATTGCCTCCACTTCCACCCAATCGTTTCTTCTCCTGTTCAAATAACGACTTGTAAGTATGTACAATAAAGTCTTCCATATCAT
>Ga0214481_100041_pt1 | contig 51533 bp, 38 predicted proteins | sample M1_20Mar14CPVII9_4_FD_165057 | JGI IMG/M metagenome (GOLD analysis project Ga0214481, IMG submission 165057) | Marine eukaryotic communities from Monterey Bay, California, United States - M1_20Mar14CPVII9sort6BwellG10 | ecosystem: Environmental > Aquatic > Marine > Unclassified | place: USA...
GTACGTTCGTTGATATTAGCACCTCGATCAACTAATAGTTTGACTACCTCCTCATGTCCAGCTCTAGCACCCTCGTGAAGTGGAGTCCAGCCGTTGCCATCCTTGGCATTCAAGAGGTGTCCTAACTTATCAATAACTTCACCCAACGCCTCGGCATCACCCTGCTGTGCTGCATGATGAGCAGGAGTACTACCGGTAGTGAATTTCTTCTTCTCACTTCGATTCTTGTTATGATTGGGATGACTCTTGAACCACCGTTCCTCCTCGACAGTTCCTCGAACGATGTATGGTGGCAATCCGTCTGACATGTCAACTTCATGTCCACTTCCTTCATGATCGTCCTTCCCTCCCAAAGCAGCCTGTCTATCTGCTTCATGTGCTTCATGTCGTAACGAGTGTCCAACAGGTTCAAAGTGAATGAAGATGTTGGCATAAAAGCGTCCCTTCAATGGAAAAGGACGTCCATGCAATACTGAATGACTCTCATATAAGACCATATCGCCGGGCTCCATCGTGATATTGTACGCTTTCCCATCATGCGCATACACCTCAATTGGCCATGGTTCATCAACATCCTGGTCAACGTTCAATATCGCCGAACTAACCAATGGCATACGATCTACATGTGTTGCTAGGATTGATCCCTCGGTATATACTCGAATACCATATAAACTACAGTCGGTTAGCTCCTCTTGTGTCCATTCCTGTAATGTATCCCTAGCAGCATTCCAAATATTGCGTTTAATCTTAGATCCAGCACCCCGAAGGCGTGTATCTTCTACACTTACCATGTGTGTTGGTGCTTCCCACTGAAGAAGAATATATAAGAATGAGCACAAGATGTGAGCAAAATGTTTTAATAACATAATCATAATATAGCATATAAAAACAATAATCTCCACCAAACAAACAATACTACAAAAACTTACATGATTGGTATAAGTATTCCCTCTTGGCCAATTCTCCGTTTTCCAATTCTCCCTACCTTTATTATCTTCCCAAAATTTCTTAACCTGTTCCCAAACTGCTTTGGGTGCTTTAATCTTCTTAAATCCCAATTCTGTATAGTTTTGCATGGCCGCTGGTTGTCTTAATGACATTTCAACACGATCTGCTTCTGTTACTTTACATGCACTATATGATCGTCCACTTGAATAATGTTCATCACATCCTTTAATAAATTCATCATACTCGGCTTGTTTATTACCTAAGTATTGTACATTCTTACCAATATATTCAGTTGGTGTGGGATTATTCTCTGGATCGACATTATGTGGTAACCATGCATAATTATCTGATAATTTACCATGATGCATTGGAAATGAACAGTCGACTCCGTAGGTTGGTTGACCGAAGGAATTTACTTCTTGATTTTGTATTGGTTCACGATCGGCGAAATGATAGTTGTCTTTACCGTTGGATGAAGTTGATGATGAACCGATTGCCGAGTCTGATTCTGAATTATCAGAGCCCCATAATTTAAGTGCCGACGATTTTATTGTAGTGGTGGATAGAGTTAATGCAGCAAGGCACACTACCCCTTTTCTTCGTACTCCCATTGCCATAATGTTTGTAATGTTTTACTGATACGAATGCTATATAAGTTTATTTAGAGCTCTTCCAATTCCAATGTTTGCAATTTTTTGATACGAATGCTAATTACTCATTGCCAATAAGTGTAGAGTTCGTCGACCAAAACAACTCTAAAGATCAGGTTCGCCAGAGAAATGAAACACTAATTGCAAGTATTAAAGAGTCACCCACCACGCCAGGAGTATCAATCAATAATTGAGGCCAGTGTAGCGCTGGCGCTGGGCGGAGTGAAAGTTGACAGAGCTAAGAGCATTTAAAATCTAACTTTGTGGCTAGCCCTCCGGGGGGCACTGCGGCCTGCCCGCGAAATCTCATATCCACACAAAAACTCTCGAATTAGTTGAATGATAGCCATCATTAACCCCACATCATGATAATTAGATATATATGTGATTTGAAACAATATATACTCGGCGGCGGCGGCGGCGGCGGCAGTAGTCGTAGTGTTGGTCAAAATGGTAGCATCTACCGATCACAAACATCACAAGAAAATATTGCACATCGAACATCATACATCAACTTTCCAAAAAGAGGTAGAAATAAGATACACCCTCCTCACTTTATATGAAAAAGTAGATATATGAACTCCCTATTTTGGTGGTGATTATTATATGTGGATTTGGAGTGGTGAAGAGCTGTAGGTTGCAGAGAAGTAAAGTGAGCACATGATATGTCGTCGTACAGGTAAGTCTTCACTGCAATACATAATTTTTAGTTTTGATGTTTTATATACTGTTTGAAGAATGGAAAGAGTAGAAGTGATGAGATCCTTGCTTTAACAAAATTAATCATTCATGCGTGTCATATGAGTAAAACTTTGTTTGTGATATAATCGAAGCTCTGATCTGCTCTGATTGGGAGAAGTTATGATGTTTTGCGTATTTTGATGTCTCTCAAATCTTACGATACATACCACATTTCATATTTTAGTTACAGGTGTTGAAATTGTGAGATTATCATCGGGTACTGCGCCTTTTTTACTCGACATAGATGTTGCCTATCTGTTTATATCCAAAGGTAAGTTTACATATTATTTCCGCATACTCGCCACGCAAGTCGAAAAAGCCAGTGATGATTGTCATTATTAATGACAGACCTGTACTTAATCTTTGGGCATTTAACACCCCGAAAGAGGTGTTGTGTCATTACATGTGGACCAAATTTTATGCACCACCACTCTGAGGTTATATCGACTTGTTGTGTGTATGTGTTGGGATATTTGTGATATTCCGCCCTAATCTTCTGACATAATATTATGATACTACTCTCGTCTCGTACTTAGTCCAGATAATTGGGACAAGCTGAGGGATTCCCCACCGGCTCGAGTTGGAGAAGATTGGGTGATCGGGGTACTAGCTTGAAAACTGACTGATAATATGTCTCTACAAAATAAGGCGACAAGTAAAAAATAATTTGATCTTCTATTTGTTTACACTAATAACATATATTTTGTAACTTTAAGTTTTGGACATTGAGTTATCACATTCCAAGTAACTAAATTCTTCACTACTTCACATATAAGGGGGTTGACGGTCTGAGGGTGAACACACACATATCCTTTAGAAACGATTTAAGAGATCTCAAGTCCTGCATCCTTGATATATCCCTCTCCTCCGTTTCCGCCTCCAGCCCTCTTGGCCTTACGCCTCAAGTATACAAAGTGGGCAAACAATCCCATGTTGGTACCAATGAGAAGTAGCCATGTCATCTTCTTCCATACCATGAACATGGCAAATAAGATTAGGAAGATAATACCTAAAGCAATGGGGAAGACGTGACGCTTCTTGAGACCAACCCCATTCATGGCAGCTTCCTCAACAATCGCATCTTCTCGGGACATCATTCGGCGTTGCTTGAGTACAACCCAGACCAGTGCAACGGCTATTGAAGAATGAAAGGCAAAAGTGAAGAAGGATGAGCGAATATTTGCCTCCTAAAAGTTGAGAATGAATCAATATACCATTGGACTTACCGACAAAACTCCAAAAGAAAAGACAGAACTTCTCAAATCCACCCCACTGTTTCTTATTGTAAACTTCAGCACTTGCACCCTTCTTCACCTCCTTCTTACATCCCCATCCACAGTCCTGTTTGTAATATTGGGCAGCACCGCATAACTTGGAATCGTACATATGATTAGAATAAAATGCGTCATCCACTTCAACACCAGCATTTGCGTCATCATCGTTTTCGGCAGGATATACAATACAGTCTTGACATACATTGAATGCAATCTAATAGTATATTGATTAAGTGAGTACAGGTCGTAAAAGTGATATGAGTTTAATTAGAGACATATTATAATAAAACCACATTAAGAGTGAGAAGGGTATAAATCAAAACACGAAAGATACTCACCTTGAGATCATTATACACGCCAATATTGGTGTTCACTTCCTGTGTACAGTATTCATCAGAATATCCATATACCTTCATTCCACCCTGAGTAGAGCATCCAAGTTTGGCGTAGTACTGAAGAAAAGAGGGAGGTGGTTAGTAAGTAAATAAAAACAGACACATCTTATGCACATAATATTAAAATATTACTACCCCGACAACAACAAAAACTCACTTGAACATCATTGTAATAAACAGCAGTACACTCTGCATATGCAATAGCCTCTGGTACATCAAAATCATTTCCCATTAAATAATAATTCGTATATTGTTGTGCAACATATGCCTTGGAAAAGTCTCCAACATCCATTAGGTAGGTACCCTCTTGTTTCTTTTGACATTGATTATGACCCGCGGCATATAGACCAAATGCGATAACATGATTCCCTTTGCTGTTGATAACAACAACGGTGTGGAGAAGAGAGTTTAGTATAAATTGGTTAGAGTTAGATATCTGGAGGCGTTGGATTGTGGATTGGAGGGTAATTGACACCTACCATTGCAAAAAAAACAATTTGCAAACACATTAATACAACTCACTAATTCATACACTTCACAGGTTCAATAGCCAAATTAGTGAAATCAACCTCCGATGTACCATCATCCCATGTCCAGAATGTATCATCATCATAATCCCAAGAACCTGATAAGGCACGTTCATTTTGATGTTGTTCTTTAAATACTCTATCAGAACCGATACGCTTATGTCCTGATACCGCCGCAGCAGTACTGCCTATGGTGGATAGTAAGGTTGTTATTCTCATTATATATTGTTTCTAAATTATACTACTACAATCCGCCGCTTCGAGACGATAGTATATATTATAGTAGATTGCCGCCATCTAACGGTAGCAGATGCCAAAAGTGCGAAAGCTCAAAGCTCGCTGAATTTTTTGGTACGGTACAGTAAGTGACATAGAGTAGGAAGAACCTACTCTAATAACTACATAGGTCTGCAAGTTGCAAGGCAAGGGGACTGGTTAGAGGGGTATGCAGAAGAGTACCAAGAAAAGTTTATGTACTGATTAGGGAGGTGCAAATCATTTCTCTTCTAGTTAACTTGTTACAACTTCCTAGAACTCATACCTCTTGAACTCATCGTATCCTCGATCTTTCTTGACATCATTCTGCTTCCTACTCCATGCTCCCTTTGCCAGCTTCTTATTCTTTCCTCCTCTACCTCTATTTTGATTGCCCTTCTTCTTACTTGGACTACCTCTTCGTATAATCTTCTCATCACTTTCCATGGCTATTTCTTCAACATTACAAGCATTGAATATCACTGCTCGTTTATCGGATATAACCTCGTCACGTTGTAGCAATGTATCCAATGGGATATCTTTCACTATATTTGTTGTAACTACATCCTCTAAGTCACCACCAATAATATATATCAAGTTACCATCATTCTCTTCATATCCATTTGTATCCTTATATAATAAGTCGGATATCCATGAACAAAATCTTGGTAGAGCGGTAACACTCCGACCTAATACTATATTATACTTATTATAATGCTTTGCTCGTCCTTCCTTACCTACATACATTTCCTCGACACGTCCCCAATGGATACGAATGTTACTAATCTCTAATTCAGCAGCCATCTCCGAGACTGCCTTTAGTTTCTTCTGAATTGAATCGACTAATGTAAATTGTACTTTTGGTAATAGTAATGCTAGTGGTAATCCTGGGAAGCCACCACCCGTTCCTACATCTATGACATTTAATGTTTCATTCATGGAATCATCAGATGATTGTTGTTGTTGTTTCTTAAGTATCAAAGGCAACAAAGCCATACTAGGCAACACATGTTTATAATATACAACCTCCACAGTACAATCCTTCCTTGAAACTAAGTTCAATCTTGTATTCCAATCTAATACCTCCTCTGATAGCCGTAGTAACTTATTATGTACAATTTCAATATCATTATTATGATCAGTTAGTGGTATTGAATGATGTTTGTAAAAGTTTAGTAAGTTTGCTTTTGCTTCTTCTGAGTATGGGTCTGCCATTTCGTTTATATCATCATTTGTATTGCTGGTGGTGATTAACTCCTCATTGTTGCTAGTAGGTGAGGATGAGTAGAGTTTAGTGGTGATGATGGGTACTGCTGATTGCAAACGACCTCCATGATGATGTAATTGTTTTTGTGCATATGATATGCTCAAAGTTGAAAATGGAGCCTTGTAGAAGTTGTGAGTACACAAAAACGATTGACGTCTTCTACTGCAACCATTGTAGCTTTGCAATATTGACCTACTCGTTGATATTGATAGCCACTGAGGAGGAGTGAATGCAGTTGCAAACGTCTGAGGCTGAGGATCGGAGATGATGATGGATCTCATATTTTTAGATAATGTGGATACCATCATCATTATCAGCAAGATATTTTGTTTTATGGTATTCATCTGTGAAGAAGAGATATGTATGAATTGTGTAAGACGATAAGGTCGAGTTGCATGGATAGGATTAGAAATAAGAGGATTATGGAAGAGTTGATGGAGACCAAAATATCACCGTTTGGTCGCCAATTAAAATGCACCTCGTGGCTGGGACATACAGTTCTATGCATAGTAGAAGTCTACATGGTGAAGTAGTATGTAGTCGGTTGGAGGTTGTTTGCAACTGGATATCGCTAGATCATCAACAATACAAAGATTGAAAGAGGTATACTTTCTTCTTTAATACCCATCACTATACAAGTAGTATGGATGGATTGAAGAGGTGAGGTATGAAACTTTCTTTACTTTCTCTCATCATCTTTGCATATTGTAACATTATGATGGTAGTGACAGGCTTTAGAAGTTCATCAAGAGGTACTATGCTGCAAAGATGCACTGGCTTTCTTTCACCCTTGTCAAAATATAACTATGAAGATTACATGCCTCCAACATTGGCAACTGTGCAACAACAAGATGTACAACATAGATATACATCAAATACTCAAGAGCAACAACATTGCAACTCTTCATCAATATTAACAAACGATGGACTTGCCACAAGCCATATAGGTCTTAATCCACAGCATAATATAAGACACGCGCCAATGGTCTATCATGATCATTACTCATGCCCAAATTGGCCTACGAAACATAGATTTCCCATGGCAAAGTTTACTGAAACATATAATTCATTGCTATTTGATAATGATGAATACCTTATTGATCAACAATTAGTACTATCCAAAGAACATCTTTACAAACCAATATCTTATAATAACTTTCCAATACATACATTCATATCACCACCATTATGTCCTACTTTTTTACAATCATTCATACAAGGTACATTAACAACAGATGAATGTCGTAAAATTGGTTTTCGTGAACAAACAAAACGTCCTGAGTTAATTCAACGGAGTGTATTAGAAGTAGCTGGGACTATATTAACATGTCAATTAGCAATCAAGTATGGATTGGCTAGTAACTTGGCAGGGGGGACGCATCATGCTGAATGCAACAAGGGGAAAGGATTTACTATACTTAATGATCTTGCAATTGCTACAAGATTAATAACTTGGAATGAAGAGGAAGAAGATACTACTACTGATACCAACAACATTAATCTACTGCGTGATTTCTACAGAGAAGATGCATCACCCATAGATCGTGTACTGGTAGTAGATTGTGATGTACATCAAGGCGATGGAACTGCTACATTTACATACCCTGGTCAACCACTACATAATAAACTCTTCACACTTGACTTGCATGCTGCAAACAACTACCCATGGCCTAAAGAATCATGCACATATGACATTGGATTACCAGATGAATGTAATGATGAACAATATCTTGAGGTACTTGAATCGTCATTAGATATTGCATTGAATGAGATTAAGCCACAGCTCATTATATACAATGCTGGAGTAGACGTTTATCACAAGGATAAGCTTGGCCGATTGAACATAACAAGGGAAGGTATGAAACAACGTGATTTACATGTTATACGAACATGTGTTGATCGAGGTATACCTGTAGCTTGTGTAGTTGGAGGGGGATATGATGATGATGTTAAGATAGTAGGTCAACGACATGCCTTAGTACATCGAGTATGTGCCCAGGTATGGAGAGAGAATAAGATGTGGCAAAGAGTGTGAAGATCGTGATCTGGGGTATATGCAAGCAAAGACACCATCTGACCATAATAATAGTGATCAAGTCCCATTTAAAAAAAATGGCGGTTGTCTACTCATCAACCCGCCCTCTATTGGGTCGCACCTCAATAAATTGAATGCATAGGCTGAATTACAACCAACGATCTAGGTCAGAATTGCAATCTCATCTAACAATGTCACATTAATATGATGGTTAATCAAGGTCAAGCAACAGGATCCAACCCTGATGAATTGGCTGATCATGTATTGCAGAATATTCACGACCGTGAGGCATTAATCACACGACTTGTAAATGTTCATTCAAAAGAACCAAACCATGGACGTAGCAGCCGCATACAACGACTTTTATATGGATTACATAATGCATCGTTGACAGTTGTAGAGTCTATAACGGCATGGAATATAAGTAAGCAGGATGAATGGCACCGCAAGAAGAATATTGATGAGATTCATGCTTTGTCGTTACCCATAGGCGATGATAAAAATGGTGATACCGACGATCAACAAATTATTGCAACACAACAAGGACAACATGATCATCAATCTAACAATGTTCAAATGGCCTGTCCATTCAATACATATTCATGGAATGGACAAAACTATCTACATAAAATGATTTCCGATTTGGACTTTGTGGGTGACATTATCGAAGCCATTTCATTTCTAGGTTCGACTACTCAATTTCATAGAAATCCTTTCCTCCTACCCAATAGTATTGATCAATTATGTTGGAATAGTGTTAGTTCAGATACTGCTACTGCTCCTGCTTGGTCAGATATTAATATGCAAAGGGTTCGTCAAGCTGCATTTGTAATTCTCTTGGATGAGCATCATCGAAATATAAAGTCTCCAAATGGTAATATTAGTAGTATTGACAATGTCATTAGAATTCAACCTCCACAACTAGTTGCAAGGGATATAGAAGTATACACAAGCCTACCTGATCCTCCACCTATTGTAGCAATCACTATTTGTTGTGCACATTTAGTTCTAGGTAGTGTTGATACAGATATTACAAACAAGCTCGTATATTTGACAAAGAATATAGTGTTAAAGATATGTCGACAGCCACTTGCAGACTTGCTTTACAAAGCACAAACTTACAACCCACTGCGCCGATGTCCAGATGGAAATGAGAGTAGTATGATTAAGCTTGTATATCCCTTTGTTATACATCATATATTGAATCCAGAGTCGCTGGTTGAAGTAGTGTCTAGTAAGATGGTGCATTTGGTTACTTGGTTGAGAGGATTGGTTACACGTTTGGTTGACGATGATACAACAACATCAAACGAAAACTCAGTGAGCAATGTAGATCGGATCATTCGTGAATTAGAAGCTGATTATCAACGAGGAAGAAATCCAAATCCTACTCATAATAATTCGGTAAAGGAAAAGAAGGTACTACCAGCTGATGATTCCAATAAGGAGAATGAATGCAGTAGAAATGTATCAGTTCAAACAGAAACTATATCTCCCAACAAACCAGCGCTTGATGGTACTTCTTCTTCACCTCAACAAATACCAAAATCAATTCTTCAAGTCGGGGACACAATAAATGAAACAAAGAAGCTGATTCCCTATCCAATTTTCATCACCATCAACCTCAAGGAAGGGAGTAAACTAGTGTCAGTCAATAGTAATGGTTCCAATGAGGCACTCCGACTCAAATCCGGTGATATTGTACGAATATTTGATGCACATGAATCATCGAATTGGACCATCTTTGATCCTCCCACAAACAATCGTGATGGCTTGATTACTTTTCGTTTGGCGACACCCTATGATCATTCACGCATCGTGTCACAAGAGAAGAAGGCTAGAAACATCGCTCTCAATCGTCTCTGCTATCCCTATAGAAAAGATATCGACTCTCCAACTAATTGCACGACGCCTCCAGAGATACAACACGGCGGTGCCGTTCATGAGGAGCATATACGTCATGTTGCTTGTGATGAGAATGAGAGTATTCACTCTCCTTTACACATTCGAGAAGCAAGGGTGTGGAAACTAATCCCCGAAGAAGAGGATACTATTCGTACTGCTTGGAGGAGAGATTTTGATGATGGATTGATTCCTTGGAGGAATAATAATCAAGCAGCATACCAAAAGTCTGCCAAACACTTTCGAGTTCGTGTCCGCCTAGACACTGTTGAACAAAGTTGTATAGACTCACCATATCCACCACACCAATGTGTTCATCAACAACGAGTAAACTACTTTGAAAGTATACCTCTTTCGAATGTCATTGATGAGGCATTCCATACCGTCTGCCGATGGCATCCAAAGGGTAATCTAATTGATAATGTGAAATGGGCTAAACTATCAAGGAAGATGAGGTTCTTATCCAATGTGAAGAATGCCAACCATGAGATTGACATGGCTTTTGTGAGGAGGAATCAAGATCGAAAGTTAGATCTTGCCAGATTTCATGCTATATTTGATGATATAGCTTCAATCCAATACCCTGCACTGACAAGAGAGGTAAGTAGTGTATTCATTATATTTGTTTTGTCGTTATTACTACAGCCCATTCTCAACACTCTCTTAATCTACATACATCCCTCCTAGGATGCACTATCAAAAGTTGTTTGGGCATCAATAGTTATGCTTCCTGATGTGAATACAATGATGTGGATAGAAGCAAAGCAAATGGCTGTGAATGTTGAGGTTAAGAGAGTTTGTGCACAAACAAGAATAGCTGCCCTTGTGAGGAAGATTCATCAGCAGGCAGTGTACCAAAGAGCAAAGGTCGCGGCGATTACAATTGCAACTCATGTCCGTCAGTTCCTAGCGCGACTGTTTGTGTCTAACCTGTTAAAGATCATGCGGGCGGATAAGGAGTATCAACTTCGATGTAAATGTGCCAAGATTGTGCAAACATCCTGGCGTCGCTTCTTTTGGCGTAATCGTTTCATACTACATCAAGAACGGAGAGCTGAAGAGGTGAGACAAAAGATTGCTACAATTAGGATTAAACTTCAAGCACTGAGACAACGTGAGAAAGCATTAATTGTTTATCGAGATGTCATTCGTCTTGAGGATGTGATTGCAACTGTTACAATATCCTTCCATGACGACACTCTCTACCAAGGCGGAAACTCAATGTTAATAAAGGTATATGTCCCCACAACAAAAGAGACTTTCACATTCAATGTTGAGGAGGATGCCATTAGAGAATGTCTTGAGAAAGCATTATCAAGTGAAGGCAGACTGTCATGGTAAGCTTTTGTTTGATATTGTCATTTATGTGCAGTATCATGGTACATTCTCACTTCTATGTCTTCTGTCCTGTACTATACACACACACACATACAGGGATGAAATGTTAGATAAAAAAGTATTGAGTGAACTGACAAAGCGATTAATGCTACGAGTTGTACGAGGACGGCCAATCTTTCTCTTTAGCAAGAGAAATATTGTCGAGAAGGGTTTGTTGATTGACAAGCGTATCGTCCGCGCTGTTAAGGAACTATTCATCCTGTCTACATTCCGTTCTCCGCATGATTTTGTCTTCCACACTTATCAACCGAGTAATGGTGTACAAATGAGGATAAAGTTGTCTATACCCAAGCTACGTGAGTGGCTTTGTGATGATACCCATTCCTCCTCTACTGCTGTTGGAGAAGATAGCAATAGAGGAACTAGTCTCTTAGATCCCAAGAAGCAGAGTAGATTGATTGAATGGCTAGTGAAACGAATAATAATACGAAAGCATCCAAAAGAAGAAAATAATTTGCAAGTTCTCCTACAGTTCGAGGCTGAAGAAGAACGTGTGCTTAAACTTGTGACCAAAGTCCAAGCCCAGTGGAGACGTTTACAATCATTACGATGCGCCAAAGACAAGACAACGAAGCAATATGAAAAGATTTTCGTCCGAGAGAACAATGTGTTTGCTTATAGAAATATTGTTACAGACGAAAGACAATGGGAGAAGCCTAAACTGTTGGGAACCCATGATTTGAATGATCCAGTTGATGAATGGAGAGCAGAAGAAATGGTTGACTCGACCACTGGTGAGAAACAGCAATACTATGCAAATTATGGAACAGGACAAACATCTTGGTTGTCCGAAGAAGATGCCGCACGAATGGTTCAGAGGAGATACCGATCAAAGCATGAAGCTGATCTACTGGGTAAGAAGCTTCATCTCAATGATGTTGTCAAGGCAATGAAGTTTATACACGGAGCCAGAGACAGATATGAGTTGGAACCTAGAAAACTTTCCAACATTGTCAACTTTGCACTCGTGGTTCACTGCTTGGATCTTGATTTCATCAAAGCAAAACCAGTCTACGAAAAGGCATTAGAACTAAGCCCAAATCATCCACTCATTTGTCGTGCCTATGGTATATTCCTCCTGGCCTCACGACAAACTCCGTATGCAACAACCTTCCAAACTGCATGTCGGCTGTTCAATGAAGCCAATATTATTGATCCAACTCAAGTTAGGTTTCAATCAGCAGCAGAGATTTACTTTCGATGGGCGGTACTTGTCGATGCGAGGAATCCCCTGGCACTATTGAATTATGCCTTACTCCATCAATGTATATATAGAAAGTATGATCATGCTGAGAAGATATACCGAGCCGCCTTGGCATTAGACCCGACAAATTCGTTGGTGAGTGAGAACTATAGGTTCTTCCTTAATGAACGTTATCCTGGTGGTGAATATTTGTCTCAAGGACCACCATTCTCAGTGCTGAGAAGGTCCAAAGTAATAGAAGAGCAACCAGAATGGGCTGAATGGAGAAAGATGACAGATATTGAATGCCCAAAATCAGGTTTTGAGACATTCTGGTATAATCGGTTAACAAAGGAGACCTCATTTGAGCAGCCATGTCAAAAGATGATTTGGCAAACAAGGTTAAGCAGGTCGAAGTGTACAGCTGGCAAAACGTCAAACTGGGTTGAGTACTTTGATTCGAGGCTACAGCAATCGTTCTACTTTGATGTGTATACAAAGCAATACTCGTGCAAGAGTGGTTGAACGTCATGTCTGTGCTTAAATCCAATCAAAACATATGGCTGTTGTTCACCGGAATTGTCACTGACTGGGTCTATCCATGCATATTAGTGTGTCCCGGCCCAAAGCAAAAACACAAAGGTCCTAGTACAGGGATAAGGTCAAGATGAGAGAATTCAAGTGTTTACCTTGCCTAAAGCGAATGATGATGGTATCTGACGACAAAGTAACAAGCGGAGTATTATTAGAGGTAGGATGAAGAATAGAGGCTGGCAGGAAGAAAGGGATTATTAACTTGTTATTCAATTGTATAATTGCATTGTGTGAACCTATTCACTCTTGATAGCCTTCAATATGAATGTCCCTATCATGATAATCTGCACAAAAACTAAGACTAGTGTCTTCTTTGCAATGGGTAAATTCTTGTTTGTCAACATTTAGTTCTATCACACATTATTATTCCAAATCAGCCCAACATTTGGCCATACCACACCAACTCCCTGTTGTGATGGTTTGTGGCAATGATAGCACATGTACAATGTTGTAATGGCAATCAAGTACCCATGCAACAGTCATTTACCACCTTCAGCACATTTCTAGAGATGATGGCAACACTACTTGTTGGCAGATTTTCTGTGAAAAACTTCAACCAACCAACACCTGGGCAATGTTTGGCTGTCTAGCGCCCCCCATAGAGATGTAGGCTGGCAAAATACTGATGGATTGGCATTGTCTGGGTACTTAACATTAATAAACACTCTCAGCACCTTTGTAGAGGTGCTGCATGTGTAAATTGATTGTTGCCTTCTTAGTTTTAAAACATGATATGTTAATTATTGTACACATGATGCTTTGTTTGTTACTGAATATCAAAGTCAATCCTACATCGAGTCTTAAGCATCTGCTGCTCCCCTCGTTATGAACTGAGACAACATTTCCTTCATTTCTTCCATTGTCTTTTCCATCCTGTCCACCTTACTCTCCATCAACTCAACTTTGTCTTCAATTGATGCAACTTTACTCTCCACCAACTTGCCTTGTCTCTCCACCAACTTGATTTGACTCTTCATATCATCAAATTTATCATTTACCACCTCCTCAACAGCAAGAAGATTACGGTGGAACAGAGCATCGTCTGCCTCGGAATCTTGGGCTGCTTGTGCTTTTGCCTTCTTTGACTTTGTATCAGACTTGAGATTCATATCCAGCTTCTCGGCAATACTATCAACTGTTTCCTGAAGGGTTGCCATACGATCTCTCATTGCTCGAGTAATGATCTTCACATCAACTTGATTGTCTATAATCTCATTCTCTTTTGTCTTACTCTTGCTCTCGCTGTCAATTAATTTGTTTATTTTGTCTATTAAAGAACCTTCTACCCACTCAACTTGCAAGTCGAGTTCATACGTCGTTTGACCTTCTTCAAGCCGCCGATTAGAACTAAAGCCTAATATTCTTTTGCACTTAGCACTCAGTGAACCAGTCTTTGCTCCAAGTCTTTTTAAGATCTCATTCCCCTGATAGTTGCTCATACAAGTGGTAACTATAAATGTTGTCGTTAGTCTCCTTCTATATTCTTTATACATGAGAAGCAAATTGATCACTTACATTGATTCACATCATTAGTAATGTCTTGATGTCGGCTTTGTAAATTGTCCCTCATCTCTGTGTGCTGCCGTATTTGATTATAATTCATTACACCAAGCGCATCATGGATCCTGCAAGGAAACAATTTAGCTGTGTTTACTATATTTAAATTCATTTCAAGCACAATATACAACTCACCATTCGAATTGGTTAACCACATTTCCATAAGTTGCTTCGACATAGTCATACTCTCGTACTTTTTTGCTTTCTTTTAGTTTGTACCCAAATAGTGCAATGTCAACTGCTTCGTATCTAAATTAAAAGGTTCATGTGAGAGATTGTTACAATGATTGAGATGAAGAACATACATACTTGGAGAACTCACGCTACTTTGATTATCCAATGAGAGATCCACAATCCTAACTTGTGTGCAACTAGAAATCCCGCTAAACCTGTAAGCACTACTAGTCCGCAAAATTCAACAGCACCCTTGGCAACGCCATATGCAGTCTCTGCTATAACCACCTTAGCACGGCAAGGGTAACACGCTGGATTTGTTCCTACCACCCCAATAACCCCACAAAGAAGTTCACATGCCTCCTTTGCAACACTCAACTTTGTCCTGGCTGCGCTTGCTTTTATTTCCAACGCTTTGCATTTGGCTTCTGCGGTTTTTACCTTTCCATCAGCTACATCTTTATACTTCTTTATGGCATCCATAGCATTGCCCTTAACAAAGCCAAGAGTACGTTTTGCTACTTCTAGTCCATCCACAACGCTATCCCAGTCTTTAGTAGCTTCCTTTTCGTCACTTCTTGTAATTAATTCTTCATCTTTGGGCAATGGCTTGAAGAAAAGAGGTTTATCCTTGGGATATCTTTAGAGAATGAATATAGACTGTGAGTCCAGAAGACGCGTGAACAATATGACAGTTTTTTCACTTACTCGATTGGTTTGTATGTTACTTGTTCAAACGTTCCAGGGCCTTCCGAAGCTTCATCCTCTAACCACTGCAAATCTTCAAAGAATTCATCACATAATAACTCATTAAATGTATCACAAATCTCATAATCGTCATAATAATCAGCATCATAGTCAAGTGCTACACGTGCTTGTTCACACTGCTCCTCAATGAATGGGTCATAGATTTCAACTTCATTTTCATTTACCCACTCTTCGAATGTTTCTTTATATCCATCTTCACCCTCGCGAGGTCTAGCATCAATGCAACGCTGGAGAGTAATACAAGCTGTACGGATAAATTGTCCTCCACCATTATGACAAGCCTCTGGTGACATTCCCATGTACCATTCTCCTCGATCTTTACATTTCATGCCACGATTTGCACGAGCTTCGGTATACTGATGATTGAGAGAGAGAGAGAAAGAGAGGCGTTGAATGAAGAAGAATGCTATAAGAAAGCGATAATGTATATGTAGTGAATTCAGGAACATCTTTACTTACATGATCTCCCCAAAACTTAGTGGTGCGATCTGTCGTTGGGGTATCAAGGCAACAATAACCAGGCATAAAGTCATCAACCGTTGGTTCTGCAGGGAGAGGCCAAACATAACGTTCATGCTTGGAAAATAGTTCTAGGCGACAAAAGTCCCAAAACTCATAACACTCGGAATCAGTTGTACTATCATATGGATTTGTTTCATTATCAAGCCAGGCGATTTGGCAAGTCTCAATTTCAATACCATTATCATCATTGCATGTTGGTCGAGGATACTCCCAATCTGGATTAATTTTATCCAGCTCATTGCGGCAGTAGTTCCAGAAGTTGTAACACGTCTCATCTTGCTCACGCTCATCAGTATATGGGTTCGTTTTATCATCAAGCCATTTCTCCTGACATGTGACAATGTCTTCGTCTGATATGATAGTATCTGAACAGTTTTCTTTAGGATACTTCCAGCCTGGAACAGAGTCGTTGAGATTAGTTCTGCAATACTCCCAAAAGCCTTTACACCGATATCTTCCAGGGTCAGCCTCGCGACAATCATCGTAAAATGCATAGCAGCCACCATTTGTACTCTCAGAGTATGGATTTGTAGAATTATCCAACCAATCAACTTTGCAGAAATTAGCATCATCACAGATTTGGTTATATGGAGCAACATCACTAGTTGGATATGGAATGCTTGTATACCAATCCATGTCTTCGTATGGATTTGTTTTATCATTGAGCCAAAACTGCTGGCACGTTTCCAGCGATCCACTGTATACTGTCTCATCAACACAATATATTTCATCCAGTACACTCTGATCATCTTCATCAGCAGCAGGTGACACAATAAAGGGATTTGGATCTTTGATGCTCAGGTAGTCTCCAAGCCAGATTGGGTCACCTTCTGGATCCTCAATTTTCTCGTATACTGAAGTCCAGTTGTTATAAAAGTCGATGGAATTTCTATCCGTTAGATTTGTGTACCAAGTGAGCCAACGAGGTTCTGGAGTGGGCTCATTAGGGTTGACTAATAAGGAGTAATTAAATGAGAGACAAGGGAAAATCAGATAAACACCGTAGACACGCAAACCAACTTACAACTATCGACTGAATTTGCTGTAGATCTGAGCGACCCAATAGAAACAGGGGTGCCAAGAAGAAAGTTCATGCTGTCGTCACATGACTCGGCCAACACCGAAGGTGGCCCTTGAGTTACACCACAGAATAGATCTTCTGGGTTATTTGAAAGGGCTGAGTATTCGTACGTATTGTCAGAATTGATCCTTCGTATTCCACTTTCGGGATCTAGCACCCAATTGTACCCGGTAGGGAATTGAACATTTGTAAAGTCTGTAGAATTGGCAGGATCATTCTCATCAACACGCATGGGACTTTCTTCTGAAAAAGTGGTTCTATTCCTGCCATTATAAAGCAATTCAAATGCAGTAACAAAATCTCCGCACGTTTCTTGATATGTGGCAGGACAAGTCATGGGTTCAGTTTCAGTAGAGGACCAAACATTTGCTGTATCAAAACTACAGCCCATGAAGGAAGTACAGCCATCTTCAAGCTCTCTTCTAGTACATAATCTACCACCAGCATCTGCGCAGTATTCCTAAAAGAAGAAAGTACAATATAGAAGAAAAGAAGAGTGTATGAGATGACACGACTGTGATGTTAAACATCAAAACACACATATAGAAGGCATTAAACAACATACCTCTGCTTGAGCAAATGGCAAAAATGGACAAATATCCTCATCTTCGTCATCATCTCCATCTTTCTTGGCATATGTGTCCCATCCACTATCGTCTGACATGCCACTATACTCAACACAAGTTGACGATAGTCGACACTTGGTACTGCCATTTGTAGTTGGATATGCAAATGAAACACACTCATGATTTTCACTGCATTGATTTGCACATTCTTGGACAGAGTTGGCGTTTGTATTTGCCAAATTTGATGAGCCAGTTGTACATAAACTTTCTCCATATTTCTTGTATGATGGCGGTGCAATGTTCTTAAAATACCAGATACTTCTAACGTCTGGATCTGTGCTTGAAAAATGATCACATGATGATGATAGTCGACAATACTCATTGGCAAGAAAGTCAACTGATACACAGTCAAGTGTTTTATCACAATAAGAAGCACAAGCTTGAGCACTTGAAACCGCAATAAAGCCATCCTCATCCTCAACCCCAGCAACATCAAGGAATTGATTATCATTGTTGCACATGCGTTGGTTATAGAAAGTATACCCTTCAACTTCAGTTGGTGTAGATGGTAATGTCAAGTCGTTCGGAAGGGCACGTGCACCATTAATGGTGAAATCACTAACTTCAAACGTAAATCTACTAAGACCAATACCAGCAAAGTAGTTGCCGTACTTAACAATGGATGATAGTTGCTCTATAACGTGAGGGTCACCCCAGTCTTCATCAGAAGGATTGGCTTGGGTACTAGTAAATCCCCTAATGGTGTTGTCATTCGAAAAGGTAATTCGTAACCAAACTTCTCCTTCTATTACATCTGTCTGGTGGACTTCACCTCCAACATCATAAGTCCCAATCGCTCTTACATTCACATTATTACGTCGAACCCGTCTCACACGCTTATCTCCACAATAAAGTATAGAAAAGTGACGAGATCCTTTATCTAAACTTTGACGAATCATTAGACCTGAGCAGTGCTGTGAATCCGGATTGTTTGAACTCCCAACGTTGTAACTTTTAACTCGAAGTCTCATATCAATATCGCCGGTGGTTTCGGTATTGACAAAAAGGAAATTGTCATTAGTGTTAGAAATGCGACCACTACCTGAAGGACCATCCAAAGTCCAAGTATCTTCTAATGGCGAATAGTCAGCAGTACCACGATTGGCACTGCCAATGGCTAATGGTGACACTCGAAAGGTTGGGAGAACAGGCAAGGCCAAGACGGCAACATCACCTGTCCACTTTTGTTCCCATGCATAGGGACATTGAATCTTGTTAACTATAGTATACTGGGACCAATTCACACTACCGAATTGAACTCGAGCAACCATTTGATTATTGTCACCATAAAGTGTCACAATGGCGTTACTTAATCTGGCCATCGCGCCAATATAGCTATTTAGGTTGAATATACGGACAGCTCTAATTTGAGTGCTTGTAACGAGATCAACTTCCCACCAACCACCTAAAGGTAGATTGTTAGTGCCAACAGATTCAGATTTTCCGAATGATGTTATAAAATGAAAATACTCACCTCGCTGCCAACTCTCAAAACTGGTTTGCTGATATGTATTCAACTTTCCATCATTACCATTTGAAGCTTTAGCCCATGCTAATGATGCTGTACTTGATTGTTTTGCCGGCTTGAATTTGGCTACATTATCACCATTCATATTGAATACTTGTACTTCTCTCATATGCAAGACAGTCCATTCTGGTAACTCAATTCGTACTTTACGAACCGGCTAAAAAGAAAAGCGAATGAGTTGAATACACCATTGGACACTAAGTGAACTTGAATACTCACCTCAGTTACTGATATACTAACTGGTGACTTAAACCAAATGTCCTCATTATTTGTGGGTTCATCATCACGACAACAACGGACCGGACGCCTCTCGTTTAGGGGTGTGTTCATAACCTTATTGTTACCAAAATTGTCCCTCCTCACAGTCGATTGTTGAAAGTCATAAAACTCTCCTATAACCTCCACCTTGAGTTTGGTAGTTGTGTTAACAGACGAACCGACTTGATTCACTGATAGTTGAAAAGAATCCATATTTGGTTCAGTACAACTTTCTACACCACATGCAGTGTGCAGTTCAGAGAGAAGAGCAATGCAAGAATCTACAACATTTTCTTTGCCAAATAAGGCTCCCATACTCCATGCTGACATATCTCTCTCTGCCTCGTCTGCCTTATCCTCAATGCTCTGCATCTTTTCAGGCAACTGATTCCTCAAACCAAACACATCAATTTCTGACATGTACTCTACATTAAGATCACCATAATCGTCAACATCGGAATCGCCTTGAACCTACAGGTATTGATGATGGCAGATGTAAGTGAGATACAATGTTTAGAAATAACAAACGATATATTGACAAAAGAAGACAACTCACGTATCCCCCTAAGAACATTACAGAGGCATCATACCAAGAGAGATCTCTTGCATAATCAACAAGTCGTTGACAGTTACACTGGTAGTCATCTGATTGACACTTCTCACGGCATTGAGGAGCGACTTCCTCTAGACGTCGTCGTCCATGAACACCCCTCTTTGCCTTTAATTGCTCAACAACTTTGAGTTTGGGAAGCTTCTTGTGGCCACGCTTGCCAAAAGATAGATTTGGAGCGGCATAATGCGACTTGGGTTCAAACATTTTGTGCTGTTGATTGGTATTCTTGCTCGTTCGTCGATGGCGACTACTATAGTGAGGCATCAGGTCGTTCTCGATACCTTCCAGAGCATCAACAGTATACTGCATATCATCAATAACTTCTTCATCAAATAGAAAAGCAGCCACTTCTTCTTTATCCATATGCCCACCAGAGAGAAGAGCTTGTATGTCATGTTCATCTTGTGTGACAAGGGACAAAGAGTCTAGAGCATTACTATCTTCCTGGGTGTGGGTCCCTTCAGATGCAATTTGAGCCATGGTCTTTCTTTCATCAATATATGAGGTGAGTAAAGCTAATACTTCTTCATTATCATTGCTGCTTAGCAACTTCTCTTTCCTAGTTCGTTCATTATTAACATGTGCTTGTAGTATTTCCTTGGCTAAAGAAACAACTTCCAAAGGATTCACCTCACCTTCACCTTCACTTTCACCTCTTCCGCCACGTAGTAGACTGCGAGAGAACTCATTTAAACGCCTCATTTCATCACCGATGTTATACGGCTGTGCCGCCTCTACAGCAACATCATCTCCAACCTGATAGTGGATATTATATGATGCGTAAGATTATTACAGTCAAAGGAATGATAATAACTAGTACAATGATAACAACAAGTACATACCTGTTCAATATCTGCCACAGCCATATCACCTACTACAACTCTTCCAAGTGAGATAAAGAGGGCAGAGATCCACATAAAACTGTATAGAAGTCGCTTAGACACACGATTCTTCACCCTGTTCTTGAGGTTGATCTTCTTTGCTTTCAATGAGCCAGAGCATGCACTATGGCTCAAGATGACGAATACTTTTAGCAGCAGTAACAGCAGAGCAGCAGCCATTGGATAGATAAAAGCTTTCTTCGCTTCTTTTTCACCCAAACCTTTAAAACCAAATAGTATATCACTTGATCTGGCTGCAGGATATGTCCTATATGGTAAATGTGAATATTATATAAGTATGAGCATGTCTTGTGCGCATAAACTCAAAATCAGTATTACTCACCAGTCTTTGATAACTAGATCATGCTTGAACCAAGAACTGTCTTCAATCTTATCGTTCTCTCCAATATAGCAATGATCGGACCTCATATTAACTTGAAGGTAGGGTTGGATAGTAGTCCCAAACAATGAGGGGAAGGACGCCTTGGGGGTGTGGGACGGATCTGGCACCTCGACAGAATCCCCCCAAAAATCAACACGATCACTAACATCATTCGTCGCCTGATCATATACTCCTTTGTATCCAACAAGTTGGAATCCCGACTTGAGCAAGGGCAAGAAGTTTTCAGACCTAGAAACAGACACGCCTTCGGGTGTCCCATCACGAACAATACCATATTCTTCTTCTCCTTCTTTACTATCGGGACTGAGGAGGAAGGTTTGTACAGTAGCTCCAAGCAATAAGCTGGCTGCCTTATCCTTTAGAAACGACACCCGAGCCTTGGGGGTGTGGTGGGGAGAGAACGAGCTACTAATATCTTCATACTCCGAGGAGGCCTCGTCAATAGCAACTTCTCCAAAGATAGAAGACGGTGGGGTGTTACCCACTTCCACCACCACTGCATTGAAACGTTGAGCCTATCAAAGTATAGAAACCAGGTGGGTACTAAGTTATTGGATACGAAGACGAGAATACCAAACATTCAAGAACAAAATGTAACATACCTTGAAACTCAAGTTCGACAGGAAAGCAACAACAAAGGCAGTAATGCCACCAATAATGAAACTTCGACGACTCTTCTTCTGTGGTTGAGTATATCCAATATGGAAGAACGAAACATATATTGTTAGTGAGGGATAAATGTACTAGATACCAATCAATCAATCTTAACTAACAAATGGTAATAATATACAATAAACACCAACTTACGGTTGACAACAAGCTCAAAACGGGTCCATGTCCTTCTGACATACTAATTGATACATTCTTGTTATTATTCTTGTTATTTGTTTTTAATTTTTCTTGAGTGTTGTGATGTGGTGATGTTGTAGAGAGACTTAATACCTATTATGGTTACATTGTTAATAGAGATGAGGACAATAGGTATTGTTAATTGATTCTCTATTGATTGCAATCAATAGATAACTTCCAAAATATTGCAATCAAATATAGACATATTATACTCCATCTCCTATGGGTCTGTAATAGAGAGAGAGACATATAATATTTATTGTCATTGTCTAGCTCTGGTGCCAATGCCAATGGTTGTGATGTTATCTGATTTATGGCAGCTATTCGCACCCATTTCATATCTCTAAACAAATCGCCGGGGGCCGCATCATATATCTCACAAGCTGCTATAACTTACCTTGTTGCAATACTTGCCAGAGGTGAGCTTTGTTAGATGTGAAGTGAATGAACACAACATCTGGTAGTAGTGTAAAGGCTCAAAGTAAGTTCATTGTATTTTTGTGTCGCCATGTCACTTCCAAAATTAGGACAAGAAGCTTCAATTTCCACTTTTTCGATTCTTACATCTGCGAACTCTGTTTTTAGTACAGCCTCTAACTTTGATGACTAGATTTAATCTCTGCATACTTTTTATACCCGACATTCCAGGGAGATCTGTTGTGTGAGGTTTAAACGATATTAGATGCCACATCGAAATATGAATATCTTGGCAGATCATCTGGTAAAGAAACAGTAGGCAATCTTGGCAACATTGATGCAAGTGTTTGTGCTTGGGTACGAGACGTCGTGACACCAGAATTCACATCCTCTCTCCAAGCACTTGGATCCGTCGGTAGTGACATTCCACTCAACTCATCCCACGAAGCCTCTCTCCACACAACATCTCGATAGATAGTATTCACTTGTACATCATTTCCACAGCCTTTAACATTATCAAATAAACAAAAGTATCGTACCTCACGACATTTCACACATACATAATCAACTCGAACATATAATCGTTGTAGTATATACCAACACTTTGGCATTACACGAACTTTAATATTCAATGAAACATCACCATTATCATGTAAATCATCTTCATATAAGTGTATATCATCGAATAGTAATATTGGTTGTGTTGTATCCTGTAGTAAATGGAAGGGTATGTGTGATTGATCTAATGGTGTCCATTGCTTGCGGTTATTGATGTCCTTCTCTTTTGTAGCTCTTTGCTTACACGAAGGAAGGATGATAGTACCAGCGTAGGGTGACGAGAAGGTCCAATCATAGTAAAACTGTGAATTTGATGTTGATGAGATATTATTATCATCCGTAGAAGTTGTTGTAGTCTGCTTGTTGGACCAGATTTTAGCATCGGCAGTACGAATAATTGACACTCCTCTATATGTTGAAGTCTTCTGTGTAGTACTGTTCGTTTGATCATTTGAGAGCTGACTATGTGCCTCTGCCCATTCAATTAATGAATCTTGTGCACTAAAACATATCTCACTACAAGTACTACTAATATCTACTTCATCTGTCCCATCAGTACTATCATTTTTTTGATATTGAAATGATATTAATGCATCCATGAATGTAATCTCGGGAGGACATAATCTCCTCTGTCTACGTTCTTCTTGTTGATGGGTAGTAGTTATGGAAGTTGCACTGTCAGTGTTGCAATTGTTATTGTTTGCAGTTTCCTCAAGCAGCATTGTCAATTTATCCATCTGCCTTTCATCTCCGATACTTGAACTTTGTGTTGTAATCTTCCATCCATTAATTAGTATCCCTATTGGTTGTGGAGTTTCATTAGCATCATTATGAGTACTTTTTGCAATAAATGGGAATTTCAATTGTGATGGTTGTTGTTGTTTGATGCCTTTTACTGATGTTGTTGATACTGACGCCGGTACATCATTGCAACCATCATCGCTTATATCCTGTGAAGGATATATCGGTGTAGCGCCATATGCAGCGAGCGTTTCAGAGGGTAATATTCGTCTCCTTGCCATCTTAGATTATATGATCGACTTGTGATAAAATTATGAGAGTCGAGAGTGGCGGCCATACCACAACTCACAACAAGTTTGTTCTTCCGCCTGCTTTGAATATCATTCAACATTATGAATTATATCTAAAGATGACAATGATGATAGGGAATATGACATATAAGCTCACTTTTATCGTTTGACAATGGGTAGCAACTGATAGTTTGACACTCTTTCAGTTGGTGGTGTTCCTATTTTTGTAGTTACGTAGTACTCTACATAGACTCGATTTTCTCGATCGACTCTCATTCACTCATTCATCATCGCATTATCGCATCTCAGCATCTCTGATCATGGTGTCCTTCTCTCCACCTCCTACTACCAACGATGTTGAACAAGTCGGTGTCCAAACTCCATCTACAGCTCGAACTAATCGTCTACAACAACCGCTGCAACAGTCTCCCTTCACACCGCAAACCAATAATGATTCTACACAACAATTATCCAAACAACAATTTAATGAAATTAAAACTATATTTCAACTATTTGATCCTACCCTATCTGGATATGTAGATATACCAACATTTGAACTTATGTTACATTCACTTGGTTATCGAATGACACAGAGTGATATTATTAATATACTTGATGATATATTGTTGTCCGATGAGGGTACCAATCACCGCCAACAGCAAGGTGCATCAGTTAATACTAATACTAGAATTGATTTACAATTGGCAATACAAATCTTAGTAACTAAAGGATATACTACTAACAGAAGTAATAGTAGTAGTATAGAAGATGAAATAAAAACATATTTCAAATCATTTGATAATGGCAACAAAGGTTATATAACATTGGATGATTTAAAGAGAGTAAATCAAGAAGTTACTGAGACTGATAATGATGATGGTATTAATGATGAAATGTTACAGTCAATGATTAATCAATTTGATACGAATCATAATGGAGTTATTGGGTATGATGAGTTTAAAACAATATTGAAACCTGTACTTTCACGTCATATGGATTGATTTGACCCTCTTCAGATTCACAAGTTACACATTTATCGAAATATGTCTGATCCCAAGAGGCATCGAAGAATCCAACAAGATATGAGGGGCGGGATGAGACGACCAGAAACTGTCGGGTTGATAAGGTTTATAAATAGCTCAATATCGATATGTTATTTAAGAAGTTATACCACTTAGATAGATAAAGCGTTGCCTCATGGATCAAATAAAAATATATGTTCTTATCTACTTCTATCCAGCCTCGATTATAATTTGAGCTATGAGCTTCTCTATCCTCGATCATACTTCAGCTACACCATTTAGATAACCTACTACATCCTATTCCTACTCTCAAGCCATTCGAATACTCTAGATGATATAGTAAGTTTATTGAAATTGAAGACATTTAAAAGTGAAAAGACATGAATAGTTCTGTTCTTATCGCGCATAGACATTTCATTCATACGTGGTTGTCTCTTTGCCCATATATGTTATATTCTGGCTTGTTCTTCTCATTAATAGACACGAAACTATGTAGGATGAATATTCTTGCCTATGAATGCACTAAACTCATCGTCATCAGGGGAGTCTCTTTCTTCAATGGGAGGATTTCCCTGCCGATCTTGAAGAGTTGGATATTGTGCTCTAGTTTGACCTCCAGGGAGTATGGCTGAAGAATCAGTACCAACTGTGGACTCTATTGGCGGCTCGCCTGGCTGCGAAGAAGTGATCGTCTCGAGTGTATTACTCTCATATGCATTATTGATACTCAGGAATGAGTTAACTGCTGCATTATGTTGTGACTGATACTGATGCGATTGACCTCTATCTATCGCTTGACTACTAGTACTACTACCAGCTTGTATTGATAAGGACATGACCGCCTCTCCACTATTGTATGGGAAGTCGTTAGTACGAGTAGCAGCAGTGTTGATGACTCCATCGTCATCATCTAATTGCCTCTTGCCCTGGTCATGGTCGACATGAGTATTACTCTCTTGGCTACTTTGGCCCACTTCAAATGTAGTATCGGCTCTTAGAGATGATTTCGGGATGCGTACGATATTTGTTAGCAACTCAGGTCGGCCTCTTATGAATAAAGGATGGTACCATGTTGAACTATCTTCTTGGCCTCTATTAAAAGCCCACAGATTGAGTTGACGATGGAATGACCTCAGCTTCGTTGCCTTACTGAACTTTGGTAGTACATGCTCAACAAATATATCATCATCATATACTGTGAATGATCTGCCATCGGGCATCCAGCTGATAGCTCGAGAGTATTCAGCTGCTTCGAGAACATCGTAAAGTTTGAATGGGAATGATGATTTAGACATGCTCGGCGTTGGTGCTCTTCGTCTTCGTGTCTCACTACTAATACTAATCTTTACCAAGTACTTGTGGATCTGATTCGACCTTGCCGTTACAAAGATTGGCCATCAAAGAGATAGATTGTCCTTTGGTCAGCTGAACTGTTTTGTTTGTTGGTTGTTCCTCGTGCTGCACTTCAACTTGAGTGGATCAGTGTTTCTGACTCTACCTAACGGTTTATGAAACTGTCTGTAGCGACAGCATTTACTTAAACTTTAACTTCAATTTGTAATGTTAACCCTCTTGTGAATCCTAAAATCCTTATCCACACACGACAAGTCTTGGCTGAGTTACTTTAGATTACAGCATGAGAAGAATGCAAAAACATATAATGATGCCTGTACATATTAACTTCTACTACCACATTGAGTACCACCGACACTTATAATATAAAGCTGATTAAGATTTAGACTTCCGATTCCTTTCTTCTCTTAGTCTTCTATTCAGTTGGTTCTTCCTTTGATAGACAGTTACACCCTCTGTATCTTTAACTTGACTCATTTTAAGTCCAGGTGTATATAGTTGGGGAAAGATGAAGCCGCCATGTAATAATGCCGCAAGTAAGGACATTTTGGGGTCATGTTGTCTTGCTTTGACAGCCTTGTTCATTCTTTCATCGCCATGTCTCCCAGGATGACTTTTGTACTTTATCTTGATTGGTTCTTTACTCATAGCAGTGCAATTCTCCTCTGGTGCTCTAATTTGTGGACTGGCAGATTGTGAAATAATCGCAACTTGTGGATCTAATGTAGGGTCAAACTTGAAACTGTCAATACCCTCATCACCACTTTGTTCTTTCATACTGGCGTCTGATGTGTTTCCATCTGTTAAACTGATGTCACTATCCACACCTTCCCCTTCAATTGTTAGCCTTGCCAAAACAAATGATTCCAGTGATACATCAAGTTCTCCCCCCATGTCAGTAGGGAGGGCTGTGCTGGGAATTGAATGCTTTGCAAGACTTGCAATAACTCCATCACTGGTCCCACTATGAAGAGTGAGTATTTGACGTTCCCTTAAGGATAATACTGCTCTTACTGGTGATGATACAAGCTTCATCACATAATTTGGATAACAAGCATGTACTCCTTTCCGAAGAATTGGGAAATCCCGATCACCTTTAGCTATTGCTAATGCCACCTTTGGATGAAAGTTACGGAGGCTCATGCCTTTAATGTTGGAAATGAATATATACCCATTCTAATTTGTAATTGTGGTAAGACATTCATTCAAACCATATTAATATACACACAAGTCGACAGAGTACTTCCATTCCAAACTCACCTTTCTAGCTCTTGGGTACTGCATAGCCACATGAACTAAATACCACCAAACTTGGATCACTTCATCTACTAAATCATCATTACTCTGTCGATCAATCAACGATGGACGACCGTAAATAATAAGTCTATCTTGGTCATCAGGTACTGGTAATAGAACTAGAAATCCTCTTCTTATAAACTGTTCATTATCTTTCATGGCACCTATAATATATATATATGATTAACACATTGATATATATCATCATCACATTGAGAGAGAATATAGAAAAGTTAGTGCACACAAAAATACTCCTCTCATCCATCACACACTACACATATTACATACATACCATATAATGTAAGGGGTAACGTATATTTATCACCAAATACCTGGTGACGGCGTTTCCAATAACGTATGAGTCGCTTCAAAGCAAGCTGTGGAACATGTTAGAGATATTTGTGTCGATGTGTTAGACAAAAATGAAAGTATTTTCAGCTATACACAAAAGCTCTCATGACAAAACATTAAGAGTGAATTTTTAACCTTACATCAACATTAAAGTTCTCTGCATATAAGAAACCAAGTAAATGATCATCGTTTATTATATCCGTAACTTGCTGTGCATGCATGAGTGATGACTTCATTTCAGATGGTGTAGAATCTAACTTTTGTTTTAATTGCTGCAAAGCAACTGTCTCTTCATATTGAGAATTATCCTGAATAGACTGGTTTATATCATTATTATCATGTATACTTGTTGTTGTTGCAAATGGTTTGTATGATGTTGAAGTGTAGTTGTTGTCGTCTAATGTTGTTGCATCCATGGTATTTTTTCTTCTGTTTATATTAAGAGTACAATAGTATCTTTGATATTATGTTCGCCACCGACAGTAGTTTACTATTTGCATTTGCATCTTATTCCAAAGGAACAATTCTAACTGATAGTAAGGGGCTCTATCGATATTAATGTCATCTAGATATACTGATAATAGCTCATCGTCATCCTAAGTTGCTGAGACACTTTTTTCTACTATCTTTTTTGAGGTTACGATATATTTTTCGGCAGCTGCAGGCTTCTTTCCTCCTATGTAATGATATCTCTCTGGTGTACTAATAACGGCTTTGTAGTATTATGACAATCTTCCTCTTGATAGTTTATCATCTCATTCATTCACTATGAAACATCCATAAAAAACTTCAAATTATAAAAGACTCCCAATTGGAACAAAAGTATGCAATCAAGTTTGAGCTCCAAACGAGTACGAGTACTTTGAAGCTTCTTAATATGACACATATGCACTTGTTAGACACCTAGTTCTTTTAAGATTGGCAAAATAAAGTTTAACTCCAGGTCTACTCATATGTCTGGTGTCGGTGTCGGGCGTCGCCACATCTTACCAATCCATCTAAGACCACCACTACTAGGGTTACTTTCTGTTTGTATCTCATTCTTAGTTGTGATTGAATCTTTATTAGTGAGATCAGAATCACCTGCCGAAACTACCGTTGATACCACATCAGCTTCTCTTGGTTGCTCAGTTGAGTCAAGGGCAGATGAGATGACTTCTTCATAGACAGAAGCTTCGCCACTTTCATCCACAAATGTATCAAAGACTTCCTTAATCTTTTGCTTCAATGATGCCCGCATTGACTCAATGCTTGGTTCTATCATGAAGTTCATTACATCCCAAAGAGAGAAACTACCGCTGCTACTGCTACTACTCTCATCATCATCATCTTGTATGTTATTCCGTGCATGCACCTCACTCATGTTCTTATTAGCCGCCTCTTCACGCCATTCAGCCTCAAGCTTGTCTTCTCTACGGTTCTGTATTGGCGATTGTCGTAATCGTTCTATTCTACGTTTTAATTGATGTTCCTTTTGTCGTTGCCGCTGCTGCTCTTGTTTCTTATGCAAATCTTCCTTCAATTTGGTCGATTTGGATGTCGTGCCTAGTTGTTGTTCAAGTGCTTCGATACGATGAAGCAGTAGTTGTATGGTAGGGTCTAAATCTTTATTCGGAGGAGTAGTTGAAGAGTCTTCAGGTAATGAAGAATTATTCTCAGGTACGTCACTGGACAGCACTGATGGAGTAGGTTGGTTGTTTGTAGTTTCAACTACTGCATCATCTTGTTCTCCATTCTCCTGTTTCTGCTGCTTACTCATATGCCGACTAATCTTTTCTTCTACTCCACCAAGAAACAAGTCAGATACTACAATCTTGAGTTTCTCCCAAGCATTTTCACCTTCTGTGATACTGAATGCAGATGATAAACCCGTTTTGCCACTACTACTGTCGCTCTCTTCACTGCCAATATCTACATTTGTTGTAGAAGATGACTCGTCATCATCACTATCACTAGCATCCACCACACCAGCCTCTTCTCTATAACCAAGAATCTTATCCCTCTCATCTTGTTCAACTCTATCATAATATTCTCTCATTTCACCTTGTAATGATTGAAAGTATAAATGAAATAACGTCCCGGGTAATAATGCCAATAGTATATTCTTAAATATCCATTTATTATCCATAACTAATTCATTCGATTGTTTTAGTTGATGAAATTTTGATATACGATTTGCTACACTTCCCGTGGGGTGTTCTACTGATGTGGAGGTAGAGTTGATGTATGTTGATGATGGGATTTTACCATCACTTACTTGATGTAACCAATTTTGTATTGATGCAATGTTGGATTGGAAGTTTGCTTTGATTTCAGCTGGTGCACGTTCCCAATCTATACCATTTGTTAATGATTCTTCTTCTTCCTTCTTTAGCTTTTGTTGTCGCTTAGCACTCTTAGTAGCAGATGTAATCTTGGGCTGCTCAGTAATAACCGAATCTACCTCTTCACCATTGAACAATCTTTTTATAGTTGATATATTCTTCTTAAAGTTTGTGTCCGCTGTTTCACTTAGGAACTTGATATTAGATCTGACATTAGTACGGGCTTGATCTAAATAGGATTTTGAATCTTTGTATTGCTGTAATCGTTTTGCATGATATGTGGTACGTTGTTTTGGTGATAGACGTATAAGTTCTCTTCGTGTTAGTATACGATTTTCATTTGTGGTTTGTGGTAATTGTTTGTATTGCTGTTGCAATAGTGAATAGCTACTTGAGGATGATCGTTTGCGTCTCCTCTTATTGTATGTCTGTTTATCATGAGTTATTTGATTACTACTTGTTGCGGTACTATCCTTCTTTGATAGCTGCTTGCCATTACTAGAAGAAGAGTCGGACGAGTGGTATCGAGATAATGATGGTTGTTGAGGACATCTGTGGTTGGTGCATAAGTTATGTTGCAATGAAGCTGCCGCCGACGCAGATATCAGACGCCGTTGACACTGCAGTATAATATATTGAGAAGTACAATATTGACGTATGGCAATACTCATGGTGATAACATAGTGTAGTTCTTCAATAATACTCTAGATATCTACTACCTATCCCGTAATGGGAGACGGCAGAGCTCAGAGCGGGAGATAGATATTTAGCGATACAACGGTAAATCGTTTGGTGGATATTCATAGAAATATAGCTCCTATCATGTAACAAACATGCCGATGCATGCCTTCTTCCATGCCTAAAAGCTAGAGTACTGTTCTTTATGTTAGGGTACTGTAGTACAGAATATCTAATGCTTCACACTATGCTTCCGAAAATCCCCGAATCCTATCCTTAAAACGAATACAGGGTGCTCTAATGTCATAAGCATTATCCTCATATCTCTTCCCAACTCTTGCAAGGTATCCAGTTCCAATAGCTATGACAAAGTTGAAGCAACAACCCGCTATGGTCTGGTATGCATCATTCCCAAGATGACATGTAATCTCTGGTTCGGAGCACCAAAAGAATTCTTCTTTCATTATAAACACCAACCCTTCAAATAAAATCGTCAATAAAAGCATCACTGTAATTATCAGCCATGTCCGTTGCTTAATGATAAAGCACATTGCCACGAGAAGCATGACCAGCACAATACCAATCAAGATACCTGCCACAGCTTTGAATACTCGTGCAGAAGTCATTGCTGCAGTAAAGGGCCATCTTGGTGGATAAGATACACATCCATCACTATAGATTGTACATATTCCAGTTGAGTTATCGACATTGACACAGTTTAAAAGTGAATACTCATAGAGGCTGTAAGAGAGGAGCAAATGAGTGTAAGGTTTTGTTCCTTGACAAATGAAGAGAGTAACAGAACTTACCCCCATGTCATATTGACAATCCCGTCATAATAATCGGGTTGTGGTGAAGGACCAGAAGAATAAAGGAATTCACAACCAGCAGAAGAATTCGAAAGGAATGAAGCAATCACTGTAAGCACGGCCAATAACAGTGGTAGCTTTCCATATGGATTTGAACAGCAAGAGAACAAGGTTATATCTGCTTCAGCGGTATCGTCGTCACCATCATCTTGCATAATCATCATTGATTTGTCATGGAAAGCTAGAGATGCGGTATTAGTTCCTCCTAATTCAATATCTTTGAGAATATCTACCAGAGAGTGTACATCATGGTCAGAGTACATTCGCTTAGGAAATCAGAAGTTAATTCCACGCAATGGGCACAAGCATATCCAAGAAGAGAGGGAGGTAGGGAGGTTAGCTTTTGTTAGTGAAATTGCAAAACCATATCATATGCACCTTTCAACTCAACCAAAACCACACGATTACACATTCATAACACTTTTTTGCGAAATCAGAACCAAATGCCCAAATCAAAGGGTGCGTTGTGACCATTGTGCACAATTAACTTCTGCTTACCTTAGAAATCTCGATCTGATTGAACTCATCTTTTGATGCCCAATACGGTACATATGTTCCTTTATTCTCGACCCCGCTAGTATCAACCAGGTGAATGATCTTACCAGGTATGAATAATGGCTTCATGGACTTCTTTGTGTTCTTATCTGCCCTTTCAGCCCTTAACTTTTCAAGCTGTTGACTGAATTCGGTGTCGAGAGGTATATCTCCCTGAGCTCTCAAGACTTGAGCATTACGGGCAGCAGCAAACCGATCTGAGTAAGGCGTTCTCAAGTGAAAGAAAAGCTGGTGAAGAAGAGAGATTAGTAAGCATCCACAGTTGTCAGATGAATCGGAAACCAATATATAAAGCTTACCTTAATCTTAGGCACTTTGATCCTCTGAAAGGTTGTGAAAAACTCATTCCGAAGTGCCTCAAAGTTGTGGTAGGATAGTCTTGGGACTTTGTATGTATGAGAGAGTTTATGAGGAAGTTTATGAATGAATTCAGGGGTATGGCCATGGCAGATGATCAAACTGACAACCAATGAAGGCTAACTTACTGAAATCATCATGCCTTACAAATGATGTGACAAATTGAGAACAATGGTTTGACAGTTCTTCATTGAAAATAGCCCCTGGAGGCTGATATAGGATGAAGAGTTGATAAGCGATTCGGAAATGTATCACAGCATAAAACATTATTTTGCTCACCTCATATGCATAACATTGCAATGATGGGAATGAAGGCCTGAGCATTAAAGATAGAACAGACGCACAACCGGCTCCAAGAGAATGCCCACTGGAAGATGCGTGAAGATGAAAGAGAGATAATGCAACATATATTAGTACACGTGGGTTACAAAGCAATCAAAAGGGACAGATGAAGGTCAAACGAGTAGCTAGATCACCAAGACTTCATTCAAACTTCACATATGCATAGATGAAACAAAACAAACGCGGACTTTCCAGACAATCAAATCGTAATCCTTATATGGACTTGATTTAGAGAAGAGCGTCTTGAGCACCCGTGTTCTGTTTTATGAGCAGCAAGGTGTTTAACATTAGTATAAACGATAGAGAATTATGATGTAAATATTATCACGGAAGACTTCTTACTCACTTTTTGATATCATTATACATCCATTTGCACCTGACCAAAATACCTGTAGCAATGTGAAGAAGATTTGTGGATATGGAAAATGGAAATAGTATTTGGCGACACATAGGCGGTTGACATTCATTTGTAACTGCTACACTTGGCAAGCACATCGTACACTTACCTTTATGACAATAATGTGAAGTACCATCAAAGCCACAAATCGTTCCGACTTTGTCTAAAGATTCAGGCACAAATTGTACATCAACGACTAGGTCCTCGATTGACAAGGTCCCTCTGATGGTAATGACAACAGCCTTCCGCTCGTGATCAACTAGAATGGAGTAAGGTGTTGGTGCAATCCCATTGACAAAGTTACTATAGCATAGACTCGCATGGTCCAATCCAATAGTAGACAGTCGAAATGTATCCTCGAATAAGGTATCTAAATCTCTAGTGAAACCAAGGCATTCTTCTTCCTTGGTTTTTATTGAATCGCGGAATACGTTGTCTTCCTCAGTATACCCTTCTTCTCTGAACTTAGTAGCTACACAATTCATTATGGCAAGATATACACACCTTGCATAATCAATGAAAATGGCCCCATCTGACATGGTGTGGATATCTGACTTGACTGAGGCATGAAGGATCTCACGCTCACATAATTCATATGACTCCGTATCCTCTTTTAGTTGTAAAATCAATATCGAAGAGCGTCGTCGTCTCAGGAGTTGATGCTTTGGTTCTTCATTCTCAATCGTACTATCACATTTCTGATCATAAGACTCGTTAATACTTTCTTGCTCATTATTGTCGTTAACATCCTCAGTCAACCGTTGTAGAAGACTTTTGTTCTTCTTTGCCAACTTCTTAATCGCTCTAACTTTCCTTTCTCCTTGTACTCTAGAAAGCATTTTAAAGCCGAAATACATGTCTGATAAAACCAAGCCCATCTTAGTCTCATTGTTCAATAAACACATTATATGACTTGCAAAATCTTTCAGTTCTCCTTTATTTTTCAACTCTCCATGGTATTTCAGTACATGCATCTTCTTCCCAAAGCAACACGACATTAATTTCAATAAACATCCAAACTTTAATTCGAATCGGAAGGCCTTTTGTTCGGTCCGATTTCGTCTGAACTTTAATGCCTTTGTTATTTTGTTCATTATTATTGCTGGAAGATGCGCGTTCAGCGGTTTGTGAAGATGAAGAAAGACAATAGTAACTCAAGTTAGTGCATACGGCTTGTGAGACAATCAAATGGAGATACATGAAGGCCAAATGTGCACTCAGAACTCAAATACTTGACATTGAACACATGTACACATAAGTTAAAACAAACTAACGCGGACTTTCCTGGCCATATCAGTAATTCAATTGCAACTAACACGAGGAACGTACAGAATAGTCCATAATAGGGCGTATCCTCACGACTCTCGCCTGGTATAACTTCCCCACCTTCCCCACAGCCATAATTGTTTGCCCTTATCACGTGGACATAAGCAATTCCCAATACAACTAATACTATGGGGTAAAGGTTGCTGAAAAACATCTTGAATTTTAATAGATTGCGGATGTACCTGTCTCGCCCATAAGGTTCAGTAGGGGTGCCAACAGAGCTACTTGCCCAAACCATAACTAACCATGCAATATCCACAATGAAAAGTGTAAGAGCGGGGGCCAAGAACGATGATATAAACGGGTCTTGACTGTAGGTAATTTTAACATAATCTGATTTAAATATAGGAACTATGCCTCCTCTCTCTTCTGTTTGTGTATAAAATTCATCTATGACGTCTTGGGTTTGCGTGCACCAGTGTGGCACTCCGTTGATATAATAATCCGAACCATTTATCGAAGATCCTAAATATGCTATAAGTAGGGGGGCAATACATCTGTATTATAAAAAATATAGTAGTATTTAGATTTGTGAGAAGATTATTATAATATATTGAGCAATACAATCGATATGCATTGGCTACAACTTACATGAACTGTATAAATCTATAAAAGCCCAAAATTATAACTGCAATGTGCTACTCAATGAGTACCATACGAAGGAAGCATAGAGGTGGTGAGTATATAATAATATGAAGTACAAGTGCCACATAAAAATGTAAGAGAAAAAAAAGAAGAATCTTATCGGTCATAAATTGTCTTACCATATCATCACTAGCAAGCGGTGCAGTAGTGAGATTGCAAATTATTTTAATGGCTGGCATGGTCGTAGGCTATGGATATAGTATGCTAAATGGATTATAGGCTTACAACCAAGAGACATATTCGAAGAATCTGAAATTTCAACCAAAAACTGAAAAATGAAACTAAAAAAGGATATCGTACCTGACCCTCTCTTGCCTCACTCCTGTCTCTTTCGTCTTAAGGTACGAACTATGCTCGATGTATAGTTAACCATATACCGAAGGGTAGGTATATCACATCACTGTACTCTCCTGCCTCACTCACTAAGTCTCTTACGTCTATGCAACCTATGTTTTGGCGTGCCAGTAAAGCCTTAGTAGGTTTGCTTTAGTTTATTGTTATAACTCGTGGCTAATAATGACTTCTGATTAGACATACAGCAATCACAATGAAAATGAAAGTGTGGATCATTGTTGTTAGTCTCCTTTTTATATTCTATTGGGGTTTCTTCTTCGGTCGTGAGCTGATTGCAACGCTTAATCTCTATCGGATAGGTAGCAGTAGTTACAACATACTCAATTTGACGAATACCACAACAGCAAATACCACTATAGCGACTCAAACCCAAACAAACGTACCACTAATTATGCATCGAATGTGGAGAGATGAATCAATTATAAATGACGATAACAATAACAACGTAAACGACTTGCCAACGAATTGGTCAAAGGCATTTGCAAACTGCCAAAAAATCTCTCAAGAGAAGAATTGGACAACTATTCTGTGGACAGACGAGAGCCTTCTTGCTTTCGCGAAGAAGGAGTACCCGTCCTTCTTGCCTGTTTATGAATCGTACCCATACAATATCCAACGAGTTGATGCAGCGCGGTACTTCATTCTCTACCACTTTGGTGGAGTATATCTTGACTTGGACATTGGGTGCAAATCAAACAGAGATTTAACCGATCTCGTCAATACAATGACACACTTGAACAAGACAGCAATGCTACCCCAAACACAGCCTTTTGGCTTGTCAAATGACGTGATGTTTGCATCAAAAAGAAGCCCATTCTTTAAGAAGGTAATGGAAGCTCTTCCTAGCAAAAACAAGTGGCAAGGAATGCCGTACTTGACCGTCATGTACAGCACGGGTCCCATGCTTTTATCTCTTGTGTACAATAGTCTCTCAGCCGAGCAACATAAAGATGTACTCATCCTTCCTCCCGAGTTGTACTCTGATAGAAAGACGAGATACTTCAAGCATTTGAGAGGCTCAACTTGGCATAGTACTGATGCATTACTGATTCAGCACATGACGAGGCATTGGCTGCCATTATCATCTTCGATCGTGGTGTTACTTGTTGTATATAGTAGGATAGCTGCCAGACGCAGAACACAAAAGCATGATTGTAATAAGATAGTTTGACAATCTCTTCATCACTGTTAGCTGATCACATATTCTTCCATGTCCTTAACTCATGACATTATCGACAGCATCTTTCCAAGATTGGTATTCTTTTAACGAAACGCATCCATTGGGTTTGGATATAGAAAAGTCACACGCCTGTTCTTCTTGTGTCAGCATGGATGATATAGCCACATAACATCTATCAATAAGTTGTTGTGGTAGTCCCTCGGCAATGTAATTCATTGCTCGTTTGGCAGGTCGATACTTGGCACTGAGATGATAAAAGATGATGCTCTTTGGATATATGATGGTGGTATTATTTGACTCTGCATCATCGTCTCCCAACTGATTATGACTTGAGAATATAGCCTCTAAATCATTGATATGTAAATGACCGCGTTGTCTAGCCTTGATTCTTTGTTCTTCACCCTCGGATGAATCCAAGAATGTAAGTTCACATAATAGTACCTCTGCTCGAAACATTTGTCCAATATCAAATCCTGTCGTTCTTTCATCGTCACTGTTTGGTATCTGTTGCTTCATTAGTCCATTAGCACAAGTATCACCAGTATAACCAACTTCAATCTTTTCAATGGGAGGATCTTTAATTGATATACCCGATTTGACTAGTTCTTTTAGTTCTTTACCATTTAGATTTTGATACTCCGATTTCAGACCAGATGTTGTGCGTGAACCAATGATATATCCCAATGCTGGATGACCTGCGTGATCTACTTTGAATGCTCTCATGAAGAAGCTGTTGTCAAGTATCATAAATGACGTAGCAGATTGAGATTTTGGTTGTAAAATAAACGACTCATCACATACATCTCATACTTCTCTCTCACCTAGTTTTAGAACCATAATTAATACCCTTCAATTCAATCTCATCACCAGGATTTACTGCAACTAAATTCATATTGATTAAACTTTCTCTTCTACTATGTCCATTATCACTACATTCACCTCCATCCTCATCAGTTTGTTGTTGTTGTATGTTCATTGCATCTAGATTTGACATTGCCTCTTGACATTGTTTGATCTGTGGTATTAGTTGTGCTGGTACAAAGTATGTTGGTGCTGCTCTGTTATAACAGCGAAATGATGTGTAAAGTTGTATTGTTAGATCAACAAACTAAAGCTTGCCTATTGCAATAAATTATGACATAAGTATGAGTAACTCACCCTCCATAACTAACAGAATGAGCACGAGCATGACTAAACAACGCCCCAACATGATCTATATGACCATGACTAATGAATATATACTTGGCGGGTATACTATCATCAAAGCATGGCGTACAGCCTATATCAAATGCTATCCGTGGACTACTTTTTGATTTCTTTGGTTGAGCATTAGATGTTGATGATGTGGGTGGCTTTTTCAGTTCTAATACGATGCTTGTACCAATGCCGGCCTTTGACCATGATGATTGTATATTCCAATGTGTTGATGATGGCATATTATTGTTGCAAAGGAGGCAGCGGTGGTCATTTAGTTTAGCTACGATATCAAAACACAGCATTAAACAACACTTGATTATTTCACATTTTTTATGAGAGTTGAGAGTTAGTTAGTAAGTAGATTCATGAATCATTCAATCAATGTCAATATACTAGATATCCCAGACAGTACTGCGAGAACGTTGATGTAATCGTCATTGAACTTGCAAGAGGTTTGAGGTGAAGAAATATACTGATACAATTGGTGGTGGTCTTGCGACATTATGGCATTGCAAATTATGCAAAGATTGTGATCATGGCGAAGACAACTCGTAGCTCCTCTGGCAAGGCCAAGAAGGCCACTGGTACCAAGGCGAAGCCAGCAAAGAAGTCTGTATCACCAAAGAAAAAGGCAGCGTCGTCGGGGGATGCAGTTGTTTCGATTGAAGCCTGCAAACAAGTATGAAATTTGTGCATATGATATGTTCATATCTGCGTCAGCTTCTATACTACGTGATATATCTAACCCTTGGTCTCTCAATACTAATACTTTTCTTATCTCTTTACTACATATTATATCTAACCCTTGGACTCTCCATACTAATACCTTTTCCTCTGTTCATCTTTTGATGTATACTAGTGAGGTATATTCAAGAGAAGTGCGGCTAAGATACAGACGTACCTCTCTGAGAATGGTTGTGATGCTTCTGTAGAAACCAATAAAGTAAAACCAGGACGGGGAAACTTTGTTGTTCGTGTGGAGGGTGTAGATGAACCTATCTTGGAATTATTAAGTATGAAACGTCCATTCAAAGCACTGAGGGAGACCGATATGGATGATATCGGCAAATTGGTAGTGGAGGCTTTGGAGTAGGGATACAATACCAAACAATATTTTGATATGCGATTGAGCTAGAGAGAAAACATCATTGGATTCATTGGATGACATTTGTGGCAAAACATTAAACAATGACATTTTGCTACGGATTGAAAGTATGATATCCTTATGACTTCTCTTGGGCTCTGATATTGATATAGATACTCTAAAGTATAGATTAGTATCTTTATCAACACTTTTCAAAATACATCTATCTCGATGAATTATCATTAAGTTTGGCATTGTTTGTTTATAATATAGTAATATTCTATTTCCAATCTACAGGTTTTGATTTCCTTCGCCGTCTTCCAGCTGCACCACGGGCTAACTTTCGGCCAGTGGAGTCAATCGCTGCAACTACGCCTTGTTTGGGAGTGGGCATTCGCACTGCATATATCCATCGTCGTAACCAGCTAGCAGCAGGGCCACTTAGTTCAACTAATCCACCCAATGTAGATATTGTTGCATCATCACTACCTAATGTCATCATCTCTCCAAGGTTTAGGTATTTGAATGGTAATAGCTTTGATCTTTGTTCACTGCCTACTCTACTACTACCAGCACTATTCAAGATTGCATAGACATTGTAAGCCGCAACAGTGGCTTGTTGAATTGCAACTTGAGCCGTGCCTGGATATGGTATCTTCTTAGGTCTACTACAATCACCAATGGCAAATACATTTGGATGTTCTGGTACATTCAATGTTGGTGACGATAGAATACGTCCCATTGAGTCACGACGAAGTACAGAGTTTCGTATCCCCTTGTTTTGAATTGAAGTTGGTGTAGCTCCTGCTGTCCAGAGAAGGAGCGTAGTTGGTAAGAGTTCTTCTACATTAGCGCCGTCCTCGGACTTTGTGGTGACTTTGAGTATACACTCTTCATTCTTGAGAGAAACTGGCATCATATCATTCCCATCATCTACATCTTCATTGCAAGGTAACACTTCTACAACACTTGTAGATGTCATAACATTGACACCGACTTCATTCAATCTATCCGTGCCGGCTTTTCTATTATGCTCAGTGGCATACTCAAGCACTTGCTCTCCACGATGTACAAGAGATACATTAACTAGACCATCATTCTTGGCAGCATCGGAACCAAATCGATCTACCAAGTTTGTTGCCAACTCAACACCAGCATACCCTCCACCTACAACTACAATGTTGACAGGCGGTTGCTGCTTCTTCTCATCGTCACTTTGCTGTTGAGTTGCATAATCTAAATATGTATCCAAAAGTTTCAAACGTCTCTTTAGTTCAAATGCTTGATCAACTGTATAGAATGGTAATGCATACTGTGAAGCGCCGGGTATAGCATCTAATGATATTTCTGATCCTGTTGCAATTATCAATGCATCGTAGGCTATACTTTCAATGCTGTTATTACCATCGGATGACTTTGAAATGACTACTTGCTGTGTATTAACATCAATTCCTTCTACTTGTGCTTGTACAAATGAAATGTCACATTCATCATCAGTATCATTATTGTCTTCTTCTTGTTTTCTAGATGTAAATAATTGCAATGCAGAGGACAAATCAGGTAAGCCACTACCCAAAGAAGTAATCAAACCAGGATAGGTTACTCCACCATTCTCTTCAATCAATGATTTAAATGTCGGCGCTACCTCATTCACACTTGCATCATCTACACATAATTCATATAATAATGGTAAGAAGACAAATCGTTCTGATTTATCTATTAGTGTAATCTTTGGTTGCAAATTCGATTTACTATTGTTTTCTGCCCATGGAAGTGTTGGTAATGTTAATGCCGTGTTGATACCACCGAATCCTCCTCCGAGTACAACAATATGCGGCTGCTTCTTTATGTTTTCATTACTATTGTTGTTGTTTGTTGTTGAGTATAATACTCTTGATAGTGTCGATGCTCTTCTTGTTGTTGCTGATGATGTGAATGCCGATGAGAAAGATATTATACACAAGATGTGCATCAAAATGTTAAGCACACAGCCGCCGACTTTCATTGTTCTCATACTTCTTCTGCTGTCTCTCCTATCTTTTGCTTTGTGCCTCTGCATTGATTAACTACTAACTACAATACTACCATATGAATAATGAGCATGAGTGAGTCACCCGCTTTGCTGAGCAAACATTTGCATCACTCAAATCGACTAATCGCCAAATCATCGCCAGTCACCTGGCCACCACCCTCTAACTAATCACCTATATATCATAATCATCTATTGCAATATATTCCGCATATCAATATAGTGATAGAGTCTACTGTTTAACCTCGATTGGTGGCGTTTAGTATAGGCCATAGGCGAGATACATACTGTGAACAGATTCATGTCAAGACCAAAAAATAGAAGAATGACGAATAATGCTGAATTTAGAGTGGTACGATAGTATATAAATAATCATCATATATACCGCGCCATGCCACCATATATCGAAGTAGATTCTCATCATAACGATGAGTGCACGTTGCTACAAAAAAGCAGTACCGATAATATCAACAAAAACAACAATTTTCCCTCTCCTCTTTTTCACGATGATGTGTTGTCAACTCCACCACCAACAACGAGTAGACTTGATAGAAGACAGAGTGATCCGGGCTTTACTGGACTGTCATCAGTACAAGAAGACCCAATGAAGAAACCGCTACTAGATTCTAGGGTAGGTGAGGTGTCAAGGATTCAGGAAATAATCGGGCCTGAATCAGCTTATGTCAGAACTTCATCAATAAGTGTCAATAATAATAACTCTACTAATAATAATGTCACCGCAACCAATAATACAACAAATACAACACCAAAACCAAGAATAGTATATAAAAACGGTATACCACAAAAACCAAAAAGTCAACAAAGCGAGGAGAAGAAGAAGGACTTGCCATCCTTAGAAGTTCAAATATATCGTACTACTAAAAGTGTATGTAAAAAAGGTGTAAAGGCTCTTAAATCAATATCAAAGAAGTGCAAATTATCAACTTTGAAGAATTCTAAAAAGAATAAGAATACAGTGTGATTGGTGTGTTGATGTGTTGCAATTGGGGGTTAGGGTAGGATACCAGCCGCAAGTTTGTTTGTATTTATTATGTGTCCCAAATCTTATTGGGGGAAATATCGTAGATGGTCAGCTAATGTAGGGCTAAAGAATAACTTAATGTATTATTTATAACGCACATAGCCATTTGATATGCTTACTAATTACCTTAATTTCCTATCATTATCTCTCTCGCCAGTGCAAGTGCTACGGCGGGATACAGCTATTCATAACAAGATATGGAGTCTTAATTCTAAAACAACACTAATAATCTATTTTAAGAAAGCTCTCATCCCTATGTCTACATGAAACCAGCAGATCGTGTCGATCCACATGAACTATCAATATCCACTTCAGTCACAGATTCCAATATCTGCTGAACAACCTCATTACCCTTTTTCATCTTCTCTCCTAATAATTTAGTCTTCCCCTTGCTACCACCACCGCCGCCACTGCTGCTACTCTTGTCTCCCCTTCTTTTACTACTCTTTGATGAACTGCTACTCTTCTTTTTATTACGATGGGCATCCCGTCCTTCATACAAACCATCCTTACTAGCAATTGTTTTAGCATGTGATTTTAAATGCTGTCGGTAGAATGATGCTGCCTTTGTTTTATATCGGTCTAACACGCCCACTGTATTTTTTGTGGTTGGACTACCCCGAGGTGGACTACTGCTGTTGGAGGAAGGACTATCTAATGTTTTCCTTGTAGTAGCAGCAATTTGTGGACTACCCATTTCATGTCTACTAAAGAATGTATCCAATTGTCCATTCCCTCCTTCCAACATGCATAGTATTTCTGTCCTTTTCCAACTATCCAATGTTAAACTCTTAACATATGAAACATTCACACCAAGTGACCGATGTTTGCCACTACATTGTAAACATAATGTAATGCCATATGATACACTTGCCCATGACGGGGATGGGGCTAAACAATCGTGACATTTTGTATTACCAGATAGTGTATGTAGTAGATGAAGACAGGCCTGTGGGAAGGCCCGTTCTGTTTCTTCAATTTGATCTACTGATTCGTTGGATGAGTTGGAATTTGTAGAGTTTAGTGAATTGCTTGAGTTTTGCTTTCTAACCTTACGCTGAGGACTACTAATACTACTGCTACTGCTGTTAGTAGAAGATGTAGGACGTCGGAATGATTCCAATTCTAATGCTGCCAATTGCAATAACTCATTTTGTGTTTCGCAATTGGATGTTGATTTGTTCAGTTTATGTAGCGGTTGTTTAGCTGGTGATGTTGGAGTTGATGATGAAGATTGTTGATTATTATTATTGTTGTTATAATAGGAATCGCTGTGAGATGAGCAGTCCATATTGTATGGAGGCATAATCCTTTAATGTATTGATATCGTCTTTGCAGTTTTATTGTGTTGTTGTTGTTAAGGTAAAGGAAGTATAGGTAGCAGCTGCCGTTGCTTATAACGGCTCCAAAAATTCAAAAACTGATTGAAACTAAATAAAATAATATTATACTATGGTAATAGTGGAGAGAGATAGTTGGGTTGCAAGAGATTATTGTGGTATTGTAGGGAGGTTGAGTTTTTCACAAGATATGGACACAAGATGTGCACGTTTTTTTCTCAATATTTACAAGCCTCTGTCGCCGCCGATGATAAATTATTATTATGGGAGAGTATATTATGCCTCTCGGATGTAATTGTGATCAAACTCTGCTCCTACGGGTGAATGTTTGACTAAATAAGGAGGGTTCGTTTAGTTTTATGCAAGTCTATGTATCGACCTCAATTTTGGCGATAGGCGGTTATTCTTTCCTAACGACACGAGGCAGGTACTAACTTGCTACCGCTGCTATCAAACAAACAAATCTACTCTGTCGACTACTACAACATATAACTCCTTGTTATATGTACTGCTTCGTTCAATATTACTATTGCAAACGCGTAATGACCTACCCTGAGTCTCATTACTGCCGATATCAATGCTAATATGTAACTAAACCACTACATCGTTATGGGGGTAGATTTTATACTAATAATTAGAGGAGGAATATCTCCTGAATGAGCTCCTGGACTCTACGTAACATATAGAATTCCTGTGTAGCTTGGGCGGAGACACTTCATGTTAGTCGTTTTCTGTCTGTTCTGTCTGTCAGTGTATCTCCAAACAACAAGAACAAGGAGCTTTCTTCTGGTCCATCTTGCCAGGTCTGATAATACCCTAGCACCTTCTCAAGTCTCAATCATCTTTATGAACTCTTTATAATCAATTACTCGTACTCCAAGCTCTTTTGCTTGTCTTGCCTTCTTACCACCCTTTTCTCCTTCTACGACTAGTGTTGTTGATTTACTAACCGTATTGGGTGTTGATTTAGCACCTAACTCTTTCACTATTTTCTGAGCTACTGTCCGAGACATTCCGGGGATAGATCCTGTAAAGACTACCGTCATGTCCTTGAATTGCAATTGTTTACCAGTGATTCCTCCTTGATTAGTTGTGGAAGTGGTATTATCAACAACACTGTGGATGGTTAGGACGTTTGCCAAATCTTTCGCTGCCTTGACAAGTACTTCTTCCTTGGAGAATGAGACCATTGCAGAGATGGCAGTAGGGCCTATCCCTTTGACCTTTTCAGATGTGTCATCTCCAGTGAGTGTAGCAAATGGTATTAGTTTTGATTCATTGTTGTTCTCCTCGTCATCGTCTTCGCTGCCATTGTCAGTATGTAAAGAAGCCTCATCTAGTGCCTTTAAGAATGAATCAACATCACCATAGGCTGATGCTATTAATTGTGACACGTGAGTACCTATTGTTGGTATCCCAAGAGCATATATGTATCGGGAGAGATCAACGCCCTCTGAGGCAACTAAACGAACAGACTCGGCTACATTCTGAGCAGATTGTTCTCCCCATCCAGGCAGGTTTGCTATATCTCTGAGCATGTCTTTTTGCTCTTCCGATGTTGTGTTTTCTCCATCTTTACTTCCAAAGGTGGTGAACAAGTCAGAAGGAAACCGAATGATACCCTCATCCATCAAATGATTTAGCTTCGCTTTTGACAATCCCTTCACATCTAGGCCTGCTCGTGAATACGCATAAGCTAATGCATTCACAGCCCGTGGCTGACAAAGTAGTTGAGGTCCAGAACATCTCAAGACTTGTCCACTCTCCTCAACTGCATCTGCTGTAAATTCTACCGATTCAACCTCAATGTCAGATTCAACCTCAGCCTTCTTCCGAGTCTTCTTCTTGCTCTTCTTCGGTGGTAAACTAACAAACTCATATGAAGTTGGAGAACCACAAGCAGGGCATGTTCGTGGAGCTTCAAGGCTTATCGTTTCATTTGCATACTTGTTGTGTGATATTATATCCTCGTCATCACTTTCATATACTCGTTTCTTCACCTGAGGGATGACATCTCCCGCTCTACTAACCAATACTGAAACTCCCTTCTTGACACTCATACTACTACTACCTTCATCAGCGAAATCTTCGTCACCTTTAGATGTGTTCTTTTTTGGTATCAACAACGATCTTGCAAAGTAAAAGTTATGCAAGCTTGCTCTTGAAACTAAAACACCACCGAGATCTATAGGCTCCAAGATAGCAACCGGTGTCAAGGCACCAGTCCTTCCAACTTGAACATCCACATCAATTAAACGTGTAATAGCCACTTGGGGTGGAAACTTATGCGCTATTGCCCATCGAGGAGTTCGTGATGATGATCCGCAGACTTGTCTATCGTTGAATGAAGTTAATTTGTACACCACGCCATCAATTTGATATGGAAAGTCGGCATCTTTCTTACTACTGGAGGCAGATGGTTCATCCCGAGTTGACATCATCTTCTTGTGATATGCTAAAAGATTAGGTATGTCAGTTTCATTGAATTCCTTATCATGAGATATGTCCAGAGTTTCCATAATAACTGGAGTTGGAACATGAAATCCAAGCTTGGTCAGTGAATCTCTCATTTCATTTCCACTACCACCGATGACACTTGACATCCAAGAAGAAGAAGTTCCATCATTTGACGAAACTATATCATATGCATAGAATTGTAAATGAGATTGTAAAAACCTAGTACTCTCAATCTCTTCAGTAGATGTTGGTTCCTTCGATCGAAGGAGTATACCCGATGCTGCATTCCTTGCATTTGAAAATGTCTTGACTTTTGTACTACTGCTAGTACTGCTACTGTTGTTTGCTGTACTATTGATGTTTGTAACATTTGTAGTAAACTCATCAAATGCCTGCTGGGGTAACACTACCTCTCCTCGAACTTCAATAATATCTTGTGGAGGCATATTGTCATCTCCTGGAAATGTAAATGATTGGGGTATTGTAAAGTTACTCTTATTCATCCATGCAGATTGTACAGCCTCGGTAACATCCTCGCCCTGCTTACCATCACCACGAGTAGCACCCCATATGAAATCGTATACAATTCTACCTGTACTGGATGACTCACGGAGTTGATACCGCAATGATAAACTCAATCCATCAATCTTTGGTTCAGCCATGATTTGTATACTTTGTGCATAGTCATCGCTTTTATCAGATGATTGTAATAATAACTTTTGTATTCGATTGATCCAATTCACAGCCTCTATATCATTCATTGCATTATCCAAACTTTGCATTGGTGAATTATGTAAATGCAATCGTTTGATTCGTTTCTTCCTTTTGGTAGCTGCTTTCTTCTTCTTAGATTTCTTCTGTTTCTTATCACCCTTATTATCATCATTATCAGCACCATCGGAAGAAGTATACAATTGACCAACCCTACCACCAAATCTAGTAACCAAAGAACCTAATCCACTTTCATTTTCTAATATAGATAATAACTTTGGATACGAAGTGCATAGTTCTACTTCACGACGTGCCAATGCATCATATTCATCATCACTTACTTCTTCAGAGTCTAATGTTGTAGTAGTTGATAATGTTGAGGCAGCACCGCCACCATAGTAGATTTCATCCAACATACGAATTTTAGTAGATAGACTTGATAGTTCATTGTATATTATACGTTCTTCATCTGTTAGTGTATCTAGTAATGATGAGGACTTGGTAGATGATATACTATCAGCAGTAGAAGATGATGATGACATTTTCATTGATATGTAACTTTTATTTGATGTTATGAATGTAGATGATGTAGTTAGATGGTTATGATTATGTGCATAAGATGTGAATAATTTGTTGCTGTTATCTGATGTTTGCAATATCGTTATATATGACTGTCTGCTAGATGATAATATAGATGATGTATAGCTATAAGTACCACCATTGCAAGCTTTTCTTCTACTTCTAATACCCACAAATGCCATTCTACATTTATTTGAGAAAGACATGATGTTCATGATGTCATTCGTCAGTGCATATCCTTTGCAAATGATGATAAGGAGGCTGGACACACTTATGATCAACTGCAGCATAGAAAATAATTGCTCTCTTTAACATTAATATGATATATCCAAGCTTAGGGAGAAGTCTTAGAGCTTTGGAGCCTTTACCTAATATCAACATTGCATTGCAACAGGCAGAACCTTCTGACTTTGTCACATGACCAAAACCAAGAGAAGATAGACCACTCTATCATTGAAGCCCAGCGGCGGCAGCAATATAAATCATTAAGAAGAAGATAGATGCGATGGTTATGATAAGGGTATAAGATGTGGAGGATATGTATTGCTATAGTGTTTGTATCGAACAATGTGTAGCAATTCTTTATGTCTTTGTACCTTACAACATTTACTGCATGCGATTCTTGCCGATTTCATTTCTGAGAAGATGTAGATTCAAACCAATATCGTTGGTCGGCTTGCCAATGATGAATGATGGTGCACCACATAAATCATATTCAACACCATTGGACAGGGGGCATATTATTAAAACCGATAAAGAAAAGTTTCACGTGGTGATACAAATGCAACCACATCTATAAGAACTATTCCCAGATTATAAGCCAACCACTCAAGTTTACGATATTAATAGTCGAAGAGTATGACGAATACAACACAATTTGACGAGCATATAGCATATCTAACATCACCCAAGCGATCAAAGATGCAGCAGCAGCAACCGATTGATGATTCTTGGCAGCTTGATACCGATGGAAATGAGATAGATGATTTCCATGATGATGATTGCTATACGAAATCAAATGATATGCCGACTACCACTTTATCGAAACAACGGAAGAAGATTGTAGTTGGTGTACTAGTTGTATCAATTGTTGCAATTATATTGGGTGCTATTTGTATTGGTATGTTTATGAAAGATTCTAATCATGACGAGAAACAACAGAGCAATAATATTGATTCACTAGAAATGGAAGGCGCATCCGATGGCATCGGTATTGTGCCGACACCTTCTCCAATGATTGATACTGACGATGCATCTTCGTTATCGTCCTTCTTCTTTGCAAATAATGATACATCTACTGTGACATCAGATAGTCCTACATTGAATCCATCACAACTTTCAATATCTGAATCACCAACAGATGTACCTTCTCAACATCCAATTACAGATACACCTTCTCTACAACCAGTAACATCAAATCCTACTGAGAAACCAACAACCAAAAGTCCCTCTTCACCTCCTACACCATCAAAAGTATATGATGCAGTAGTAGTTGGATCAGGTTGGAGTGGGTTACGAGCCGCACAAGTATTAGCAGACTCTAGATTATCCGTATTGATCCTAGAAGCAAACGACTACATTGGCGGAAGAGCGAAGACTATCAACACCATGCCGAATAATATACCCACTGATATAGGCTGTGAATGGCTGTATACAGAGTACAGTAGTATGGTATCAGATTTGGACGATGTAGGACTGATTACTAACTCATTAGAGAATGATGAGAACATGGCTCCGTTACTGGGTAATGATTTGTACTATACACAAACTGTATTGGAAGATGGTACAAAAATAGCAGTATTGTTAGAGGATGGGCAGAAGATACAGTCTAATCTATGGTCTGAATTCCTATCATTTAAGAAAGACTTGCTAAAGGCACTTGGGGATGTTAGTTATGCCGATGCCGTCACGACATTCCTCGAAGAGAATGATATGTCTTATACGAATGATGAGGAGCAAATGTTCAACTTATTGTTAGAGATAAGTGAAGCAGAGTATGCTGGAGATTCAGACATGATGTCAATGAATGAGATGTACTACGGAGAGGGAGGATGTGCAGCAGAAGCTCTTTACATGGCTGTGCCTAATGTTGGTTTCGGTAATACAGCTGCATCCTTTGCAGAAACAATCGATGCTGATATCAAGCTAAACTCAAAAGTTACCAGTATTAACTATGAAGATGATGATCAGGTAATGATAACATACGAAGAAGATGGGATAGTCAAGACTGTTGGAGCACAGACTGTTCTTGTTACTGTATCTCTGGGGGTATTGAAGGCTAAGACCATATCGTTTACACCTCAGCTGCCATATTCAAAACAAGATGCCATTGATAACATGGGGTTTGGACTACTCAATAAAGCAACCTTGTACTGGGACAAAGAGGAAGCTGCTGTTTGGCCACAGGATACATCTTGGTTTGAGTTGATTACACCCGAAGATGAAAGCTCAGGCCTGTGGACTACATTTTATAATGCCAAGGCAAAGGGTGTGCCGTGTCTCATTGGCTGGATTGGAGGAGATGAGGCTGTAGAAATGGAAGAACAGTCAGATGAAGAGATATTAGAGCAAGTCATGATCAATCTCAGATCTATGTGGCCAACAATCACTCAACCTGATAATGTGTTCATTTCACGATGGGGTCAAGAAGAGAATGTACTTGGTTCGTATTCATTCAATAAAGTTGGTCGTACATATAGTGAAGACGCATCTAATCTAAGAGAGCCTATTGGGAATAAGGCTTGGTTTGCCGGTGAGGCTACAAACACGGACGAGTGGCATGCAACTAGTGTTGGGGCTTGGGATTCGGGGGAGCAAGTCGGCCAAGACATGGTGTCAGTATTGAAGAGGAGAAGATTCATTTGAATTGTGTCTAGGATAATGATTTGTATTGCTAGAGGAGAAGAGATAAAAGCTAAACAAAGTAGTTATTGATCTGTGCATACGGTTTTACTTTTACTTGAGTATGTGCAAGAGGAGATATGATACCTCATACAAGTTTGTTCAGAGCTTTCATGAGATGATACATGCAGGCTTGGATGAAGGCGGGGTCCACGGGTTTGTATCATGTACATCTTTCTTCTCTCCAAGATAAACCAAAACACGACACTCGGTGCTGCGTCTAGGTTCCGTGTCCTCGGGTGTAATGACATCATCAATCGCGGCGTGGAAACATCCTCTAATTGGGAACTCTTCCCTTGGTTCTAAATCATCCTTCCATACTTCAATCTGCTTAAACACTAACACTTCATCATCTGTCATACGAGGGTAGTAATACCATTTATGATTTGGATTGTTTTTTAGAGTCATTTGATCCGTCGTCTTCCCCTTTACTCCTCCAAATAGCTCTGCTTTGTAGCCGACATGCACAGTATCACTCATATGAACAGTGGCAGGATCACAAAGCGCTAATGGCTTGTACATCATTGGATTGTCGTCAGTATACCCTCCAATTGGGCGCCAGAAATTAATGACCATCATGCCTTTTACCTCCTCACTTTCCCACTTCTTTTGAATCTCAACATTATTAGTATAATCCAAGAAGAAGAAAGGAACAGCAGCCAAAAAGAAGAAGAAACGAATCAAACGATTGCATTTACAAAATTCTCCA
>Ga0214481_100042_pt1 | contig 51459 bp, 47 predicted proteins | sample M1_20Mar14CPVII9_4_FD_165057 | JGI IMG/M metagenome (GOLD analysis project Ga0214481, IMG submission 165057) | Marine eukaryotic communities from Monterey Bay, California, United States - M1_20Mar14CPVII9sort6BwellG10 | ecosystem: Environmental > Aquatic > Marine > Unclassified | place: USA...
TATTGTCCTATGCAGATTAGTGTTGTGAAATATACCGATTATTACATCATCGATGAGATGTGGGAAGGCTTTGAAAAGAGCAGATCAGAGGAGATACGGTAATAGGGTTATCATCAGAATGCAAAAGACTTATGTGGTCTATCGGGACGACGCCTATTGTTAGTAGAGAGTACGATCCAGCGTGTATGACCTCATATAATGAAGATTTCATACGTCATACAAAGGAGGTGGAGGGGTTTAAAATGCGTCATGACTTGTTGCTTCTCCAAGTTCTTGTCACGGATATAGACTGTGTTGACAAAGGTATCATCACAGCTCTGATTGATTCTGGTATCAACGTTGCATCCGATTACGATAGTGCTGCAATCATAGCAGGTTTAATCGGTTATTGTCTAAAAGAAAGCGACACTAGAGTTTCTTTTGCCATCCGTTTTGGTTTGATTGAGATGTGCTTGGGGTTCATTGATCGATATGGAAGAGTTGAATCCTTAATAGATGTGGATGAGATCTCGCTTTCCGGTGTCTTGAAGATTGTCTTCACCGCTATAAGTACTATATCCTTACATCAGAAGACTTCTAAGGCAATCAGGAGTAAGAAGATTGAAATTCAGGGGGCATTAGCACGGCTAGAAAGGAAGAGCAAAGTTGAAAGGGCATTAGCTGGAAGGACGAACGATATGAATGATGATGAAAACGACCGCAATCGGTTATTGTTAGACATGGTCAGATCAATACTAGACATCAGTGGTTCATACTGTTGTTGGTGCAACAGATCACTTAGTAGAGCGGAGGTAAAGCAATGCAACGGCTGTCATCGTATGACGTATTGCTCAAGAGCTTGTCAGAGAGAAGACTGGTTGAATGGCCACAAGCTGACATGCAATGAGCCATATACTGATGAGAAAGTAGGCCTATTTCAAGGCAGACTTCAACCTACGATTAATGAGCAATTCGTACTAGAAAATGAGAGAGGCGCTGCTAAGTTGAAGGAGATTGAAATTAATATTACAAAGATCCAGCTGAAACTATTTCTCGACAATGCTGAGACAATACTGAACGAAGCGATTTCTTTGGACCTAGATTTATGTGATTGTGTCGTTGTGTTTGACCTGAGTTATTGTCCTATGCAGATTAGTGTTGTGAAATATACCGATTATTACATCATCGATGAGATGTGGGAAGGCTTTGAAAAGAGCAGATCAGAGGAGAATATTACATGCGTTTACCTTTCTCGTGTCTGCATTAGGGAATTAGATAAGGGTTCCCTCGCTATGCAAAGATTGTTTCCACATGAGTGGCTAAAATCAAAGGAAAGCTAGAGAAAAGCAAGGCAAGGGTCAGAAGAAGAAATAGCAATCTCCCTTATGCGTGGCTGAAGAAACAGAGTTGAATAGACACATGACATAGAAACAGAACACTTCATAATAAACGATATATTTTACTCATTCATATACTATCGTATCACATATACCGCTGAAGATCAAAAAGTACACATCTTATGCACAAAAAGTCAATTAGCGCACATCTTATGCACAAAAAGTCAACTTTGAGTATCCATAGCATGAAGAGGAGTACTACCACGCCTTCCGGACAACCACCAATGGAAATATCATTAAAAACTGAGCTATTGGGTATACCATAAGCATATTAACAGCGTACTAATATATTATGATGAACTTGTTGAATTATTTTGTTAGCTCCGCACCGGCTCTCTATTCATTCAACCCAAAAAGGAGTTCTCCCAATAAAATGAAAAGTTTTCAGCAAAACTGCAACTCAACAAATAGCAGTGTATGATTGATATAACTCCTTCAACTGACGTAGGTATAGGAACACAAAGAAGGTAGGAATAGTTTGTATGATTTAGGTATATTGTAAAGCGGCGGCTATGATAGGCCGCATCTATCTATGATGTAATATTATAACCACGCTACTAATTACGAACTAATTTACGTTGCAACAAACCAAACAGAAAGAATAATATTGGTGTCCTACATACATAGCCCTACCATTACAATAAAACGGAATTATAATACTAAACGTCCACTATATCAATTGCAATACGACGATATAACTACTGACTATACTATAGTATCGGCAGTGTGGCAAACTATTACTTCTTTTTTGTGGTGCACCGTTTCTTTTATTTTATAATACATCATTACTCTTTATATACACACACAAAAACAATATTAGTTTGGTACGTTATTGGTTACTAATCATTGATTATTCAATATCATCCCAAATTTACAGTTTACACTGACAACACAAAACGAATTATTAGTATTAGTTTTTAGCTGGGTTTTATTAGCTGGGCACTTAGTATTGAAACAACGAGTATGGGACAAGGTAAGAAGAAGAGAGGAAAGCAACGTAAGGCTGCAAAGAATCAAGTTCCTGCTGTTCCAGACGATTCTGATAGAGTGTATGAGCAATGGCATCATCCAAGTAACCAGCTCCATATGATCAAATCACCAGATGGCGCGGCATATTTTCATCCTACTTACCATAAGCTAGCTGCTCTCTTTGTGGAGAAAGGTGATGCAGCCATCACGGATGTAATGTCCGATTTGACAGATGAAAGTATTGGGGCTTACCCCAACCCATTTGGTCAGCCAAATATTTCATTAGTTCAAAGTGGTATAGTTTCAACTGTGTTAAACTTTTTAGGAAGATGTGAACATGAATCATTTCATAAGGTGTTAGCCGAGGCAAAGGGACATGTATTATCCCCAGATGGTGTATTTATACCTAACATGGGTGGAGATTTAGTCAGCCCGGTTATATGGATTAATGTTCTTTTAAAGGCTGTTCAATTAGAACCAGGTTGTACATTGCAAATTGCTGAGAGTATCGGTCCATTAGTTCGGTGTATGGTTAATGATATGTCACGTCTCTTCTTTCAAAGTGACAAACATTGGAGGGAAGGGATAGCAACTTTTTCAGGGTTGGTATCGGGTATAATCAGCAAATCAATAAAGGGTACAGACGAGACTAAGAAGGTAGTGGACACTCTTCTAAATCACGAGGGATTACTTTCATCTATCATTCAGTGGGGATTCTATGATGATGAACACAGGCCAGACATAGTTGAGGAGGTTGGTATTGAGATTTGTACACAAATCGTGTCCAGTGGGACGAATAGTGTGGCAAATATAGTAGATAGAATAAAAGATGGAAAGAGATCACTAACAGCAGAGGGTAGAGGTTTGTTAAAGGCCATTGGATCAACACCAATTGTCAATCAAGACTACGATCCTACGTGTATGGTATCGTATGTGGAAGGATTGATACGTATCGTGAAGAAGGAGGGCTGGGAACGAGTTGACCTAAATGTATGGTCTTTCCTCATTAGCAACCTAATGGCGGAAACTGACTGCATCGACAAGGGTGTCATTACAGAAGTGCTTGAGCTTGGAACAAACTTTACAAATGATACAAGTAGTGCAGAGCTTATCACAAGGCTAGCATCAAGAACGATATGTATTGAAATCTCAGAGGATACGGTCCAATCGAATGACGCCCGCACAGCGTTTGCCATCCGTGCTGGATTGCTTGAAATGTGTTTAGGTTTCATAGAGAGGTTCTATAGCCATAGCTCGGTCAATGTCGATGAGGGACTCTTTTATTTCATTGGCCGTGTTCTCACCATAGTTCATGATTTATCATTACATCAGAAGACTGCAAAAGCAATCACGAGTAAGAAGATCATAATTGAGGAGAAGTTAGTGTGCTTAGAACAGAATACAGACATAACAAGTTATACCGAGTGCAAAGATCTCTTGGGTATGGTCAAGTCTATCCTGAGTCTGGGCGGAGGATCATACTGCTGCCGTTGTAACAAATCACTGAGTAGAACAGAAGTAATGCAATGCAATGGATGTAATTGTATGATGTATTGTTCACGAGCATGTCAGAAGGAGGATTGGCTTAATGGTCATAATGTTACTTGCGGCAAGACATACACAGCTGATCTAGCAGGACAGTTTCAGGGAAGATTCTGGCCACCAGTATCATTAGATGATGAACACGAAACTGGCATTCTCTTGTCTCTATACTTTCCTACCACGGTATTGAAGTATATGTATATATACAATTAGTGAGTGTCAATCAATAATAGTCTTTTGTATTACCGCAAGGTGCTTCGTATATACCGAGCACTTATAATACAACACACACACACGTAGACAAAGGTCAGGAAGGATAAAGCGTCAAATTATGGGAGCTTCGTCTAAGAAGAAAGGGCAGCAGCGTAAGGCAGCGGCAAAGAAGGCATTGTCTACAGATATTGGGGCTACTAGTGGCATTAATAGCGTTAGAGTTGGCGGTATCAACGGCAAATCTCTTGCTAAAATTAGGTCGGGTGATAACAAAGCAACAAAGAAGTTACTTTCTGAATTTCCAGAAAGGTTCCCATCTGGTGGTGTGGCGAGCGTTTCATTAGAACATAGTGGTGCATTATCAATAGTATTAGACTTTTTGCGTAGATGTGAAGAAGAGACATTTCAGCAAGTACTGTCTAGTGTCGGTGGGGATTTAAAGTCTCCTTCAGTATGGATAAAAATCCTTGCAAAAGGGTGCTATATTGAACCAAGTTGCAAGTTACAAATTGCCGAGAATATTGGCCCGTTGGTTAGGTGTATGTGCAATGATACTGAACGTCTATTATTTAAGAGTAATAGACTTTGGAGACAGGGAATTGTGGGGTTTGTCAATCTAGTTTCAAATATTACTCAACGTCAGGAGAAAGATGGACGAGTGATAGAGAATATACAAATTGTTGAGGCACTTCTACAACATGAAGGTTTACTCAGATCTATCGTTCAAATGGGATTCTGGTTGGAATATCGCCCTGATATTGTGAAGGAGCTAAAGTCGGAAGGCATGCAAATTGCTGGCATTGTTACAGCTAGTAGGGTACTTATGGCGATGTTAGTAAATGAAATGGAAGGAGAAAGTAGGCCCCAGCTATTGGACATTATCGGCACCACACCCGTTATAAACAAAGAGTATGATTCTACTTGTATGATCTCAAGCGTTGCTGGAGTAGTACGTCGATTAAAGATGATAGATGAAAGACAAAGAAAAGGCATTTTCGACGTAATTCAACGCCTGGTTAGAGAGGCAGACTGTGTTGACAAAGGCGTCATTACTGAGATGATTGATCTTGGAACAAACTATACATCTGATTACGAATGTGCTTTAAGTGTGGCTTTACTATCCTTGAAGTGTATAGTTGATAAAAACAGTGAACCAAATGATACACGTGTCGCTTTTGCCATTCGTACTGGGTTGATCAAGATGTGTTTGGGGTTCATCGAACGTTATGGGCAACATGAATCATTCAGGGTTGGCACGGCACCCATGCATGATATTATTGAATGTATTTTACAAAATGTTAATAAGGTCTCGTTGCACAAGAAATCTGCAAAAGCTATTGAGAGTAAGAGAAATACGAATGTCATATTGTACATATCCACGCTCACTAATTCGGAGGGGGGCAAGTGCAAAAAGTTATTAGATATGGTCTGGTCCATTCTTGACCTCAATGGATCATACTACTGTTGCCGATGCATCAAACAACTAAGCAGAATGGACGTTAAAGTATGCAATGGATGCAGTAGTATGGTATATTGCTCAAGAGCTTGTCAAAAAGAAGATTGGTTTAACGGACATGATATGGCATGCAAAGGCGATGGTAGACAAATGGCTCAGTTTCAAGGCAGGTCTATACCAGAAGGAATATCATCAGATGAAAGAGCCGCTGCCAAACTGAAGGACATTCAGACAAATATGACGATGATTCAGAGTTGAAATTGTTCCTCAGCCATTCAGACACAATCTTGAGCCAAGCAAGCTCCATCAACCTTCCTCTTTGTGATTGTGTTGTGCGGTTTGATCTTAGTGAATGCCCTCCTGCGGTTGATGTGAAAAGCTATACGGATGTTTTTGACACGCCAGAAGAAAGGAAAATCTTTGAAGATTGCAGATCGAACGATTACACCCTGTGTGTTTACTGTTCAAGTATTTTCATCCGGGGGTCAGAAGAAGAACTATCTATGCAACGATTCTTCCTCCATGAGTGGCTTACGAAACAAAGCAAAGGAATTATATGCTAAAGTAGAACTTCATAACTCATAAAACGGTGTACTTTGCTCCTCCTCATCTTTCATTGCCTACGACTTCAGATTAGTATTAGAAAAGGTGCACATCTTATGCACAAAAAGTCGTTTGACCATCCACAGTACGCATCTCTGTAGATGAGTAAGACCACATCTACCGGACGGACTAATACTATTGGAAAGATAGTCAAAAACTGAACTAGTGGGTATATCATGAGCATATTAGATATAAGAATCACTAGTACACCAGGCTAATAGAGAGGTAGGAGAGATAGACTTCTCATACGTTTTTGCCGTACAAAAGTCGTATATCGGTATCCTCTTAATCTCTCTCTCAAATTTCACTAAGACAATTTTTTCACCATGATGCTGCGTCTTTAGGAGGCCGCTCCTCCAAAAGCACAATAGTTGATAATAAACTACTACGGGTATATCATAACGATATATCATTGTATAATATCCGCCCGAGACATACACTGCAACTGCTTTAGTTATTACACAATCTATACATACACCAGCGAGTCCAAAAATGAGAGTAGCGATGATAATCGACCGGCCTACTCCATTTGTGAAGGCTACAAGCTACCTGATACTCAATCTACGTGATGCCCTTAAAGAATATGTATTAGAGAAGCGTCAAATGATCGTATCTATCTCCTATACTTGAGATGGAGTGCTGCATCGATACTACCACACACTACCTCCTTAAATTTTCGAATGATTCTTATGTTGGATCTACTGACAACTCTAGACGGAACAATACTGGTAGAACAACAGAGATAACACGCCACGATTATCATTAGATACATGAGATCGAATACTGCTGCATATCCAGTATGGTTTGGCCGTATGAGGGTATATTGGATATGATATTGATGGATCATATAAAATGCACACATGATATGCACAAAATGTTTGTTGCATCATAATGCTATACATGATGGTGGGGAACGATAGAGTAGCACTATTGGGGTAAAAGAAGACTATATAAATCGAATTGTAGCTCAAAACAATGGATATTGGATGCAGATCCTTTGTATGATATACAACAACAATGCAATGAAAAATGCATGAAACCCATCAATCAACACACCCGAACCTGCACATATCATAATAAAGTAAATTCTAAGCATCATTAGATACTAAAATGTTGAAAACATACCCTAGATACGAATAGCATACATATGTAGAAGTAATATAATGCTTAAATGATAAAATATGTGCTATATCTAGTATGAAAAAAGAAGTATCATCGTTTCACTATAGAAAAATGCAATGGCTGTCTACTCAATGATGCAATATGTGTAGAGATGAAGTAAAATCCCACTCAACATGCTCTGTAGACTCGTTAAAAGCAGCTAAAGCGACGAATCGGCTCGGCGGCGGACAGACTTATACGCAAAATGTACGGCAGAAACGTGGGAGATCAAGATCAAGAGTAGGCCTACATAGGAACTCGTAGGAATATGGTGAGAGGGAGATTGGCGATCGCTCATCTGCCGTACATTTTTGCGTACAGCTCTCGTTAAAAACACGCTATTTGTACGCACAAACGGGCGGAAAGATAGAGAAAGGAGAGAGTTCGTGGTATCTTTTGGTATCCTACAATACTCTTATGTAACTATGACTATCGGTGGTTGTTATTTATAGTTGTTGTTGTTGTTGTTGTTGTTGTTGTTGTTGTATATATATCCATCCCTCATTCCCAACATATATAGGAATAAGAAGAAGGTAGAGATAGTCCAGAAGAAGATAGTCTATAGGCGTGTATTGTACGGCGGCGTCGATAAGCGAATAAGAGATCTTTGTACGAGAATCATTAATCAATATTCAGAGAAATTTTGCAACCTATCTGCTTTGCAACATATCAGATTAATGCACCTCCTCCCTAATCGATTACTACTGTGCCGCTATAACAATACAACGGGATTATAATAGTAAAGTTCTACTAAAAGACATTGCAATACACCACTACACTGCATATACTACGGCGGCGGTAAAAACAGTGTAAAACATTGGTGATAGTATAATTTTGTGGTGCACCATCTCTGAAACTTAGACAGGTACCTTACAGATACATATTGGCACGCACTAACACTATTCCCTACCACGGTATTGAAGTATATATAGACAACTAGTTACAATTAATCAATATACAAACATTTGTCATACCCGCCAGCAGCTTCGTATATATCGACGCACATATCAACTGTTTCTATTGGAAGTTCTAATTGCATTATGGGATCATCATCTAAGAAGAAAGGACAGCAGCGTAAGGCTGCGGCAAAGAAGGCATTATCAGCAGCAGAAGCAGTAAATGTTAGTGGTGTCGGTGGTAGTGACGGCAGCAACTCGAACGTTGCTGGTGGAAACAGTAATCAATCGAAGATTGTTGCAAAAGTTAGAAGAGGTAACAATTATGCCACGAAGAGATTGACTTCTGGTGTGAGTATAGAAGAAGGGTTTTCGTATGAAGAGAGTGGAGTACTATCAGCAGTGTTAGATTTTTTCAATAGGTGTGAAGATGAGACATTCGACGGAGTGATGAATAGTGTCGGCGGGGATTTAAAGTCTCCTTCGTTATGGATGTATACTCTTGTAAGGGCTAGCCATGTTGAACCAAGTTGCAAGCTACTTATTGTTCAGAACATTGGTCCGTTAGCCAGATGTATGTGCAACGATATGGAGCGTCTCCTCTTCAAGAGTAATAAGCATTGGAGACAGGTTATTGTCATGTTCGTCAATTTGGTTATTAATGTGATGGAGAATAAAGCCGACAAAACTTTAGAAGATGAAAAGATAGTAGACACTATGCTTCAGTATGATGGGATGCTGAGAAGTATTGTCCAATGGGGATATTGGGGAGAACAACGTCGTCCTGATATTATTAAGGAGTTAAAGTCGGAAGGCTTTACAAGTACTATGAGCATTCTAATGAGTAGGAGGGTCATTGAGGTGTTAGTATTAAATATTGGTATGAAAGGAGAAGGTAGAAACCGGTTAGTGGAGATTGGCACCACGCCTATTGTAAACAAAGATTATGATCCCAACTGCATGATCTCATGTACAGCTGATTTGGTACATCTACTGAAGACATCAAAAGATAAGAAATACAAACGCATCTTAGGCATGGTTCAGCGTCTAATTGTTGATGTAGACTGTGTAGACAAAGGAGTCATTACAGAGGTGATTGACTGGGGTACAAACTGTGTATTAAATTACGATGATGCTTTAAAAGTGGGTATGATGTTAATGGAAATGATACATCAAGGGCCGACTATTAATAAATATGTATGTGATACCCGTGTTGCCTTTGCAATCCGTAGTGGTCTGATTGAGTTGTGTTTGGGATTCATGAAGCGATTCGGAAAGCATGAGTCCTTTGTGAATGACAAATTACCCATGCATGATGTCATTGAATGGATTTTAGAAGGTATTAATAGTGTCTCATTACTAAGAAGACAGCAAATGCTATTAGAAGTAAGTGGGAGATCATCGAGGCCAAATTGGTCAGTTTTGAACAAATGGATATCATTACAAGCTATCCCAAGTGCAAAAAGGCGTTAGATATGATCAAAGGCATTCTATATCTAAACGGCTTATACTGCTGTCGGTGTAACAAGTCACTGAGTAGAACAGAGGTGATGGAATGCAACGGCTGCCACCGTATGGCATACTGCTCAAGAGCTTGTCAGAAGGAAGATTGGCTAAATGGTCATAGTCTTACCTGTTGCTGTTCACCTACCGTTAAAACAATCGGTCAGTTTCAAGGCAGGGTTTTACCAGAAGAAGTACCATCAGATGAAAGAGCCGCTGCCAAATTGCAGGAAATAGAGATCAATACGAATATGATTCAGCTGAAGCTTTTCCTTGACAATTCAGAGGCTATCTTAGACCAAGCAAAGGGTTTGGGTATACCCCTACATGATTGTATTGTGGCGTTTGACTTATCTCAATGTCCTCCTGCATTGAAAATTGAGAAACACACGGCAGCATTCAGCTCACAAGATAATATTGAAGGGTTTGAAGAGAGCAGGTCAAAAGATAATATCATGTGTGTTTACCAATTAGATATTTGCATTGGGAAACGGAAAAGCTTTGTAGCTATGCAGCGGCACTCCCCCCATGAGTGGCTAAAGAAACAAAGCGAATAGGCATGTGGCTAGAAGTATGTACATTTATAACTCATATAACAATAACTCTACTCGATAATCTTTTCATGTACTAATGTTTATCCATGCACTACTTAAGATGTGTGCACTATTCATTCTTCTCAATAACATATAACCTTGCATCTCGGCAAACTATTATATGAACGTGCCCTTTCAGATGCAAGCCGTTTCCCCTCCCCCTCTCATCAATCATGACCCCTCTTACACCCTCTTATACCTATCTATGGACTCGTCATTGACTTTGATGACCTCTTGGAGGGCTGCTTCGAGTTCATAATGGTGCTGCAAATCTCCAACGTACCCTCGACATAATTGATCACGCTCAAATCTTCTAGGTCATCGCCGTATGGATCCTGTATTGAAGAGGGGAATGGGATATGATACGAGAAGTGGACATGAGATATGAGTATTGTGTCCAGAGGACAAGTATGCACATCATATTCAAAAAACCCTCAACTACTTACAATCATCTTAGTACCAAGAGACCGTAGCCCAACAACAAAGATACACTGTAAAAACACAATGACACCATTAAGTACGTCCAATCCAATGTAAGTCTCCTCTCCCCAACCAGCGGCATATGCCGTGTCAATAGCAAACAACGGCAAGTACAAGGCACTCAACAATACCAAGAAGTGGATGTAAAAGAAGTGTCTATATTGAAGAAAGGAAGGGTAAAGATGAGGCATGAGATGTGAACTTTTGTACAAAGGTATACACATCATATGTACCAAAAGGTCACAAGCAGCACTTACGGAGGTTGATCGGTGTCTGTATTGAAGAGGGGAATGGGATAGAGATACAAGAAATGAACAAGAGATATGAACATCGTGTAACGAGGACAAGTATGCACATCATATGCACACGATAACCCCACCAACTACTTACAATCATACATTCCATCCATAGCAGCCCTAAATGCTAAGATACGATCATGCATTAACTTCTCCTGATAACTATCCAAATATCCAGCCTTTCTTGCCTCAACGACATCCTCTTGACACCAAGTACACAACTCCTTCATACACAATCCACTATTATCCATATCATGATGACTTAATTCCTCCATTTCCGCGGGTGTTAATAACTGATGTTCCTTGTTGTACACGTCAAAAAAGTGTGCCTTGGAATAAGGAGAGCCTTGTCTGTATTATTGGGATGTGAAAGTTGAGCATAAGATGTGAGCATATTGTTTAATATGACATGAGATGATACCACCGCACCCCACATCTAACCCTCTCTAGCCCCTCATCTCAACAAAGAACAAACTACTCTATCCTTCCATATCTAATCCCATCTCTAACCAACACTCCCCATAAATCCCACATTCCCATCTCTCTATTCCCCATGTCATATAAAACTAAGCTAACATAGGTAACCTATCCTACCCACCCCACAAATCAAATACAAACAAACCACTCACCCAATGGCATTCAATCCGACATATCCAGCAATCTGTGCCGCATTAAAATGTCTAACCAACTTATCAGCACTTTCCTTAGGCAACTGTACCCTTGCCAATCCAGCCACATCTTGAATCCGTCCACTACACGCTTTACTAAATCCGTACATTTCCAAGAATCTTCCATTCGTTTGATTCACAAACAATACTAAAAAGAACGATAAAAATCCACCCAATACACCAATATTTGTTTTTGACATTACATCAACTTCCTCGGGTACATATGTGATTACATTAGCATAGATTCGTATACCGATGTATATACCCATTGTTGTCCATACTAGTAAATCTGTAGAGATTTCTTTTAAACATGTTCCTGACCAGAATAAGAGGATACGCCAGAATGGTAACTCGGGCTAATGTGTATAAATTGTTATTGCGTATTGCAGGATTGTGTTGCAATTTGCAATGTATTGTGTCGTTTGTAAGGCGAAGGTGTATCATAGGCATTGCAATATAATAGAGTTGTGTGTGATATAAATATGAGAAGGTGCATCAACTCAAACGGCATAACATATTACACGCCCCCGTCGAGAAAGTCAAATATATCATTTTTGCATATTAATATCATATAATATATCCCCATCCACAACCTGGGGCTAGCCACCTCTATTGCAATACAATATTCGTTACACAAAATAAAACTCACCCTTAATAAAATTTCTCGTCTATGCCGTTCAATACTCTGTAATTCATCAAATGTTGGCCGTGTCTCTCCGTGATATGTCTCAACTGCCATTTTACTAGGCTGCTTTTTAGTAGGGCTTTTTGTTGTTATACTGCTTAACATTTGATTGGCAACTGGGGCATTGTCGATAAAGTCATCGTTATTTGTTGGGTTGGTTGCAATGTTTAAGAAATCATTGTAGGAATCGGCACCGTTGTTAGAGTTGTTATTACGGGTTGGTGTTGTTGGTACTGCTGTTATTACATTCATTTCTCCCATTGTCGTATACTAGGCTATGGGCTACTATTTTATTGATGTTCTGTTCTACATCATTTGCAACAACAAAAACGGCTACCTAGTTTGATGTGACATAAGATATGACACTCTATGTCACTACTCTTTCAGCATCCAACTATCCAACCGAATATCTATGCCTTTAATAGCAATCCGTGTTAGATTGAGTGCATGCAATCCGTAGCTTATTATATCTACTTAATGTGTTAGGTGTAGTATGATTACTGCCATGCGGAGAGCTTCTTGTGTTTGTTGGTTTGCAATTTTTTGTGCATATGATGTGCACTTTTTGATTTGGAGAGCTTTAAGTTTTTAATGCCCAAGCAGTATTCATTAATAGTACTAAGCAATAGTGTAGGTTGTAGGTTAATGACAAGTAAAGTGTATCGTTTTATGAGTTATGGATGCTGTAATGTAGTGGCACCTCTACTTCTACTTCATCCAATAGACGGCACAGACACAGATTCTGACGATTCGGTTTGTTTCATTAGCCACTCGTGGGGGAAGAATCTTTGCAAAGCTAATCGTTCTTCAGAACCTCCTATGTACAACGATGATGCGTAGATGCACGTGATATTGTCTTCTGATCTACTCATTTCAAACCCCAACAGATGCTCGGTGTCTGTTTGAAAGAAATCTGTGTAACATTTTGCTGCAACCCTAGGAGGGTAATGCCGTAAATCAATCTTTATAACACAGTCACACAAAGGTAGATCCAATGCCTTTGCTTGGCTCAGGATTGTCTCCGAATGATCAAGAAAGAGCTTGAGCTGAATCTGATATTCTTCTCCAGCTCGTCAATCTTTCTAGCATCCCGTTCATTATCTGGCGTACCTACCCAAAAAACGGCTAGAATTACTATGTGACATAAGATACGACACACCAATGTCACTTCTTTCTGCCATCTCATCTACCTCATGCCTTTAGATGAGTGCAATCCGTAGCTCATATCTACTTAATGTGTTAGTTGTATCATGATTACTACCATGGAGAATGGTATGTGTTGGATAGGAGCAGAGTGTGCTTATTGTCGATATTGTAATTTTGTGCATAAGATGTGCACTTTTTGATTTCGATGAGCTTTGGCTTTGCAGTTCATACCCAAGTAGTATGCCGATGGTAATAAACAGTGCTGTTCAATAGCGTTGATGTGTGGACATGTAGATACGATAATGACAAGTAAAGCGTATTGTTTTATGAGTTATGAATGCTTCCGCTACATGGCACCTCTACTTCATTCAATAGACGCCACAGATTCTGATTCGGCTTCGGTTTGTTTCATTAGCCACTTGTGAGTGAAGAATCTTTGCATTATAAGGACTGGAGTTTCATCATCTTCATCCAATGCCCCATTAAAGACAAATGATAAGTACGCACACGTGATATTCTCTTTCGACCGAGTCTCTTCAAACCCTCTTTGTTCGGCTGATGTTTCAAACCAATCGGTATACTTCTTTACCTCAATAGTCAGAGGGCAGCAGTATAACTTGAACACAGCAACACAATCATACAATGGAATATCTACACCCTTTGCTTTGCTCAGAATAGTTTCTGAGTGATCCAGAAACAGTTTGAGATGGACCATTGTGGAGTTGACCTCAAGCTCCTTCAGTTTACCAGAAGCTCTTTCATCATCAGGCACTTCTTCTGGCTGAATCCTGCCTTGAAACTGACCTGCTGAAATATCATTGTATGTCTTGCTGCAAGTCAGTTTGTGCCCATGCAGCCAGTCATCTTTCTGACAAGCACGTGAGCAATATGACATACGGCCACATCCATTGCATTGCAATACTTCCGTCTTGCTCAGAGATTTGTTGCATCGGCAGCAGTATGATCCATTAATATTTAGAATAGACCTGGCCATATCTAATAAATCCTTGCACTTATCATTGTATATTATTGATGTTGACATATCTTTAGCCGTGATATCATTTGCCTTGATAGTATCTACCAAGCGTACAAGTTTGTCTTCGGTGACGATTCTCTTGCTTCTGATAGCCTTTGCTGTCTTCTGATGTAATGAGGCATCATTAATGTTACAGAAGATGGACTCGATGTGATTGTATAGTGCTTTATCCTCATCACAAAAGGATTCGTGACCCCCAAAACGATCGACAAAGTTCAGACACATCTCTACTAATCCACAACGAATAGCAAAGGCGATGCGGGTGTCACTTTCCATGCCGTCACCTTCGTCATCATATCCCTGGCAAAGCATGAAGCTTGATAATCTTGTCACTAACACAGCACTGTCACAATCATGGACATGATTCATACCCCAATCAATCATCTCTGAAATTACATCTTTGTCAATACAGTCGCCTGCCTCAATGAGAGGCTGAAGAAAGACACGAGCCCACTTCTCCTTATTCATTTTCACGTCGCGTATTAGTACGATAACAAATGGTACCATGTATGTTGAATCATAATCCCTAGACACGGTCGGTGTAATTCCAATAGACTCCAATAACGTCTTATCTTTTTTAGATACATCATCCAATAACACACCCACAATACTCATCCCCATATCAACGATAGTTCCACATATTGGACTACCAAGTACCTTGATGATATCCGGCCGATATTCCTTCTTCCAATATCCCCACTGGACAATAGATTCAAGTAATCCCTCATACTGAAGAAGCTGTTCGACTTTCTCATTCCTAACATTATTACGACGTAATATCATTTTGTAAATCAGCTCTGCAAAAACTAGCATACAATTCCCCCAATACTTGTTACTCTTGAAGAAGAAACGTTCCGTATCATTGCACATGCATCTAACTAATGGTCCAATATTCTTGGCAATCTCCAACCCAGAACTCGGTTCCGATGCATCTACCCTAACAAGAACTTTAATCCACACGGAAGGCGAAACTAAATCCCCTTTAACACTTCTTATTACCCGATTGAACGTTTCATCTTCACATCGTTTCAGAAAGTTGAGCACCGTTGTGAGTATACCACTATCTTCATATGAAAGATCCAATGGATTATTCTTCTCGGATATCAATGATTCCGTGGCATTATTTTGAGCCCGTGAAATATCCCCAACAAACTTTGCCTTAATTAGAGATTTTTCCTGTGGTGTTAATACCTGCCCTTGTGCAAATCTATTCAGTACATCAGTCAAAACTGCACGTGTACCAGGAGTTAAATTACCATTATCTGGTAAAGGGGTGTTACTTCTCGCTGCCTTACGCTGCTTCCCTCGTTTCTTTTTAGATGATACTACCATAATGTTGATAAAAATGTGTAAATAGTGTATTGTCAGCTGACTAGCTGCTGAAATACAACACCAATAGCCAATCTTATTAAAAGGTATATATTTCTTTTGCTGTGTAATAAACTTATATATTGATATACCGTCCTTGTTGTGTATCGTATGTTTCTGGAAATTCAGATTATTGTGCACCACAAACGAGAACGTTTTAGGTGTTATACAGTTTAGTATTGTAACTTGCCGCCGCCGTATAGTGTGGAACGTTATATTGCAATGTGGAGTAGAACTTTTAGTATAATAATTCCTTGTATTGGGTAGGTGCGCAGCTTAAATCCGATATGATAGGTCGGTGCAGCTTCTTTCTGTGTAGTGTGCAATTGCAAAATGTGCAAGTAAATTTATATTACAAATTACATAGATAGATGCAGCCTATACGTCGCTACACAACATACCTAAATCATACAAACTATCTCTACTTCTTCTTGTTCCGTCAGTTATTAGAAGGAGCTACATATTGTACAAACCACCTCTGCCTGCTTTTCTCCATTGTTTGAGTTGATGATGTGATTAATGTGTGTTGAAAACTTTTCATCATTTTATGGGATGGAGAACTCCATTTTGGGAGGAATAAGAACGGAGCCAAAATGAACAGCACTTTGATTAGATCATGATATCACTAGTCCACTGTTAATGTGCTCATGGTATACCCACTAGCTCAGTTTTTAATGATATTTGTCACTGACATCAATCGTCAATCTCTCAAACAGAAAAGGATACCAAAGGATACCGATCAGCGGCGAGCCATATTTTACAAAACCTGCTATCAAAACATTAGTATGCCAATTCTATATCTAATAAGCTAATGGTAAATCCACTAGCTCAGTTTTTGATGATCTTTCTAATGTTGGTAGTCCGGAAGACGTGGTAGTACTTCTGTTCATGCTGCGGACAGCGAAAGTTGACTCTTTGACTTTTTGTGCATATGATGTGCACTTTTTGGTCTTAAGGGTGAAGGAGAAAAAGATAGATAGTACGAGGGCAGATAATGAGTAAAGTAATGAATCTTTTATTATGAGTGATGAGGTACTACTTGGTCGATTCATTTGTGATTCTTCATTCAAACAGCCAGGCCTCGAATGCCCTTTCTGATTCCGACAAGATAGAGATACCTCTTCATCATCATTCAATATTGGTCAATGAATTCACCAACAGCTCAAGAGGAAACAATCTTTGCATAGTAACATTTGGATCCCGTCCAGGTGGACATAAATCCCCATTGTTATAAAAGAATGAAGTGTACAAACACGTGATATTATCTTTTGACCTGCTGATTTCAAAATCATTCAGAGCTTCCGAGGATGAGCCATAAAACCTTTCATTAGAATACTTGACCGTCTCAACCTTGGTAGGACACACACTTAGGTCAAAATGTACTACACAATCACTCAGAGGGATATCCAACAAGCTCGCTTGCTTCAGAACAGTTTCGGCATTGTCAAGGAAAAGTTTCAGCTGAATCGCTGTGATATTGACCTCGAGTTCCTCCATCTTTGTAGCCGCTCTTACATCATCTGGTACTGCCATTGGCCAATATCTGCCTTGAAATTGACCCATATGCCTACCATTCCCCATACAACAGGTCATATTATGACCCTTCAACCAATCTTCCCTCTGGCATGATCTTGAACAATACGACATCCGGTGGCAGCCGTTACATTGTTTTACCTCTGTTCTGCTAAGTGACTTGTTGCATCGATAGCAGTATGATCCATTGATACTAAGAGTAGACCTGATCATATCTAATAACCCCTTGCACTTTGGATTGCTTGAGATACGTTCATTCTTTTCCAAACTCACTAACTTCTCTTCAATACTGTTCCTCTTGCTTCTAATGGCCTTTGCCGATTTCTGATGTAACGATATACTATTAATACCGTGGAAAAAACACGTAAGAGCAGTGTACATTGGTACTTCATCATTTCCAAAGCACTCATGCTCATTGAATCGTTCAATAAATCCCAAACACATCTCGATCAGACCAGTACGGATTGCAAAAGCGGCACGAGTGTCATTTGGGTGACTCTTCTTCATATTGGAGTCTTCAAGTATCATCGGATAGGATATCACTGCCACATTGATAGCACTTTCATAATCAGCTATATAGTTTGTCCCAAGATCTATTAGCTCAATAATGACGCCTTTGTCCACACAGTCTGCATCTCTAATCAGGCAACTAACCATTTCGAGGATGCCTTTTCTTTGATTTGCAGTCTTTAATCGACGTACTAATCCAGCAGCGCATGAGGTCATGCAAGTAGAATCATACTCTTTGTTTGTAACGGGTGTGGTGCCGATACTCTTTAATAACCGGATTCTACTTTCTCCTTCCATTCCATTCACTAACAGCTCTATCAATACTCCACTAGTTTCAACAGTGCCAGTGCACACAATACCTTCTGATCTTAACTCCTTCACAATATCAGGACGATAAACATCCCAGAACCCCCACTGGATAATAGATTTGAGTAAGCCTTCATGTTGAAGAAGTGCATCGACTATTTGCGTATTCTCCATCGCTTGTAAATCTATCCCACGTTGAAGAGTAGTATTTGCAACCAGATTGACAAATGGCACAATTCCCTGTCTCCAATGTTTGTTGCTTTTGAAGAGGAGACGTTCCGTGTCATTAGTCATACACCTAACCAACGGGCCAATATTCTCGGCAATTTGTAACTTGCAACTCGGTTCTTTGAGGCTTCCCGTTGAGAGGATGTTCATCCATGTAGAAGGAGACTTTAAATCACCACCTACACTATTCATTATTCCTTCAAATGTCTCATCCTCACATCTATTCAGAAATTCCAATACTACTGATAATGCACCACTACCTTCTAATACAACAGTGGCCACTCCAGATGGGACCCCTAATCCAGAAAGTAATTTCTTCGTGGCTTTGTTATCACCTGACCTAATTTTAGCAAGAGCTTTAGCGTTGATGCCACCACTACCACTACCACCACCACTGCTACCAACACCACTACTAGATCCTTCAGCAGCGGCAGATAATGCCTTCTTTGCCGCAGCCTTACGCTGCTGACCTTTCTTCTTTGATGATGCTCCCATAATAATATCGATATTAGAATTTCTAAACTATTGTAAACTGTTATTGTCCGTATCTATATATCAATCAATGTAAATAATATCTTGCAGGTATTGTAACGAGTATGGAAATTGAATTCTATACTTCAATACCGTCGTAGGGAGTAGTATTAAGGAGTACCAAGTACTATGATACACTGATGTGAAAATTGTAGGATGGTGCACCACAAATGAGAAAATGTTTTAACTTGCCAGCCCGCCGCCGTATGTGAGCAGTGTATATTATGTTGCAATTTAATATGGTAGTACTTTAATTATTAATATACCGTTGTGTCATTCATGCGGTAGCACCAGCTAAAGAGGTAGCAATACTGATTATATTGTATTGTTGTTGTTGTTCATAGATTGCAAGAAAATTCGTTGAATGAAAATCAAGAGATTCTAATAAAAGCCTCGACGCCACCGTACAACACGCCTATAGACTACTATCTAAATTATCTTCTCCAACTTCTTATTGTTCCTATATACGTGAGGTTTGAGGGTTAGATAAGCAACAAGCTCTCAACTCTCAACAAACCTCTATTAGTAATCAGTACCAATTCAGGATACCAAAAGGATACCAATGGCCGAGTGAGAAGAGGTTGAGAAGGAGTGAGAGCAACGCCAAGTGGAAATTCAATTAGTATGCCAAAATATCTATATCAAATATGCTCATTGTATATCAACTAGCTCTGATTTTGATGATCTTTTTAATGGTGGCAGTCCGGAAGACGTGGTCATAAACCTCTTTATGCTATGGTTGGTCAAAGTTGCTCTTTGACTTTTTGTGCATAAGATGTGTACTTTTAGATCTTTGGAGGATATATATATATATGGCTAGACTATAGACGTGAATAGATAACGAATATATTTCATATGATTTATAAGACTATTATTTAAGTTGTTGTCTACACCATCCTACTGAGTTAGTGGGAGTGGGAAAACCAGTAATTTTTGGTCTTGTCATAGGGACGTATGATACCTCTTATAATACCTGCATGCATATATCGGTTACGAGGCCGTCGTATTGCTAATAATATATCATTATACACTTGACATTGGCCATTGTAATTGTTCATCGGGTTTAATCATTATTAATTAAATGGCAGTTGGTAAATAATTTGAATTGGCATCTTCATACGTCCGTTGGCATACATTTGAATCGTCATCCAATCATTGTTTCATCATGTTTACACTGTTTGTACACTCAAAAGAGCTTGCCTCATCTTCTCATTATTTGATTAATCGATTATATCGCTTTGATAATAATACCATACTGCTTCCCAAGCTATATACTACCTCCATCTATGATTCATATCATCTTCGACGCCTCTAAGAGCGTATTGTCCTTTGGACACTCCCTTATCCAACCCTTCATAACGTTGCTCCATGAAGAGAGCAACAACGACGATGAAGGTAAGTGCAACGATTTATTGTACAAACTTTCCTTTTTGTCTAACCCGAGTTGTGACCAAGGTCGCAACGCACATACTACTAACACTCTCGGCATTTTTGCCAAGTCTTCCTTCTCATTAATCAGGCCTCTCGTTATGAGAGCTATCTCTGGATGTATCAAGGCTCTTCCTCTACCCGTCAAATCCATCGTCGTTACTTCGATCAGTCAATTGAAAGCTCTTGCTTCTTCGGGTATCCTTGATGGTTTGGTTGGGGATGACAATCTCCTTCGTTTAACACTTCCTACTGAATCCAAGATCATCGTCGCCACTACTTCTGAACTCGTCGTTGCTTCCTCTACTGATCTTGTCACTACTAATGATCAAGATACTCTCGTTGGAATTGATAAGGAGGAGAGTTACTTCCCCAATGCCTTGAACTTCATCGTGATTGGATGTATGATCATCTTGCTTGCCTTTGGATGTGGCATCATTTGTTCGGGCACTGCCATCCTTTGCTTGTCCATCTTTCAAGCCGTGATACTCGAGTACAACTACCAAATGATTTCCTCGCTCGTTGCTGTCATAATGAAGTGCCTTTCTATGATCTTTAGTCCATCTTCTTCTAATGTTGATTTGAATGATGCGGACAAAGTTGCCAAGGTCGAAGAACTTGCCGTGTCAACCCTTCGATCTTCTAGTCTTTGTTTGGACATGTCATCTTCCGTTGCTTCTAATGAGTTGGATGTCCCAATTGATGATTTGTCTGATGTTACTACTACTGCCATTGTGTCTCGTTCCGACTCAAGTGATGCATCCACCTATTTGCCGCACAAGCGATGCATCATTGCCTTTCTACTTCTGATCTTTACTTCGTTGAATGGGATTGTGGATACATTATCGGTTGTTGATTTTATTGATTGGTTAATCCTTCTTACTTTGGTTGGTTCTATGATGCTCTTTAGTACTGCCAATTCTAAACAACGTATGGGCTCTGATGTTGAGAAGACCATTAACACTTCCATGTCATCTGCCTCCTCGGGTGATATTGATACCAACCGCCCTGCATCAAGATCTGCCGACGATACCCAATCCCAATCTAAATCGACATTGACCTTATCTAATTGGAAACAAGAGGTACCACAACTTCCGTCTGCCACTCCATTCAGTCTGATGGGTACCCTTCAAGCATGCCTATCGTCAGGATTTCAACACGTCCAACATGAACGTCACAATCTCCTCATTGCCTTTCTACTAATGGCATGTACACCGATACCCGTGATGGTTGCAGTTCTGATTGTGTTGCTTGATTTCTGGACGGTTCTTCAAGCCTTGTTTGTTGCAACTTGTCTCGTTTATATCACCACATACATCACGAAGGCATTGCATTCTATACCGACTTATTTGAGGGGTTTAACTACTGCCTTGGTCATCAGAGTCTACCAATTCAACCCCATTAATACCATTTGCAACATTAACTCCGACGAATCATGCCTTATCACTCTTCTACTTATGGTCATCATACCCTTAATGAGCATTGTTGTTGTGATGATGATGTTGTTCTTGGCATCGTTTAATTGGTCACTCGTCGTTCAAGTTCTTGCAGAGTGTACAATAATGAGTTGCCTTCCCGCTATACGACAGGCTTGTGGTGTTGTGACTTTGATGATGTGTTTGAAAAGCATTACATACTACCTCCTTCGATTGTGGCAGTATCAGCTGTCGATTACCTGTACCTTCCTTGACGTGATAGGAGCCTCCGGTCCATTGGTAAATCGTATGAGTTGGCTGTTCGCTGTGATATCCTTTGCACTGACATACTACGATGACGGCGGTGGTGTTCATACTCGTCGAGGCATGCTCTATTCCGACACGATCCGTACCGTTACACCACCTACTGGATACTATTCAATTCTCTACTCCGCCATTACCCGTACATTGAGCTCTATTTGGACGATCTTTCTTTTGGTAACCACAACCGTTGTGAAGAAGCTCGTCTACCTCATCGCATATATGTCAATTCTTCTGGTTCATGTCATTATCATGTTGGTTCAATCGATTGATTACAAGGCTGTCATGTATACCTCGGCGGCATATCTTTTCAGGTTGCCAATTACTATCATTTTGAGATCTCTCGGCCGATTACTTGCACCATTCAATCAAGTTGAACAGAAGGAGCTACCACCACCGCCTGTAAGTGTTGAAATATCCGACGATGAGGATAGTGATGATGACGATTCTACTATCGATTTTGGTGCTGCCGACCCAATCGATGATTTTGATTGTGTGATGCCTCCTCCACCGTCTCGGCCTAAGCGTCGTACTCGTCGAAGGAAGGAATATCCTCCAGCAGTATGGCATCGTGGGAGAGGAGGTCGAGGTGGTCGTCTACGACCGACCACTTAAACCCAGTTAGTTATTGACGACTGTCTATCATCTCTCGTTATTTATGTGGAGTATGGGGGTGTACGGATACTGTCTGTTCACCCCCCAAGGTAAGTCCAGTGTTGTTTGTGTTGTTGGTATTCGTTTAACATGATCTAACATTCTCTTCATTCTACATTCTCTGTGGCAATTCAATCTTCATTCTCGTCCTGGCCAGATGTTGAATGAGTATTGGATTGTCAACTTTCTTTCTTCTTTCTTACACTTGCAGTTCTGATATGATGTTGTTGGATGATAGTATAGATAATACCTTAATCTTGGGCAGCCTTGTGGTAGGGCCCTACCGAGGTTGCCTACCCGTTTTATACATGTCTTGTGTGCTTCTATGCTTGTTTGTACCATGATATTATACCCCCACTACTACCCAATCACCACCCACACCTCGATTGTTTGACGATGTTATTGAAGTTTAATGCTGATCACTACCAAGAAATAGGGCACAGTTTTCCCATGTGAATAGGCTTTGGGGCCATTCGGAACAAATAGATTTCACCCAACGTGCTTGGCAACTTCCTCTGATATTCTTCTCTCATCCCACCCAACTCTAACATGATCGACGCCTTGACGTGGCGTTGGAGCTTCCCAAGTTCAGATTCTGGGATCCAAGTCGATCCACCCCACTCATCTCTCCAACTCACGTGTATATCATCTCATATACCTCATCAACTCACTATCCTGTCGACTCTTTGCGTCGATGCGATAACTGTCTCACACTTTTGCTTGATGAGCAGTCGATAACATTCACAACTCCCCAAACATGCCGTCCATATTCCATTCATCCATATCAACTTACTACCCTTTGCCAACCTTACTTGTTACTACCATTTCATACCATACCTCGATAGAGGGGAGACCTCTCGCAAAATTTTGATCCTCTGTTACACCCTGCTCTCTTCTAATGGGTCTCATCTAAACTCGAGATACAGTCCAATCATAATTCTACCCCCACATCAAACCACCCCATGGTTAGCGCGGTCTCATCAATCCTTGCCGTTGTTGCACATGAGTACATGGTGTACATGCCCATCTGTCATCTTGATATAACACTCCCCTCTCATTCAAATGTATGCCAATCTATCTTGATGAGTAGTCTGTTCTGCTCAATAGCAAGTCCACAACTTCATCTGCGGATTTCATCGTATTTGAACAAAGGGACCGACACACAAGACCAATCCTATCTCTGCCAAGATGACAAACCCCTAGGGCACCGCAACTTGATCCAGACTACTTTTAAAGAGGCATCATCATTACTCTCTTTTCGATTGGTTAGGGTTGACCACGTGTGGCTGTAACCAATATCTGGAAAATAGAGTGTATTTGAGAAATATCAAACTTTAATCTGATCCATGTCTAATCCCAACCGACCTCTTCGTGATGATAACTTAGACACGTCGTGCCACATATAACATTCGGATATTCCTCGTCAATACTTTGTCCCCTTCCAATTCTAATAATAACGACAATCCTCTCGTGCAGCAGCAGCTTCGTCCCTCTGTTTACTCTTAATCTCACCCAGGTATGCTTGATATGTTTGTAATGCTTTTGTGTAGTCTTCTTTGGTTGCATCTCCACTAGAGTATGAGTCTCTGATTTGATCTAACGATGTAGAATACCCACTCCTTACCGCAATCATGTAATGTTTCAATGCTCGTTCATGATTGCCTGCATTCTCTTCCTCAATACCTAGATTGTATCTTGCTGTTTCATTTCCTCCCATAGCTGCTAATTCATAATAACGTATCGACTTCTTCGTATCTCTTTCCACACCTCTACCTAAATAATATGCAAAACCAATAGAGCAATAAGCATTAGCATGACCAAGTTCACCTGCCCGATGCCAAAGCTTAAACGCCTTTGTATAATCTTGTGCCAAGCCGTTTCTCCCATCTCGATAGTCACACCCCAAACTGTAGATTGCAATAGCATCACCAGCCTCTGCTCGCTTCCTTTTCCTTTCCACTATCTCCTTATCTGTTTCAGGTGATGGAGTTCTGCAAAAAGGACACTTTTTCTTATCAACTTTATTACCTTGGTGATCATAGACAGGCGCATAATTACATCCACTGCAAATAGTTTTACCACAACATGTCTTATATCTCCGCCCAGAGTCCACTGTAGGCAAGAGTTGGAAACAAATTGGACAATATCCATTTAGTGATGGTGGATGTTTGAATAGTTCTATGTCATGTGACTCGGCAGCATTCTCAGCGGCCAGTCTGACATATTCCTCACAATCTTTCTTATGCTTGTGCCGATGCTTCTTTTTGCAAGCGGCGTTGCAATACTTGACCATCTTACACTTGTTGCACGTATTGTTGACATCACTACCTTCTTTACCACAATTAGCACATATCGATATACTATCTTCATTATCAACCGTGCTCATGTTGTGTAACTTATCATTCATCTCACTTACACCATCATCGTTTGATTTTGATGCACCTTTATTGCAACTATCGGGAGTACTCATACTTTGAATACAACACTAAGATATACTCGTCAGTTGATTCGATGTTATATATCGCTACTCTCTGTACCACAAGAAGATACTACGCCACTCTATATACCGTGTAAAGGAGGCCTATATGTATCAAAAATAGTGCACAAGATGTGTACTTTATTGTAAAATCCTTCAATATCAATGACAGAGCTTCGAAAGTACCACTATTCGAAAGAACGTTAAAAACTGATCTATCTGTTGTAATATTGGTATACCAAATAGCTTATTGCAATAGCTATTGATATAAAAGTCTGCCATATGGTCAGATGATAAAAAAGTGATAGATTAATATATTATTTATGAGAGTTGAGAGCGGTATCCGGTATCCTTTTATGAGAGTAGAATCGTTTGAGCAGATGGTTGCAATCAACATCCATGTCTTTGTATTGAGGTGATATCTTATTATCTATTATCGATTGCAAATCCAATATAGCAACGTTTCAATAGCATATCTATATACTCAAGAGGTCCGTCAATGAAGATCTTTAAACAAGCGGCAATAGCCGTAGTACTTGCTTCTACTTTAGTAGAAGTTGATGGGTTTAATCTACCAACATCACGACGTCTTGAACCAGCCATCAATCAACAACGACAGCTTGTGGGTAGTAGTGTTCGTAAACTTGATGTTAAATCAATTAATAAATCTTCTGGTAAGCTTCTTTTATTTGTGTAGTATTGTGCGTGTGCTGTTATATAGTTTAGGCGGTGTATTATAGGGATGCAGTTTTGTGTAGACATTTTGGGTTTTTGAGTAATGTGTTGAGAACATATGTAATTATGTGCAATGCGAAGAGAATCGTACAGTACCCCGTATCGAGCTATGGAGAATAGATACATATGTTTAGGAGTCTAGATAGGCGTAGATTTGTTCAAGTTGTCGGCCGCGTCGGTGGATAGATAGATGAGATATGGCTGTAGAACTTTTTTGTGCACAAATTTTGTTGCAATGATATAGTTTGATGGTTCCCATATCTCACACAACAATCTATCACAAACAATAATACATAGCTCTATTCTCAACAATTGAAAGTCCAAACTCAGTTGAATCCGAATCAACCTCCGATCCCAACGACAAAAAATTATCATCATCAGACGATTGGATCTCCGAACAATTTGAAACAAAATCACCCCATCAAATATTAGGATCACCAATTCCATACTCCGACATAACAATCGGTGTATTAAAAGAAGATTATCAAAATGAAAATCGTGTAAGTGTTGCTCCCGAGAGTGTTAAGATGTTAGTTGATGCTGGATTGAATGTTGTTGTTGAAAGTGGTGGTAAGTTGTGTATATTGTGTTTTGTTTGGGCGTTCGTATCCTTTGCAATATCTCTCAATCTCACGTACACACATCATTAACATATAGCCGGTGAAAAGGCATCATTCAGTGATGAGTCCTACATTCAATCAGGTGCATCAATCCTACCCACCCAAGCTGAAATCTACAAAGCATCTACAATCCTAACTAAAATCCGTCCACCAACATCTGCATCTGAAATATCATTACTAAAAGATAAAACTTTAATAGGTATGATATCACCAAGTATTAATACCGAGTTATACGAAATATTAACAAATCAAAATACAAATGTGTTTGCATTAGATAATGTTCCACGGATGTTATCACGTGCACAATCTTATGATGTATTAAGTAGTCAAGCAAACATTGCAGGATATAGAGCAGTGATTGAAGCAGCGAATAACTTTCCACGATTCTTTGCTGGACAAATGACTGCCGCTGGTAAGGTACCACCCGCCAAGGTGTTAGTATTAGGTGTAGGTGTGGCAGGCTTGGCATCAATCCAAACTGCCAAGAATATGGGTGCTATTGTTCGTGCATTTGATGTACGTGCTGTTACGAAGGAACAGGTTGAAAGTATGGGTGCTACGTTCTTGGAAGTTGAAATTGAAGAGGATGGTGCTGGGTCTGGTGGGTATGCCAAGGTACGTTATTCTTTGTTTTGTTGTTGTCGGGTAAAGTGTGATCTTTGTTTGTTTCGTTATTGATTAAGAGTCACACATCTCATGTCCAATTCCCTCCCCACGTTCCCCACACCCCTTCATTCATACATATGATAGGAAATGTCCGATGAATACAAGGCAGCTCAAGCGGCACTAATGCTTGAACAAGCAGCAGATGTTGATGTTATTATTACCACGGCACTCATCCCCGGACGTAAGGCACCTGTGTTAGTGAATCAAGAAATGTTAGACGTTATGAAACCCGGTTCTGTTTTAGTTGATTTGGCCGCAGCAAATGGTGGAAATGTTGCACAGACTGTTGCAAATGAGGTCATTACTACGGATAATGGTGTTACTATTATTGGATATACTGACTTACCCAGTAGATTGGCTTCTACCTCGAGTACTTTGGTAAGTGTGCTTTATTCTTCTATCTAGTTGAGGGATGTGTCTATCTTATGTTCAGCAAGATATGTCACTCACAAACTTGTCTCAAACATACAAAACATCTGATATAGTTCGGTAACAATGTAGCCAAGTTCATTCTAAGCATTGGACCACAAACTACGAAAGAAAAGGGTGTATTCCAAATCGATCTGGAGGATGATGCCGTACAAAACATGCTCATTTCCTACAATGGTGAGGCAAGGTATCCTGATAAGATTATTCCCTTCAATCCACCCCCACCACCTGCCAAGCCTGAAGAGGAAATGGTAGTCAAGACTGATGAGGAGTTGTTAATGGAAGCTAATGAAAAGCAGCGTGGCGAAGCTGTAAAGACTGCCGGCATTGCTAGTATTGCGGCATTCGCTTTACTTGCCTTTGGGTATACTAACGACTCGGCCGAGAGTGTTTCTCTACTAGCTACATTTGCATTAGCTGGATTGGCAGGATATCAAGTAGTATGGGGAGTCGCCCCAGCGTTGCATTCTCCCTTAATGGCTGTGACTAATGCCATTTCAGGAATGACTGCTGTTGGGGGTATGTTATTACTTGCCCAAGGAACAAGTGAATCGACATCTCTTATCCTCGATTCTCCAGCTCATGTGATGGGTGCCATTGCAACTGTATTATCCTTTATCAACATTGTAGGAGGGTTCTTGATTACGGGCAAGATGCTTGATCTGTTCCGTCGTCCTGAGGATCCGAATGATTACTTTGAGTTCTATGCCCTTCCAGCGGCAGTATTGGTTGGTGGTCTAGGTGGATCATATGTATCGGGTGCTGGTAACTTTGAAAGTGTCTCGGAAAGTGTTGGTATTGCGGCAGCTATTTGTGCAATCTCTGCAAGTAAGTGTTAATGTATGGGCGGTCTAATATGGTCTCTTGTTTTCATAATCTCACTCCTTTCCTTCTCTTCCTCCTATGATAAACTCAGTTGCGGCCCTTGCTGATCAAAAGAGTGCCAGAACTGGAAACATCCTCGGAATTGCTGGAGTTTCATTTGGACTTGCGGCCACAACGGCTGATATGGCCCTTGCTGAAGCAGCACCCGCGGCCTTCCAACAAGTTGGAATCTTAGGCGGTGTTGGTAGTGTAATTGGAGCTACTGTTGCCTCAAAAGTTGGTCCTACCGAGCTTCCACAAACCGTGGCTGCTTTTCATTCTCTTGGTACGTTTCATGATGTGTGTGTATTAATATCAATGATGAATTCATGCCTAAATCAATACTAACAATACTAATCGTCATTTTTTAGTGGGTATTGCCGCCATGGCCGGAGCTGCCGGAGAGTATCTAGGCAATGTAGGAGATCTTGATGCTGGTACATTGAGTGCTATCTATCTTGCTGTCTTTATTGGCGGGATTACGTTCACTGGAAGTATAGTGGCATATAGCAAGTTGGCAGGCATGATGTCATCAAAGGCACTTGCTCTTCCTGGTCGTGATCAACTCAACATTGGCATGCTTGGTATTCTTGCCCTTGGTATGGCTACATTCTTAAATCCATCCCTTGGCAGTACTGTTGGACTTGACGGTTTAGATTCAGAGTCACTTCAGTTAGCAAGTTTGACGTTTTCTGCGGCCGTTTCTTCTGTTCTTGGGTTTCATCTTGTGGCTAGTATGTGAGTGTCATTTTGTTATGATCACACATTCGTGTCCTATTTACCTTAGATATGATGCTCTATTCTTTACAATACTCACATCGTGTTCATCTTACCCTTCTACTCTTCATTGCAGTGGTGGGCCTGACATGCCAGTTGTTGTTACTGTTCTGAACTCTTACTCTGGATGGGCACTCGTTGCTGAAGGATTCCTCCTCGGGAATCCACTACTCTGTCAAGTGGGTGCTTTGATTGGTTTCAGTGGTGCTATTTTGACGTGGATCATGTGTGAGGCTATGGGCCGTAGTATCACAAGTGTTATACTAGGCGGTGCTGGAACGGTAGCTGCCCCAACGGGTGAAACTGCAGTGATGGAAGGAGAGATTACTACTGGTACTGTTGATAGTTTAGCAGAGGCTCTTCTCGAAGCTCAGAACATCATGATTGTACCCGGATATGGTCTCGCCGTTGCTCAGGCTCAGTTTGATGTGGCCGAGATTGCCAAGAAGCTCAAGGCCATGGGAAAGAATGTTAGGTTTGGTATCCATCCAGGTAAGTCATTAATAATATGATTATGGTGGATGATATTCGGTTTAAGTACATGCTGCCTTATCTTATGTCAACCTGTTCTTCTCCTACTCCATCACATAAAGTTGCGGGACGAATGCCTGGTCAGCTCAATGTATTGTTAGCCGAAGCAAGTGTACCATATGATATGGTATTTGAAATGGATGAAGTGAATGATGACTTCGAGGATGTTGATGTCACGATCGTAATCGGGGCAAGTGATACTGTCAGTAGTGCCGCAGAGGATGATCCCAACTGCAGTATTTATGGAATGCCAGTTCTTAGGGTATGGAAGAGTAAGGCCGTGTTCGTATCGAAGCGAACTATTGGTAATACTGGGTATGCAGGCATGGAGAATCCAATCCTTTTCAAGGACAATGTTGAAGTGGTACTTGGAGATGCTCATGATACCTGCGAGGCATTGAAGGCTGCCCTTTGAGAAGAGGTGTAACATGTTTGGTTAGAACAATAGTTAGATACTGCAGGACCGCCGACTCTATGTAACATTATGGTAAAAGTATCTTTATTTCACGATATATTGTTTTGAACAACACTGAACTAAACTAGAGTAGAACAACAACTATAGATAGAATTAGTTTAACAAACAAAACAAAGTCCGGCGGAAAAGAAGTAGATACTTTAGAATGCATCTACTTCCTTAGTGAAAGGTGCTCGAAGGTTCGTAGGGCTCGTAGTGTTGACTTTACACTCTTTGGCAAGCAAAGTAACCCTTTCTTCCGACGAGTTCCAGCCAACGTTTGCCGGAACAGTGGGATTAGTACGAGGAGCGCAGTAATCGGACATTGGACCAGCCCTATTATCATTACCGATGCCAAAGTTCACATCGAATAGGTTGTTTGGGTCGATTCCATTCTTAATATCCAAGAGGCGTCTTAAGGTGTCACTACCCCAGGCTGATTCTTGAACTGGTAGGCAAAGATCTTTCTTCTCGTCACTCGTTGACATTAAAGGACAGGGCTTAGTTGGGTCAGACTTCAAGACGCCGCCATATGAGAGGGACATATGATTGTATTCGACAAAACCAGGGATCTCTGCTCCTCCTTCATACCCTAGACTTGAGAGTGTCCATTCTTGCCATTCTCCTAAGTCTTTCTCTAACTTTGCAATGGCATCATCACCATTCACAACACACCAATTGGCAGGGTCAACAGCCCCGGATAATACTACTGATGGTTGTATGATGAATTGTAATCCACCCGCATGGAAGGCGTTGGAAAGGGAACTCATCCCATCAGTTTGGGAGGCATATGGTACTGGAAGATGCGAGTTTTATGGAGATGAAGAGAGGCAATTGTAACTTATGTTAGAATATGTGGTTTGTAATGGTAAACAAATCAAGGCAAATCGAGTTCAAACAAAGTGACTAAATCCTCAAGACATCATATTGAACACACCATAACACATAACAAAAGAAAACTAACGCGGACTTTCCAGTGTGTGCTGATGCTATAGTAACTCAAACACTTTTTCAGACTTGGTAGCCAAAAGCGACGCCGGCAAAATCATAGACACCATGGGTGCAGGAAACCAGTAAGCAGCTTGGCAAATAAGAAGTTAAGAAGTGGAAAGTTAGTGTTTGTTAAAGACATACGATATGTCATATCACCTTGACTCAATAACACAACAAACTCACCTGGTCCACCCGCCCCATTTTCATGATAGTGACCAATGGGTGTAAATGCATTGCCGGGGTTAGAGACACCAGAGGAGATCTGTCCCGAATCACCCTTCGAGTGTACGTTAGAATTGTTTGCTTTTGAAGCAGTGTCTCTGTGCCACTTGTCATATGGACCGCCTTCAAGGTACGCAAGATTCTTTAGGGAACAGATTTCCTTCTCTCCGTATCCATCAAGGATGTACGATGACTGTGATACAGACTTCTGCCAGGCCGTATTGAACTTTTCCTGAATGCCATGTCCATGACCTATTATAGGATGTTATGTAAGAATAAAGACATACATGTGAACTTTGGAAATAACAAGAACATACTTACAATAAAGCAATGATGTCCAAGGACTAGTACCAAGATCAGTACCAACGTATCCGCAATGGCGACTCAACTCTTTATCAACACCAATCTTGTTATCCTCATTCCACAAAAGATCAATGGTAAAGTCTAACCACATATTCTTTATCATATTGTTGTACTCAGGGCACTCTGGGTCCTTCTCTAGCTCGGTGCATATCTTGTTTAGATGTTCAGCTTCATTTGAATCAGATGCCATTATATACTGCGGAGTCAGTTCATGAAGCTGGTGGATTGATGATAAGACCACTCCCCAAACACCACCTCCACCTCCACGAACTGCAAACCATAAATCTTCGAATGTTACGTCATCGAATGGTTTGTCACAATCAACCCATTGCCATTGAGACTCGTCATGATGAATGTTCTCATTGCACTTCCCTTCCACTTTTTTAGTTTGGGGATACTCGTATCCATCCTTCTCCTCCCATTCAGTGGAGCTGTGTTGTACATAGAAAGTTCATACGACATACGGCACAAACAGTTAGTCGAAGAATATTGGAATATGTCAATAGAAATATCATTGAAGAACTGATACATACCCAAACTTGACATGTTGTCCATCTGGTGGGATCATTTCCAACACCTCCCCCACCAATCATACCTTCTGACCCTCCGAGGACATGATAGTGTTTCTTCCTTGGTTCAGCATAGTTAAAGTTGATCACAGATCGATACATATCGTCGTTTCCTTGACCACCACCTACTCTAGTCACAGCAGTCTTACCACGAGCTAGAGCTAATTTACAAGCACTATCCGATTCAGACAAAGATGTATATTCTTTTCCTTCATCACACTCGTAAATATGCGTAAAGGAATACTTGGGGAACTTCCGTAAATTGATCTGAGAAGTGAATCCCGAGAAGATGATCCAGCAGTCCAAGAGTGACCACTATTCTTAATACTAACCTTCATTCCATTATCATTTGCAAACTTTACAATCTCGGATACATCCTTGGCAGTTCGAGGGAAGCTCATCAATGCAGGAAGAGTATCCGGGGGTAATTGATCTTCAATATCTTCATAACTAGCAGACATTCAACAATAACATCTTGAATTGCGGGTGTCCACCCATAGAAGTCACTCCACAATAATAGATTGCACAAACCAGAAGGTTTCTCTTTATAATAGTATGTTGAATACTTAACTGGGTTGCCTAATCCCATACCAAAGCCGGACCTTTTAATATATTCAACACACTCACGCATCCACATTGTCTTGTTGGTGGCATGTACACGACCGAAGTAATCACTCATCTTACTATTTAGATGATGTAAACCTTGATGATTAATCGACAACAGCTTCTCATCACTATTGGTAGCCGCGACGACCGGGTGGCAAAGACTCCATAGAGTAATACAGAACGAGTAAGTGAAGCCCACATCATCATTAAAGGATGTATATTCTATTGCAATATACAAAATATTCTATTGCAATATTCAAAGTATATTCTATTGCAATACTATAATAATAAGCTAATATGTACGCCGTGAGAAACATTATGGACTTGTGTTCTCGCTGAGAAACATGGACGTAGTTGTTTTTATTGAGTTGAAAATTTGTGATTCCTTGAGAGACCGTGTAGAGACACCGCCAACACACTGAACCGATGATTACATCTTATGACGATTGCAATAGTGTTATAATTGTTATACACTGCCGCCCCGCCATATACGCCGCTGCCGTTAGTTAAGACCAGTAGACACACATAATGATTCTTTATGTCTTTAAGATTTTTTGTTATCCTAATTTTAGCCAAAGAGCAAGCATAGAGCAAAAGTAAATAACGATGACGGCATCAAATAGCGTCAGTATACCCAGTATATCAGTTTTTAACGCTCTTTCGAATGAATATACTCTTGCAATCGTTGTAATTATATTGAGAGAGTTATGATAGGATACGCTCAGCGGTATCCTTTCTTTGAAATATAAGCAATAAGCAATATAGTACTTTGGCGGCGGCAATTGCAATATGATGATGAACCAAGAGGATGAAGTAGCACACCAATATGATTATGTAATCATCGGTGTAGGCCCGTCGGCCTGTGGTCTTTTACACGGCCTACTATCTCGTGCAGAGCAACACAACATCTCTTCTAAACACAAAACTAGAACAATTTGTATACTCGAAGCAGGAAGCTCTCAACAAACATCAAGTACATATGCCAAAGATTGGCCAAAGACTGCACTATATACAAATCAACATAATAACAATTACATATCAACACCACAAAGTGCATTAAACAATCGAATTCTAGATATACCAATCGGCAATGGATTGGGAAAGTCCGCGTTAGTATTGTTTTATTGTGCATGCAGGTGTTTAGGTTTTGTATGAAGGCTCGACGACTTGACTGCTTTATTTGACCTTAGTTTGCCTTTATCGATTGCCCTTGTATTTCATATGTACTAACACATATATTATAATCTCCTCTCTTTCATCATCATAAACTGTGATAACACACATCTTCAGGTGGAACTTCGAACATTAATGCATGCTTGTTATCATCTCCAAACTTTATTAATGACTTTATTAAGTGGCCAAAGAAGTATCAAGATGGTATGCTTATTAAAAGTACTTGTGATCATTTAGTTAATGTTATGAGAAGTAATGGTTGTGTGTATGATTGTAAAGTTTGTCAAAAGTTTATGAATGTTTTGGGAGATAATGTTGGTATAGGTAGTAGTGATGTACAGCAACGTGTACGCCTTGCAACTACAAATGATGGGATGAGAATAAACTACTTTGTTTCTCTTGTTCAGCCTCTCCTATCAACTACATCGAATGATATACTAACAATACGAACAAATACAGTTGCAGAACGATTATTATGGCATGACAATAACAAACAACTCAAGCAAATCACTGGCGTTGTTTGTAAAGATCAACAATCTAATCAAAAGTATATCATATCAGCAAATAAAGAAGTTATATTATGTGCAGGAGCTATACATTCACCAATATTGTTAATGAGATCGGGCATTGGTGATGAATCACAGTTGAGAAAGTTGGACATCCATTGCAATATCAACAAATCATATCATAATCTACCAGGAGTTGGTAAGAAGCTGAAAGATCATTTAGTTATACCGCGAGCATTTGTTACAACGTCGTCTCACGTAGATTGTTGTCAATCATTGAATGGAGTACAAACAATCTTCAACAATACAAATAAGAATGATGGTGCACAATATGTATTAATGGACGGATGTATTCTCAAACACGCCGGACCATTAATGGTCTCGTCAGTCTTTAGAAGAGATTATCAACATACCAACAACAAGAAGAACATCATTAGTTATATCAAACAATATACATTTCATATCATTTATGCTCTCATACTAACAATCCTTCAATGGGCTGTTAAGTACATCAAACCACTAACACATTTCATGACATATCACACATCAACATTACTCATCACAATATTGCATCCCAAATCACACGGTACTGTTACATTAACATCTTCTAATCAAATTCGAATTGATCCAGCATATCTAACTGATGTGGATGATTGTAAAAGTGCAGTCTCGGCATGGAATCAAAGTGCATGGATCAAGGATACAGTTATGAACAAGTCTTGGGAGATACTTCCTGGATCGTTATACAAAGTTTACTCTTCTCTATCTTGGAAAGGAAGTAAGGTAGATGACGAAGTTATTATCACATATGCCAAGCAATTCATACAGCCATACTTTCATTACATTGGTATCTGTTCAATGATTAGTCATGCCAATCAAAGTAATAGTAATGAAGAAGAAGCAGTGGTAGATGAGAACTTTAAAGTGATTGGTATGCAAGGATTATGTATCTGTGATGCATCAGTCTTTGTGGATTGTATATCTGCACCAACGGCATTAACTTGTGCTAGTTTGGGGTATATATTGAGTGATATTTTGATAAAGGAGGGGGGTGAAGGAAGGTAGAAGGGGATTAGCGTGAGTGAGCCTCTTAGCTGCTGAGTAGGATACAAGAGTGGAGAATGAGATGCCGCCGCAACAAACAACTATCATCATTATCATATACTACGAATATACAATGGACTATTGGAAAGAGAGTAGTGGTGGTGGTAGTGGATCAGTTCACGTGAACACATACTTTTAAGGCGACACACAACGTCAAGTATTAGTTTTGGTAGTGCGATTGGTTGGCTAAGAAGAAGGGCAACCACAACAGCTCGCATCATCTTCACGAGTACGAATGGTAGTGTGGGAATGATGTATAAACAACGTCTAAAGAAGGTGATATAAACGATCAAGGCAGGACAGATACATTACGTTTGGTGGTACTTTGTGGCAGTGATGGGGTATTAGTGTTGACTTATGGTAGTGAGTTAGTGAGTTAGTTGCTACTTGATTGGATAGTATTGCCACCCTATCAGAGCGTGTTTGTTAAGATATCAATCATAAATACACTACCACCGTTATCGTTCATAAGTTGGATAGGATGTCCATCATTTACAAGTTCACATCACCTATCACCACGACAGGTCACCAGTTGACGAACATAAGTTGTAGAGGACGTCCATCATTCACAACTATACACCAGGACGGATATCAACACGACTACCAACATCATATCACCACGACAGATCGACAGTTGACGGATCATATCGTTCATTCATTAACCCAACTACCCTTCTACCTCCCCAATTTGGTAACACCACAGTATACACATGACCAAACCATGACTGTTGATGTATCATCATATACCATCACAACCACTCATTACCATAGTAACAGTATCAAACGAGCCTTGACGTGATAACAGAGACGGCAAGTAAGCGTCGACCTAATAATTCGATATACCATCTACTCCTACTGTACCAAGTATCGTGTGGTATTCTCAATAGATCCACTATCTTATATCATCATATGTTTGACTACCATCCAATACTATCAATTACAATACCAATTGACTTCGTTTTATGTATAATATACTCCAAGGTAGTACCCTAACAACTATAATCAAATCAGTATATCATTCATATCTTCTCTCCTAGTACTCGTATTGAGTTGATTCTTAGTGTGAAATGATCCTCTCATCAAGCTCTACCCATTTATGATACTTTCAGCCTCTAATATGAACCTGTTGTCAATCAACTCAACTCGATCAAGGTGTAGATTGTCAGATTTTGGAGCTGGCGGCAGCCATGGAATCCACAATTTAGTACTGTTCAGAGGTTGATGTTTACTATTATTATCATCATTATTAACATTAACAGCCTCGTCTACGACTCGGTTGAACTCCTCCTCCTTCGCTAACGCTCAGTCGTCGTCGATAAGAACAACAGTCTCGGCTACGCCTCGTCAGCATCATCTTCACGAGTACGAATGGTAGTGTGGGAATGATGTATAAACAACGTCTAAAGAAGGTGATATAAACGATCAAGGCAGGACAGATACATTACGTTTGGTGGTACTTTGTGGCAGTGATGGGGTATTAGTGTTGACTTATGGTAGTGAGTTAGTGAGTTAGTTGCTACTTGATTGGATAGTATTGCCACCCTATCAGAGCGTGTTTGTTAAGATATCAATCATAAATACACTACCACCGTTATCGTTCATAAGTTGGATAGGATGTCCATCATTTACAAGTTCACATCACCTATCACCACGACAGGTCACCAGTTGACGAACATAAGTTGTAGAGGACGTCCATCATTCACAACTATACACCAGGACGGATATCAACACGACTACCAACATCATATCACCACGACAGATCGACAGTTGACGGATCATATCGTTCATTCATTAACCCAACTACCCTTCTACCTCCCCAATTTGGTAACACCACAGTATACACATGACCAAACCATGACTGTTGATGTATCATCATATACCATCACAACCACTCATTACCATAGTAACAGTATCAAACGAGCCTTGACGTGATAACAGAGACGGCAAGTAAGCGTCGACCTAATAATTCGATATACCATCTACTCCTACTGTACCAAGTATCGTGTGGTATTCTCAATAGATCCACTATCTTATATCATCATATGTTTGACTACCATCCAATACTATCAATTACAATACCAATTGACTTCGTTTTATGTATAATATACTCCAAGGTAGTACCCTAACAACTATAATCAAATCAGTATATCATTCATATCTTCTCTCCTAGTACTCGTATTGAGTTGATTCTTAGTGTGAAATGATCCTCTCATCAAGCTCTACCCATTTATGATACTTTCAGCCTCTAATATGAACCTGTTGTCAATCAACTCAACTCGATCAAGGTGTAGATTGTCAGATTTTGGAGCTGGCGGCAGCCATGGAATCCACAATTTAGTACTGTTCAGAGGTTGATGTTTACTATTATTATCATCATTATTAACATTAACAGCCTCGTCTACGACTCGGTTGAACTCCTCCTCCTTCGCTAACGCTCAGTCGTCGTCGATAAGAACAACAGTCTCGGCTACGCCTCGTCAGTTCATCCGGCAGCAAGCTGCCTCCTTCACTAGATACTCACGCTGCGCGTTCGTATCATTAATATAACAAACATTCATCACTCGCTTCGCTCGTGACTATATCCATATGATAGACGTGCCAATTAACATTATACTGTCACCGTATCAATCAGCATTAACAACAGTCGTAACAATAAGCAGTATCATCATCCAATCAACCTGTCTCTACTCCATCTACAGTGAACCATCATCAATTACATCCTAATCCAACAACAAACGACGCAGGAGGTTTGTTGTTGGATTAGGATGTAATTGATCAACCACCATCACGTACCAACCAGCCTTAATTCAACAACAAACAACGACATTAGGAGTTGTTTGTTGTTGAATTAAGTTATATATAATACGTACCAACCATCCTTCTAGTGCCCGATAGGGCTATGCCAACTTGTCTCTTTATCGACCATTCAAACTAACTGTATGATGTGAGTGACGAAGTCACGAGCTGTGTTTATACATGTGAGAGCTTTAGCTCAAGCTGTGTTTGTCTTATATTAATATTCTTAATGTTGACTGTATTGTTTGTTTTTATTGTTAATCGTAATATTGATGATTGTAGAGTTTGATCTCAGCTTTCGATGAAGCTAATCGGCGTTGAAATCGGCGGTGATTTGCAATAAGTAGACCTTGCTCGAGTTGAGCAACTTTCATTTCAAGGTCAATATTAAAGGCTAATAATGTCATAATCTTGTAGATCTCCTTCTTCTGATCTCAAAGAGCTAAGATTCATCTTCATAACCCACATATTCATAAAGTTATGAGTATGTAAAGATTGCCGATGGATACTCTAGGGTACTGCCTTGTATCATATATGGTATCATTAGAAGGAGGATCTTTCATAGATTATTTATACACTATTTATAGAGAGGGATAATTAGCATTCCGTGGATGGTCTCTTAGATTATACAGAGGGACCCTCTATTGCAAAGATATCTCTCAACAAATGAGTGGTCTCAAAAAGATTGTTTCTTCTTTAGCTGACACCGGTACAGAATACCAGTACGATACAAAGATATATCAAATCATCAAAGGAATCCGCGTTACGACATATCGTTGGTCATGGCCGTTGATTTTGTGGACACGTATCTCACCATTCTTTCTCAATTTGTCATTGAAAAATTGCAATCTTTGCAAAGAGATTGAACGGAAGGGTAGGAAGAGTCGCTGGGGTTCATTAGACTCTCTTTAAGATGTAATACTCTCTCTTCTTCTTAAAGAGTTGTTTATGGTGCACCTTATTAATAATACTGGTAGAAGATTAATACAATACTGCTTCGATCTATACGATCTCTCTCTCTTTCGTACACAAGATATGATCAACATTGATGTGGTGTGATAATTAATATACATGAATACAGATACAACAAACCAAGAAGATGAAGTATCCCATCAATATGATTATGTAATAATCGGTGTAGGCCCGTCAGCATGTGGCCTTTTACACGGCCTACTATCTCGTGAGCAACAAGTCAACAACTCTTCTAAACGTCAAACCCGAAGAAGAACAATTTGTGTAATCGAAGCAGGTTCTCAACAAACATCAACTACATATGCCAAATATTGGCCAATGACTGCACTACATACAAATTCTAATAACAATAATAATTACATATCAACACCACAAAGTGCACTAACCAATCGTATTTTAGACATACCAATAGGCAAAGGATTAGGTGGAGGGAGTAACATTAATGCATGCTTATTATCATTTCCCAACTTTATTAATGATTTTATAAAGTGGCCTACAAAGTATCAAGATGGTATACTTATTAAAAGTGCCTGTGATCATTTAGTTGGTGTTATGAGAAGTAATGTTGTGACTTATAGGAGAGTGTGTCAAAAATTTATGAATGTTGTGGGAGATGTGGGTAGTAGTACTAATATGCAGCAAGAAGAAAGTGTACGTCTTGCAACTACAAACGATGGCAAAAGAATAAACTACTTTGATTCTCTTGTCCGGCCAATGATTGATCAGCAACAAACAAAAGATATACTAACAATACGAACAAATACAATTGCAGAACGGTTACTATGGGATGAGAATAACAACAAAGAGAAACAAATCACAGGCGTTTTATGTAAAGATCAACTATCTAATCAAAAGTACATTATATCAGCAAATAAAGAGGTAATACTATGTGCAGGAGCGATAAATTCACCTGTATTGTTAATGAGATCGGGCATTGGTGATGAATCACAGTTGAGAAAGTTGGACATCCACATCAACACCAACAAATCATATCATTATCTACCAGGAGTTGGTAAGAAGTTGAAAGATCATTTAGTTATACCACGAGCATTCCTTACAACATCTCAAGTAGATTGTTGCCAGTCATTGAATGGAGTACAAACAATCTTCAACGATACCAAGAATGATGATGCCCAATATGTGTTAATGGATGGATGTGTTCTTCAACACGCCGGACCATTAATGATTTCATCAGTCTTTAGAAGAGATTATCAACATACCACCAACAAGAACATCATTACTCATATCAAACAATACACATTTCATATCATTTACACTCTCATACTAACAATCCTTCAATGGGCAGTAAAGTATATCAAACCAATAACACATTTCATGTCATATCACACATCAACATTACTAATCACAATACTACATCCCAAATCACACGGTACTGTTACATTAACATCATCGAATCAAATTAGAATTGATCCAGGATATCTAACAGATGAGGGTGATCTTGATAGTATAGTACATGCATGGAATCAAAGTACACGGGTTAAAGATACAGTTATGAACAAATGTTGGGAGATACTTCCCGGTCCTTTATACAAAGTTTACTCTTCTCTATCATTATGGCGTTGGAGAGAAAGTAAGGTAGATGACGAAGTTATTATCACATATGCCAAGCAATTCATACAGCCATACTTTCATTACATTGGTACCTGTTCAATGATTAGTCATGCCAATCAAAGTAATAGTAATGAAGAAGAAGCAGTGGTAGATGAAAACTTTAAAGTGATTGGTATACAAGGATTGCGTATCTGTGATGCATCAGTCTTTGTGGATTGTATATCTGCACCAACGGCATTAACTTGTGCTAGTTTGGGGTATATATTGAGTGATATTTTGATAAAGGAGGGGGGTGAAGGAAGGTAGAAGGGATTAGCGTGAGTGAGCCTCTTAGCTGCTGAGTAGGATACAAGAGTGGAGAATGAGATGCCGCCGCAACAAACAACTATCATCATTATCATATACTACGAATATACAATAGACTATTGGAAAGAGAGTAGTAGTAGTAGTAGTAGATGGTGGTGGCGGTAGTGGACGGTTCACGTGAACACGAACTTAAGATGGTACATGACATCAAGTATTGGTATTGGTAGCCGATTGGTTGGGACTGCCACAACGGCTCACATCGTTAATACGAGTTAGGAATGGTAGTGTGTTACAGAGTGGTGTATAAACAACGCCCAATGAAAGAAGATACAACGATTGTGAAAGTAGAATAGTTTTGACTTAGACATTTATCGTACTTGATTGGATAGTATTGCCACCCTCAGGACGTGTGTGTACACTCCCCACTACAACATTCATTAGATGGAGAGGACGTCCATCATTCACAAGTACACATCACATACCACCACCACCACGACAGATTACTGTTGACGAACGTATTGTTTATTCATTAACCCATTTACCAAGTACCTACTCCCTTCTACCTCACCAATTAGGAACACCACTGATACTATTAACGTATAAGGTACACATCATATACCACCACCATCATATACCACCACCATAACGAGCCTGACATGATTTAACAGAGACGGCTCGATATATCATCTACTCCTACTACTACTAAGTACCAAGTATCGTGTGGTATTCTCAATAGATCCACCATTATATTATGTCATCATCATATGTTTGACTACCATCCAATACTATCAATTACAAATACCAATTGAGTTCATTTTATAATATGATATACTCCAAGGTAGTACCCTAACAACTATAACAAATCAGTATATCATTCATAACTCCTTTTTTACTACCCGTATTGAGTTGATTCTTAGTGTAAATTGATCCTTTCATAAAGCTCTATTCATTTATGGCAGTTAGAACGTCAAATAACAACCTTTTGTCAATCAACTCAACTTGAGCAAGGGGTAGATTGTCAGATTCATGTGTCCCGAGACGCCCATTTTGATCCTCTTTTAAATCTCCACTAACATTATTCAGAGATGAAAGTTCAAATTAGTCATAATTACTAATACCATCATTAACACACTTATCACTAATAACCACAGGAATAGTAATATAAAACACTTACAGTTCGTGCAAGGCTGTGAGATGACCAGAAACCCGAGGCCAAGGGCCAGACACTTAATCAACGAATGGTAAAGTACAAGACATCATACATAGTGCTCGTCCTATCGGACTCACCCGACCCGAGGCCAAGGGCCATACACTTAGCATTGAGAATGTATATCAATCACTTCTCCTTTGGCCTAACGGCGTCGTCGTCACCTCGGTCGGAATGGTAATATCGCTCCGCTCCATTACCATCCCTCCCTTCGGTGGTGTTTAGTTGTTGTAGTAGTAGTATCATCATCATATCCAATCAACAATCCATACTACCATTGCAATCAACTGTCTCTACTCCATCACGTACCAACCAGCATGAACTATCATCCTCTACCAACAATAACGACGAAGGAGTTGTTGTTGGTGTTGAGGATGTAGTTCATCAAACATTACTAGTACTAACAATCCTTATCATCGGACGTAACTATATCTCATGGTGCCGGCACGGCTATGCCAACCAACCTGTTTCTACTTCCCATTAATATTATCGTTCTTCAGGCACGTAGTGCCGTTGTGAGGATTGCTTGCAATCCGAACTGTGTTGGTCTTATATTATACCACGTACCAATTGTTGTCTAATATTAATTGTCATTAAAATTAAGTGTATGATGTGAGCCGAAGGCGAGCTGTGTTTGTCTTATATTTATGTTTTTCAATCATTCTATATTTCGTGAGAGCTTTAGCTCGAGCTGTGTTTGTCTTATATTAACATTCTCAATGTTAACTGTATTATCTCTTATATTGTTAATCGTAATATTAATAATTGTAGAATTTGAAAAGACGATTCTTTTAAGCTAATCGGCGTTGAAATCAGAGCTGTTCTTCACAATGTACCCCTTGCTCGAGTTGATCAACTTTCATTTCAAGGTCCTCTAATGACACCGTTATTATCATAAATGGGTAGATCTCCTTCTTCCGATCTCAGAGAGCTAAGATTCACCTCCATAACACACATATTTAAAAAGTTATGAGTATGTAAAGTTTGCCGATGGATACTCTAGGGTAGTGCCTTGTATCTTGTATGGTATCATTTGAAAGAGGAGACTGAGTAGCATGCCATACTGATATTTACAAAGAGGAGATCACTACCATCCCGTAGGTGGTCTCCATTATATTATACGAGCATCTATTGCAAAGATATTCTCTTCAACAAATAAATGAGTGGATCTCATGAAAAGATTGTGAAGTGACACCAGTACGAGTTAACCGATGCGACACCAAGATACGACAAATCATCAAAGGAATCCGCGTTACGACACATCGTTGGTAAAGGCCGTCGATTTTGTGGACACGTATCTCACCATTCTTTCTCAACTCAGAAATGAAAAATTGCAATCTTTGCAAAGAGATTAAACGGAAGGGTAGGAAGAGTCGCTGGGGTTCATTAGACGCTCTTTGAAGATTTATTATCTCTCTTCTTCTCATTAAAGAGATGTTCATGGTGCACCTTATCTTATGAATAACAATGGTAGAAGATAATACTACTGCTACGATCTACGATCTCTCTCTCTTTCGTACACAAGATATGATCAACATTGATGTGGTGTGATAATATACATGAATACAGATACAAACCAAGAGGATGAAGCACCACACTCGATATATGATTATGTAATAATCGGTGCAGGTCCATCGGCATGTGGCCTTTTACATGGTCTCCTATCACACGAGCAACATCACAAGTACAAACATCAATCTAGAACAATTTGTATACTCGAAGCAGGAAGCTCTCAACAACAAACATCAACTACATATGCCAAAGATTGGCCACATACTGCATTCTATACAAATCAACATAATAATAATTACATATCAACACCACAAACTGCATTGAACAATCGAATCTTAGACATACCAATCGGCAATGGATTAGGTGGCACTTCTAACATTAATGCATGCTTATTATCCACCCCAAACTTTAGTACTGATTTTTCAAAGTGGCCAAAGAAGTATCAGGATGGTATGCTTATTAGAAGTGCTTGTGAACATTTAGTTAGTGTTACGAGAAAGAATGGTAGTGTGACGGATTATAAAGTTTGTCAAAAGTTTATGAATGTTTTGGGAGATGAAAATGGAAGCTGTGATATACAGCAGCAGCAGCAAAGTGTACGCCTTGCAACTGCAAGTGATGGGATGAGAATGAATTACTTTGATTCTCTTGTTCAACCACTACTATCCACTACATCAAATGATATACTAACGATACGAACAAAGACAATTGCAGAACGGTTACTATGGGATGAGAATGACAAAGAGAAGCGAATCACTGGCGTTGTATGCAAAGATCAACAATCCAAACAAAAGTATATTATATCAGCAAATAAAGAAGTTATATTATGTACAGGAGCGATACATTCACCAGTATTATTAATGAGATCGGGCATTGGTGATGAATCACAGTTGAGAAAGTTAGATATCCATTACAATAACAAATCATATCATAATCTACCCGGAGTTGGTAAGAAGTTGAAAGATCATTTAGTTATACCACGAGCATTCCTTACGACATCATCTCAAGTAGATTGTTGTCAATCTTTACACAGCAATCAAAAAAAGTGGATAATGCGGTGGATATTGCAGATGTGACAGCAGAATCCACTCAATATCCACCCATGTCTATTTCCACATCAATATCCACCTTCTCTACAATATCCACAACGATATCCACCATGCTAAAATAAACTAACAATTCTAATTCCCATCTGAATACCACATGCAATATCCAAACCAATATCCACCCTGATGACACACCAATTTCTGCCGTTGCTTTGATTTTGAAGATTGTTGTTTTATTTCTCTAAGTCTGTGTAGAGGTAACACATAGAGTAGCTCATAATTTAGCAACAGTCACTATCGACACACCTCTATTGCAATACTAATACTAATCTTCTCCTTTGATGTGTTGCCACCGAGTAATATCGCTATTGCAATCAGCACTATCACCAGCCAGACGACGCCGAGTACAAGATGATGATTCTACTACCGCCAACGATGTGCACCGGCCACAACAAGTTGTATTAATAACTGATGAAGTAGAAGAGAGAGGTATGCCGATGGTATTGCATCATCGATTTATCGAATCAACCCATGCATATATTATTATGTCCATGGCACGTCGCCTACGCCAACCGACGCCGGCGCCTATCACACACAGAGCCATAATAGATCGTCGGCGGCACAAGCAAGGGCTGGTCGTCGAGGCTGGTTGTTGTTAGTTGCAATCGAAGACGATGATTGATAACTGGAGAGTAAGTGTACATGATCATATGTAGAGAGTGGAGGAGGATACCGCGGAGAGAGAGGAGAGAAAAAGAGGAGAAGAATGACATCAGCTGAAGATAGAAGAAGAGAGGATGTGGTCGATCAGCCCAGCGGCGGTTATTAACTGTGGCATAGCTTTATTATCGTTGTGTTGACGAGGCTACTATTTGGCTCCGAGAGGAGTAGAGATGCGTATGATGATCTTGATATGATGGAGAACATGTGAATGTGAGATTCACGAGATGATGATCTACTTAGGTATATTAGTTAGTACAATAGGTGTAGTAAAGTAATTGCAATGGAATAGCAACGGGAAAACAAGTATAGTCAACGATATTAGAAGGTGTGGATATTGTAGTATATTAGGGTGGATTTAGTTAGGGTGGATATTGTATCGGATATTGTATATCGCTAAAGGGTGGATATTGAAGTGGAAACCAACCTCAAAATCGGATATTGAGGTGGACTTTGCAATTTAGCGATTGGGCAAGCTCGTGATGGTATCGGTGGATCATGGGTGGAGATTGTTGTGGATATCGAATACCGCATGGTGGAGATTGCGTGAAGATTGCCTAAGTTCACCACCATTTCCACCTTTTTTGATTGCTGTGTAAATGGGGTACAAACAATCTTCAGTGATACCAAGAATGATGATGCCCAATATATGGATGTATACTCAAACACGCCGGACCGTTAATGTTTTCATCAGTATTTAGAAGAGACTATCATCAGTATACCAACAACAACAAGAATATCATTACTCATATCAAACAATACACATTTCATATCATTTATACTCTCATACTAACAATCCTTCAATGGGTTGTAAAGTATATCAAACCAATAACACATTTCATGACATATCATACATCAACATTACTAATCACAATACTACATCCCAAATCACACGGTACTGTTACATTAACATCATTGAATCAAATTAGAATTGATCCAGCATATCTAACTGATGAGAGTGATCTTGATACTTTAGTAAATGCATGGAATCAAAGTACAAGGATTAAGGATACGGTTATGAACAAATGTTGGGAGATACTTCCCGGCTCGTTGTACAAAGTTTATTCTTCCTTATCAACATGGTGGAGAGAAAGTAAGGTAGATGAAGAAGTTATAATCACATATGCCAAGCAATTCATACAGCCATACTTTCATTACATTGGTACCTGTTCAATGATTAGTCATGCCAATCAAAGTAATAGTAATGAAGAAGAAGCAGTGGTAGATGAAAACTTTAAAGTGATTGGTATACAAGGATTACGTATCTGTGATGCATCGGTCTTTGTGGATTGTATATCTGCACCAACGGCATTAACTTGTGCTAGTTTGGGGTATATATTGAGTGATATTTTGATAAAGGAGGAGGAAGAGGAGGAAGTAAGGTAGAAGGGATTAGTGTGAATGAAGTGAAAAGCATTGGCAGAGTGCATAGGGTATAAAACAGTGGAGAATGAGATGCCGCCGCAACAAACAACTATCATCATTATCATATACTACGAATATATAATGGACTATTGGAAAGTGAGTATAGTAGTAGATCGGAAACTATCACTATCAGTCTAAAGCATACATATAAGTAGTAGAAAGTAGCATATGTATTGTGTATACAGCTAGCACAATATGTTAACAAAACATATAAATAGATTACTTTACAAATAAAGATGGCTGGCTTTCTCAATAACTTGTCGCCCATAATTGCAATATCTCATCATCACATAGATCAACTTCGACCGATGAAGGACTGCTTAGATCATCACTGTATGACGAACTCCCACATGACGAGCCATTCGAAATCATACGCTGGAGAGGAGCAGGTTCAACATTAACATTCGTCGTACAAATAGGCTGACAAATGGCATCATCAATATTCAATGGTTGATCATTCTTGAATGAATCATAAGCTTCAATAATAGATCGGCGTCTAGCTTGACGTGGCATCATAACTCGCTTGTTCATCATGGGTGTGGCGATGATGGGTTTAGAAGTAAGAGGGGTGTTCTCCTCTTCTTGTTGTACTTGTGGATGACAAGTCTTCATCTTCTTGGAACTACTTTGTTGCTCAAAAGAGAATGCTTGAGGGGGAAGACTATTGTTGGCAAATTGAGAAGACAACATGGTTTGTGTCTTGTTATTATCAATTTGAGATAAGAGGTAGTTGATATCTTGTGTAAGTTGAGCAGGCATTGCAGGAGGCATTGATGGATAGGAAGCAATGGGACCTACGGGGAGCAGCTGCTGCTGCTGTTGAGTACGCTTCTTGTTTGTCTTCTTGGGTGGACGAAGAGATGCTGGAAGATCCTTGATGAGCTCCTTATACTGATTCATCTCCTTGTAGTACTCAGCTACCTCTGACTTTGCAATCTTCTGTACAAAAGACTTCGTCTCTGGATCAACTTTATCAAGTGTAGCCCATCGTGACGAGATAATCTTGGAGAGCTCGAGGAAACCAATCTTCCCGTGCTGCTTGCGGTGCTTCCTCTTCTTACGTTTACCAGGACCGGCGTACCAATCGGGCATTAGTTTGATATTCTTGTATCGTTGTGGCACATCGTCATGAAGGATCTTATTCTCCATCGTAGATTGGTCGGCAACATCACCATCCATCGTCTGGATAACATATTCTCTCTCGATCTGGAAGAAGATATGATATGCCGTCAATGGACGCTGTGGTTTCTTTGGGATGGTACGGATGGACGATGATGACGACGATGGGGTGGACGATGATGACGGAGTTTTCATTGGAGTAATAATGTTTTGCTCCTTTGCAATTGCAATAGACAATGATGAACTATTATGCATAGGAATGCTGGAAGATACTAAGGACATGGTTGCAGATGACATCATCATTGTGATAGAATGATATAGTATAGATGTTACTATTTGTTGTCGAAGATTGAAATTGAAAGTTGAAAGATATGTGGTTGCTCTTTGAGATATTGAGATATGTATGATTTTGTATGTGGCTCAATCGTATTATATGTGTATCTTAGTGAATGGGTAAGGTTTCATGTTCGTGATTGGCCGAATAGTGAAAGAGGGTCGATCAAATGAGTCAAAATCAGTCTTGATTGTCGATCAGGAGTCATTGGTATCCTTTTTCCTTTTAAGCATTTATCTTTCAAGAACTGTTCAATCCCATCTTTACTGCTCGGGAACCACTGCTGGCATACCTAAAAGTCATCTCTTATACGAAGGATCACAAGGCATAAGGGCGAGACCGCCGAAGCAAACAACTATCACATCCATCTATTAATCTCATATTCGAATTACAATGGGCTAATGGAAACAGAGTATAGACACTGACACTGAAGTACTCAAATATGATACTGGTTCTTTAACATGTAGTTATGGTATCAAGAATAAGAATGTTACACAAAGGAAGTGCGCCCCGTATCAATGCTGCATGCTGATTTGATATTATATGGTTGCAATATAACTTAGTCAGAGCAAAGTATACTTATATTATTCGATCAGCTATTTATCTACACTTTTACCAAAGTATATCCTAAACTCACTCTTCCGTCACCCTCTTCGACTTCGATCCCTTCTCGATTCTTCTCCCAACAATTATTACCCAAAAAAGTATGAACCCCCTCTTCATTCTCGTACTTTCTGGCACGCACTAACCTTTGCTCATTATCATCCCTTGAATGCATTAGCTCTGTATGAAGGGCTGACACTTCAAGCAAATCTCAAGTGACTGATCCAAACAGGTTCACACTCTGGACAGTATGAATTACCACAATTATAACTGCACCTCCGTTCATTGGTGCAAGAAGGACTTGTACTGTAAAAAATGAATCATCAGTTGAAAATACTACTAAGAAGTAAATTCATAAGGTAAAAAGGAACAACTCACCACCGCTTGAAAGCGTCACACTTTGTACAGGTCGATGCTTGGTAGAATGTGGTACAGTCTCCCTGGCAAAATTCAACATAATTGCATTCATCGCAGTAGAACTTCTCACAGCCCATACAGCAAAACCGAGTCCCTTCACAATTGAAATCACAGACACTACAAAAGTTCTTTTTGCATAGGTAGCAGCTCATAGCAACCGTACCATACCTCTCAATATCGGGAACCTCTACCTCTCGCCAACATACCATTGTATTCTCAACATCTGTGGCACAAATCTCTTCACACTTTGAGCACTGATATCTACGCTCATTTAAGACCCTATCAAATCTTTGCAAGAACTGAGTCAGCATATTACTCCTCTCAATACGCCATTTCTTGGGTAGCTGAACATGAACTAATACATTATCTTCTCTCTCAATAATGCTATTCAAGATCGGCACTACTAATTCCACAGATATCGGTGGTTCGGGTGTGATTGTTGGATTCTGATGGTCACCTACTAAACTCAGATCTATTCTTTCCAATACGGTAGAACCAGTAAGTGGCTGCAAACCAACGCCAGTAATACCAATACAGTTTGTAGACTTTAATGATTTGGTTTTGTTCTTTGCATCGATACACAACAATACCCATCGGATATCATCATCTGTTAAACTACGACCGAATATATCTTGTATATCTTTAAAATCAACAATATCCCAACCCTCTACCGATGCATTGATGATAGTTTTACTCATTGTAGAAGGCTCTTGAGATGTTGGTGCATCAAAGAGAGAAATTGCAAATGATACACAAGATGTGTTCGATAAGTACGATGCTATTTTCGGTAGAATCCCCTCAGGTAAATCACTTAGCTTTATTTGCATTGTATTTGTATCACGTCTAACGCGCTTGTTACTACTATTATTGGATGACATAATGCAATTCTCTGCAGTTTATGTTTAGAAAATGACAATTTGCGTGGTTTGAAGTTTGTGGTATCTTTCCGCGCCGCCGCCGTTAGATAACCTTCTATTGATTATTTGAATATAAATATCTACTATATATCTAGCGGTATACCTATATCGCCGACAAGCGAGATGCAATAAGCTGTTGCAATTATTTATAATACATCAACCAATACAAAATAGAGGCCAGAATTTAGAGTCCAAGTGTAATTATCAGGTTAAACCCCACAACTGGCAGCAAATATTATTCTTCATTCTATTCGACAGCATGATATATTTTGGTCATTAACCTAAACATTTGAAGTTCGAGTATGCAGGTTCGTCCAAAATAAACTCTGAAAGGTGTCTGTCAAAAATTCGACTGTGAAAACGACCACCTGGATACCGTGAGTATCCTTCTCTCTCAAAATGGCTAAGTCTGAAAAAAAGCAAGTTTGAGTGCAAAAGACAAACTTTGACCTTGGCATACCACATCAGTAATGATATCTAATACCTAATATTGCACATGATATTAGAT